>Ga0265323_10000031_pt1 | contig 77683 bp, 56 predicted proteins | sample 41225metaG_FD_193580 | JGI IMG/M metagenome (GOLD analysis project Ga0265323, IMG submission 193580) | Rhizosphere microbial communities from Carex aquatilis grown in University of Washington, Seatle, WA, United States - 4-12-25 metaG | ecosystem: Host-associated > Plants > Roots > Rhizosphere...
GAATCCTCTTTGAAAATGTCCCCGGCGTGGTTCGCCGCAAACGCTTGACCAAGAAAGTTTTAGGCCTTAACTAAGGGCCATTCGGGGCAGTCCCAAGTATTGACACAATTCTTCCGCATCATAGAAGCGCGGACAGTGTCGCATCAAGCTGAAGCTTGAACTTCAACTTGCGGACAAGCTGTCCGCGCTCCGGTTGTTCCCCACTAAATCAAGAGACGTGGCGAGCAGCCGTCGGCATCAGCGCGAAATCATTCGCTGATGCTGACGACCGCCCGCACACGCTTGTGTCCCCACTTCAAGCTGGCGCGGTTTCATACGGCGAGCAGTTCGCGGCTGCTCTCGAAAATGCGCGCCTGGCGTTCAGCCTGGCGGAGGGCAGCCTCAATTTTTTCCTCGAACAGCACCGGGAACACCAGCAAGGGGTAAAGTGTCGCCCAGGCCAGCGCCGCCGCGTCGTTGGCCGCGCGCCGCAACGGAGGGTTCAACTCCGGCGTCGGTGCCTCGGCCAGTTGCCGCGCGAGCAAACGGTTTTTGAGCCGCTCGAACTCGGTCTCCTGCGTGGCGCGAAATGGCGCCGGCGGGGCCGGCCGCACTTCGAACCGCATTTCGGGGCCGAACCTGGCCGGCACTCGTGTTTCATTTTTGTTCATGTTTTTTCCTTTCGTTTGGTTTGGGTTAAAAAGCGAAAAACCCGCGATTGACTGGCAATCGCGGGTTTTAAAAAAATTGTCCTTTTAAATCAGAACTTCGCCCCCACGATGCCAAAACGCCGGCAGACGCGCATCCAAATGGACATGCGTCCATTGGTCTGCGCGTGCTTCAGCGTTGGAGCAAACGTGTTATTCATATTCAACCGGCAGGAAGGAACACCATTGGGGCGCATTTGTCAAAATATTTTTTATTTTGAAAAGCAGCCTTGCTAAAGGCTTGTCGGATGGAGAAGTAGTGCTAAATTGGTTCAAGCATGAGCGAACAATTACGGATGGTCACATGCGGGTGGTGCGAGACGAAGGTCTTCATTCCGGGCGACCTGGCGCCGTTGGGCACAGTGCCGTGCAGCAAGTGCGGGCATCCCATCATGATGCCCATGATGATCCGGCAATTCGAGTTGCGGAGCGTTGTCGGTTCGGGCGGCATGGGCACGGTTTATCGCGCCTGGGATACGACCCTGGAGCGCATGGTGGCGGTGAAGTTGATGCGGAAGGAGCTGCTCACCGATCAGAAGGCCTTGGAAAGTTTTTATCGTGAAGCCCGCGCCTGTGCCCGGCTCAACCATACGAACATCGTCCATATTTACACCTTCGATGAATGGGAGGGCCAACAGTATCTCGTGATGGAGCTGGCCGATCACGGCAGCTTGGACGCGCGCATCGAGAAACTGCGCCTGCTGCAGGAATTGGACATGCTCGACATCGGCATCAAAATCGCCTCCGCGCTCGACCTGGCGCTCAAACACGATTTGCTCCACCGGGACATCAAGCCGGGCAATATTTTGTTCAACGCGGATCACGAACCCAAGCTGATTGACTTCGGCCTCGCCCGCAAAGCCGACGTGGAACACGAAGTGGAGGACGTGACGTGGGGCACGCCGTATTATGTCGCGCCGGAAAAAATCAAGCGCGAGCCGGAGACTTTTCTGTCCGATATGTACAGCCTCGGTGCCACGCTCTATCACGCGATGACCGGTCATGTGCCGTTTGAAGCGCCGACGGTCGAGGAAGTGATCGTTGCCCAAGTGCAAACGCCCCTGACGCCGCCGAATCTGGTCGTGCCTGAAATCACGCAGGCCACGAGCGATGCGCTGGTGAAGGCCATGGCGAAGAATCCGGCGGAGCGTTTTCTCAGTTACGAGTTGTTCATTATGGCACTGGAGGCGGCGCGCAGCCAGTTGCTCGTGATGCAAAATCAATCGCCGCAGGAGCAAAAGTCCAAAAGTCTCACCAGTTGGTGGAAACGGGCATAAAAAAGGCGGGCGTTGCCGCCCGCCTTGAAGATTCAAAAAACTCCGGACCATTAATTGTTGCCACCGGCGCCCGAAGCTTCCTTGTTATTCTTTTCGATTTTGGCGCCGAAGTGGATGCTGGTGGCGGTGAGTTTGCCATCGTCAGTTTTCTTATAAGTGCCACTGACCTGCTCTCCCACCACGCCGTCAGCCAGCGTGGCCGACTTGCCAGCCTTGATGATCTTGGTGTCGGAAGTAATGGCAAACGTACGCGTCTCCACCGTCAGTGTCATCGCTTTCACGTTAATCGCGCTGACCGTGCCCCGGAACACAAGGCCTTCATGTTTCTTGGGCTTGGCGGCGGTTTGGTCGGACGACGCCGGAGCGTTTGTGCCGGAGCCTTCCGCACGCGACACGGCGGGCATGGCGACGAGAGCCGCGGCAAGGAGGCTCAGAACTGCAATTTTAGAGGTGTTTTTTGTCATAATGGTTGATGGTTTGTTCAACGGTTCGTTACGAAAAGCAAAGCAGAATACGAATTGGCCTCAACCAATTCAACTGTTTTTACCAAACGCCTTCGGTCAGCAATTCCGTGACGTTTCGCGCCAGATCTTCCGCCAGCAGCGGCAGCGACTGGCGCTCCGAGTCCGCCAAATCCGTGCCGACGTGAATCAGCGTGTAGCCGTTCACGTTTTTATCGAACAACACTTTGCCCGTAGCACGTTCGCGCGCGATGACACGCGCGGTGATGCCAACCCGGTAATTCTCCGTCGTTGTGACGTCGTTGTTCAAATAGCTCAACCCTTCACGGTTGTAACGCGTGATCACACCGCTGACGACAACGTCCCCGGGACCGTGCGTGGCTAGATGGTAGGTGCCGTCGGTTTGGAGCCGTTCACGCAACGCCTGGGTGACCGCGTCTCCAAGCCGCGGTTGAAGCGTCTGGTTGTTGAACGGCAAAACTTCAACCGACTTTTCACCCGCGACCGCGCCGTTGACCGGGCCGAGCTGGTAGCTGGCGCAACCGGCGAGCAACGCCGCCACCGCGGAAACGGCAAAAAGTTTCGGCAGATGCATTTCAACTGGCCGGTGACGCTTGTAGCTGCGGCTTGAGCGCTTCAATGCGCTGGCGCGCGGACGCGGCGTAACGTGAATTCGGATCGAGTTGCAGCACTTCGTTGTAATAAACCAGCGCGCCGTTCCACTTCTTGCTCTTTTCGTAAAATCGCGCGATTTCAAAATTGCCGCGCACCTGTTCGGCCTTGAGCCAGGCGATGGCTTTTTCCGCCTGCTGCACGCGCCGGTCGTGGGGATAAAGCGTAATGAAATCAGTGAACGTCGCTATCGCCTCCACCGCGGTGTTTTGATCGTATTCAGCCTTCGCCGCCTGCCTCGCATACGAAACGCCTTCACGGAACAGCGCGTCGGAGGCAATGGTTGGCTGGTTATAGTAACGATCAGCGGCGGTGGCGTAGGCCTTCACCGCATCGGGATAATTTTTCTGTTTTTCGCGCGCGGCGCCGATGCGCAATTGCGCGTGCGGAGAGACGTTGTTGTAAGGACCGTTGTTGACAACTTTGTCGAACATTTGCGCCGTTTGATCCATCGAGGTATAAGGGATGCAACCCCAGAGCCAGAACCACTGGCCGCCGAGGAAACGGTTGGCGATTTCATACTGCCGCCAGAGCACTTCATCATAGCGACTGCTGCGCGGATATTTTTCGATGATGTTTTGGTAGGCTTTGAACGCGGCTTCATCTTTGCCGGTCGTCTCGAGGCAGCGGCCGATGAGATATTCCGCGTCCGGCGCGTAGTCCGACAACGGCCACACGCGCAAGATGCGGTGCGCGGCATGGAGCGTGGTGTTGTAGTCTTCCTTGGCGAAAGCCTGCTCCGCAACGTCCAATTGTTCCTTGGCACGAGGGCGCTGCCACCTGGCGTTCTGGCCATACATCTCGTAATACCAGCCTTCCCCCGGCACATAAAACAGCGGCGCGGGCGCGCGAAAGGGAACCAACACCACGCACGCGATGATGAAAAGCAGTAAAGCAAACGAGCGGTTCATGTGGCGACAGTAACGGCCTGAAATCAGCAAGTCAAGGCGGGCACAGGTGGATTCATCCCCGGTAAACAACGATCATGCCGTAATCCTCCACGATCTTTTGTACGCTGACGTCAAAGTGTGTGTAGCCGACCGTATGAACGCCAATGAGGTTGGCCTCGCCGACTTCATTCAAAAATTCCGTAACCCTTTCATCGAACTTGTCATGGCCCGCCTCGACGCAATTGGAATGGCGAATCGTCCGCACCCGGATTTTTTTACCGGCGCCCCTGACCACCGCCTCCAACGGCGGCTTCGGTTTGGCAATGAGAACCTCACCCGGCTTGTCGCGCACGGGCACCTTGAGATGCATTTCGATTTTGGCGGCGGCGGACGAGGCAATGCTATGGCCGGTGGACTGATGGCTCACGCCGGCGGCGCCCTCCGTGGAGGATTCAGGAGCGGGCGGCGTTGCTGCCGCCGGAATCATAATTTTCTCGCCGCACGACGGGCACTGGATTTCCGAGCCTGCGCCGGAGTTGTCCACGGCCATTTCCTGTTCGCAATGAGGGCAATTAAAAACTATATCCATAAGCCGGCATAGGTTGACTGTAGGGTCAGATTAAACCCGCGTCGCCCCGTAAACCAGCAAAAAATCACTCGGGGCTACTCCCACTCAATCGTCCCCGGCGGCTTGCTGGTAATGTCGAAAACACAACGGTTCACGCCCTTGACCTCGTTGATGATGCGGCTGGCGAGCTTCTCCAGCAATGCGTAGGGCAGTTTCACCCAGTCCGCCGTCATGCCGTCCTGCGATTCCACCGCGCGGAGGGCGATGGTGTAATCATAAGTCCGTTCGTCGCCCATCACGCCCACGCTCCGCACGGGCAGCAACACCGCAAAGCTCTGCCAGATTTTGTAGTATAGCCCGTTCAACTTCATTTCCTCAACAACGATGGCGTCGGCGTTCCGCAAAATCGCGCAGCGTTCCGGCGTCACTGCGCCGAGAATGCGCACGGCCAGCCCCGGCCCGGGAAATGGCTGGCGGAAAACAATTTCCTTCGGCAAACCGAGTTCGAGCCCGAGCTGGCGCACCTCGTCCTTGAACAGGCATTTCAGCGGCTCCACGAGCGCGAATTTCATTTTCTTCGGCAGTCCGCCGACATTGTGATGGCTCTTGATGAGCGCGGCGGGATTGCCGTCAATCGGCACGGATTCGATCACGTCGGGATAGAGCGTTCCCTGCGCGAGAAATTTCGCCCGGCCCGCGCGCCGGGCCGCATTCTGAAAAACTTCGATGAACGTCCGGCCGATAATCTTCCGTTTGCGTTCGGGTTCGGTCACGCCTTTGAGCCGTTTCAAAAACAGCTTCGCGGCGTCTTCGTATTGCAGTTTGATTTTGAAATGGCGCCCGAAAACTTCCCGCACGACTTCCGCCTCGCGTCCGCGCAACAGGCCGTTGTTGACGAAAATGCACGTCAACTGGCCGCCGATGGCCTTGTGCAGCAACGCCGCCGCCACGCTCGAATCCACGCCGCCGCTCAGGCCAAGAATCACTTCTTCCTTCCCCACCCGGGCGCGGATTTCCTCGACGGCCCGCTCCGCGTAATTCCGCATCGTCCAGTTTTTGCCACAACCGCAAATACCGTGGACGAAATTGGCGATGATTTCCTTCCCTCGCGGCGTGTGGACGACCTCGGGATGAAATTGCAGGCCGAAAAATTTCCGCGCACGGTTTTCGATGGCGGCGTATTCGGAGTTCTCGGTGACGGCGACCGGTTTGAAATCGCGCGGCAGTTTCGTGAGCTTGTCGCCGTGCGAATTCCAGACCTGCAACCTCTCCGGCAGATTGCGGAACAACGCGCACGACGCGTCCTTCACCGTGAGCACTCCTTTGCCGTATTCGCGTTTTAGGCCTTTCTCGACCCTGCCGCCGAGGAACTGCGCGAACAATTGCACCCCATAGCAGATGCCGAGCACGGGCACGCCAAGCGCAAAAATATTCCGGTCCAATAACGGCGCATTTTTGGCATACACGCTGGACGGACCGCCGGACAAAATGATGCCCTTGGGCGCCAGCGCGGCGATTTCCACCGCCGGAGTGTCATGGGCCAGAATGACGGAATACACGTTGCATTCGCGGATGCGCCGCGCAATCACCTGGGTGTATTGCGATCCGAAATCCAAAATAACTATCTGTTCCATGATTGACTCAAATAAAAACGAATTGTTTGCCCGTCGGGGGAAGCTTTGGCGAGACAAAAAACAAAGCGCCAGCCGATTTTAGCCTGCTGGCTGGGCAATGTTCGCGAATGCGGCGCGAAACTTACTGCGGCACCACCTTGACCACGCCGGTGCCCGGGTCGTAGTCGAGTTTCGTTCCGTAAGGCGTCGCCGGCAGTTTGCCCACATAATTCGGCACCAGTTCATTCAGGTCCTTGGGCAAATGGCCTTCCTGCGTGTTGAACAACTGGACGGCCTCGTTGAGATACGACACGTCAATCGTCTTGACCGCGCTTTTGTCCGCCCGCATCAACGTGCCCAGATAATCCGCCGACGACGGCGCGGGTTGGGCGCTGCTGGTGGTGTTGGTGGTTGGACTTGTGTTGGTGACCTGGGGATGAGAATTGGAATTGTTTTTGCCGCAACCGGCCAGAAGCAATCCGGCCGCAACCAAAGTCAAGAAGAACGGTTTCATGCCGGCAACTTAACCCAAACTGCGGAAAATCCAAGCCGAACTTGGGCAGGACGAACCCTACGTCATTTTCGCCGCCAACTCGCGCGCCTGCCGGATCAAATCAAGATCGTCGGCCAGATTGCCAAAACGGAATTTCGGCAAACCGCTTTGCTGCTGGCCGAGCAACTCGCCCGGCCCGCGCAATTTCAAGTCCGTCTCCGCGATGCGAAAACCGTCGTTCGTTTCCTCCAGCACTTTCAAGCGTTCATCCGCCCCGGCCGTTTTCGCGTCGGAAACCAAAATGCAATATGACTCGTGCGCGCCGCGGCCGATGCGCCCGCGCAACTGGTGAAGCTGGGCCAGCCCGAACGCCTCGGCGTTTTCGACGAGCATCACCGTGGCGTTCGGCACATCCACGCCCACCTCGATGAGCGAAGTTGCGAGCAATGCGTTCACCCCGCCGGCGCGAAATTCCGCCATCACCGCATCTTTTTCGCGGCCCTTTAACCGCCCGTGCAGCAGCCCGACGCGAAATGGCGCGAGCAGAGTTTTCAAATTTTCGAATTCCTTCGTCACCGCCTTCAAATCTTTTTCGCCGGATTCCTCGACGCGGGGATAAACCATGTAAGCCTGCCGCCCGGCGGCGAGTTTTTCGCGGATAAACTCCCAAACCTTCGGCAATTTGTCGGTCGTGCGGATGAACGTTTTGATCCGGCCGCGTCCGCCGGGCAGTTCGTCTATCACCGAAACATCGAGATCGCCGTAAAGCGTGAGACCGAGCGTGCGCGGAATTGGCGTCGCCGTCATCACGAGCAGGTGCGGATAACGGCCTTTGCGCACAAGCTGTTCGCGTTGGGCCACGCCGAACTTGTGCTGCTCGTCAATGATGACCAGGCCGAGATTCGGCAGCTCAAAACCGGACGTGAGCAGGGCGTGCGTGCCGATGAACAGAGTTGAGGGTTGAGGGCAGGGATGACGTTGGATGTTGGATGTTGGATGTTGAATGTTGAATGTTTTCCGATTCCCCGTTTGCAGTTCCACCTTGACACCAAGCGATTCGAACCAACGCGAGAAATTGGCGAAATGCTGTTCCGCCAGAATCTCCGTCGGGGCCATGAGCGCGACGTTGAAGCCGCTTTCCAGCGCCATCAGCGCCGTGCAGGCGGCCACGGCGGTTTTGCCCGAACCGACATCACCTTGCAGCAACCGCCGCATCGGATGCGCGCCGCCCATGTCCTGGCGGATTTCGCGCAGCACCTTCGTTTGCGCACCGGTAAGCTTGAAACCGAGCCGGGCCAGAAACGGTTTGATGAGGCGATTGTTGCCGCCGCACGGCAACGCCGTTGCGTGCGATTCAAAATTCTTCCGGCGCGACTGGATTTGCACCTGCAATTCTACAAATTCATCCAGCGCCAGCCGTTGCCGCGCGATTTCCACATCGGCCAGTTCCTCCGGGAAATGCGTCATGTGAACCGCATTCGCCCGGGTTGGAGGGTTTGGAGTTCCGCCTTCAGGCGGCGGGGTTGCGCGCGAACCGGCTGAAGCGCGAACTCCATACGCCGGCTCAATAATATGCCGCTCGAATTTTTCCAGCGTACGCCAGATCAGCCCGCGCAGCCAGCGTTGCGGCAGGCCTTCGGTGAGCGGATACACCGGCGCGATGCGGTTGATGTGGATGAAACTTTCCTCGCCGCCTTCGATGACTTCGGTTTCGGGATGAGTCATCACGCGCGGTTTGGTTTCGCTCAATTTGCCATAGACGAACACCTCATCGCCCATCGCAAAATATTTTTCCATGAACGGCAAGTTCCACCAGCGGCAATGCAGCCGCGCGGTGCCGTCATCGAGAATGATTTCAAAAACGGATTTGCTGCCGCCACGAAAACGCCTGAGGCCGGACGCGACGATCGTGCCGCGCGCCGTGGCGGGTTCGTCCTTCGTCAGTTCGGCGATTTTGCGGAAGTGCCGGCGGTCCTCGTATCGGCGCGGCCGGTGCAGCAGCAAATCCTCGATGGTGTGGATGTCGAGCCGCGCAAGCTGTGCCGCGCGTTCCGCGCCAACGCCCCAGAGCGAAGTCACGGACCTTTGCAGCGCTGACGTTGCTTCGTCCCCGCGAGCGGGCGCAGCAGGCGGAGAAGATTTGGTTTCCGGCGGCGACATCGCCCGCACGATACAAACCGGCGCGGGCCGCTTCAACGGGAAAGCACATCTTCGCTGGGGAGCACGTGCGCCCACGCACGTTCTGGCGGACGCCCCCATCCGCCAGTCGCACAACGGCAAAGGATGAACGATTTGGTTGGTTTACGCGCATCGCGAAGGTTTTCCGCGAGGGCGCGCTCCCTGATGCAACGGAAGCACTCCAAACTCAAGCGTGTTTTGGAGCCTTCCGATTTTGCGTCGGCTCGCGAGGCATGAGAAATACAATGGAAATCATCATGGCTGGCCACGCTGCGCTAAAAAGCCATGTTTGCTCCATAACAATCATCGCTCCAATGCTGAACATATCATTCGCAGACCTGCCTATTTTTTCGGCACTAAAGTAAGCAAACAAAACCGTTACAAGCAAAACAACCGACAACACAGACGCCAGAAATCCGGGCGATCCAGGTGTGCGTCCGAAATAGCTTAACGGACGGGGAACATGACTACAGCGGATCATCAGGGTCAATCCGATCAATGTAAGACAAGGAATTAAAAACAGACCTAGATCCAACCAAGCACCCGTATGGCGACCAAATGGATCCAGCAAATTGCTCAATATACCATGACCTGTTGTGAGTTCGTAATATCCCACTGTGCCAACCGTAATCCACAGAATTCGCTCACGCCAAACCGCTGCTGAATTCGCCTTCATAAATTCCTCGGCGAGTTGTTTCGGTTGGCCCACGCGCCGGTGCGCGAGCCAGAAGGATTCTTCGTCGTTCAAACCGCGTTGCTGGAATCCGGCGATGGCATCGCGCAGGTGCATTTCCAGTTCGCGCCGGACTTCCGCCGTAAAACCAGCTTGCGCGGCCAGTTCCTGCCGCCAGCTTTCAATCGCGGCGTTCAGATCATAACGGGTTTGATTTTCCATAATCGGCTCAACGTGTTGTGAACGGCCAGCCATTGCTGGCGTTCGGTTTTGAGGGCTTTGCGCCCATCGGAACTCAGGAAGTAATATTTTCGCTCGCGTCCGGTGTCGGCCTCCTTCCACTCGGATTCAATCAGGCCGGCGCGCTCCAGCCGGTGCAGCACCGGGTAAAGCATCCCGTCGCTCCACTCGATGTGACCGCCGGAAAGCTCGCGCACCTTCTGGATGATTTCATAACCATAACTCTCGCCGTCGGCGAGGATGGACAGCACCAGCGGTTTTGATGACGCGGCGACCAAATCTTTAGCAAGCATGGCAGTCTTATACATTGAGCTGTAATGTATGTCAACAGAAATATTCCGCCTTGGGGAATCAAATTTCAATCACCGCGATTTCCGGCCGGCAATTAAAACGAATGGGCACGGGAAACCAGCCGATGCCGGAGGTCACATACAGCGGGCCTGATTCAGTTCGGAACAAGCCCAAATCATATTCGTCCACACCATAGGGCACCATGATGGGGCCGTAAAAGGGGATGCGCACCTGTCCGCCGTGCGAATGGCCCGCCAGCATCAAATCAAATTTTTGACCCGCCAAACGCTTGACCCATGCTGGGTAATGCACAAGCAGTAGGTTTTTCCTTCCGGGATCGGCGGAAGGCAGCGGATGGCCGGGGCCAAAACGGGCCAAGCCCACGAGATTGATTTTCCCGCCCGCGATCACCCGCTGTTGGTCAACCAACCAAGCGCCACCAGTCGCGGCAAAACATTTAGTGATGTCGTTGAACGGCACGCGGCTCCAATAATCATGGTTCCCCGGAACGCCATACATCGGAGATTTGACGCCGGATAAAATTTCGAGGGCTTCCGGCAGGAACTTTCCCTCTTCCATGATGTCGCCGGTGAAACACACAAAATCCGGCGACAATGAATTGATCAGGTCCACGACGGATTGGGTATGGGCGCGGTCGCCTTTGTGATGCAAATCACTGAAATGAACGAAGCGATGAGCCGGCTGGTCGTCCGTCAGGCGCAACCGGCGAATTTTGATCCACTGCGGCTCGATCCATCCGGCGTCGGCGACCACCACGCACGGAGTCAAAAGCAATGTGGCCAGAATAAACTGACGGCGGCTGATTTTGTTGAATTTCATAGCAGCACAGACGTTACTTTAAATCAATTATCCCGGTTGCAGGGATTGCCCCGGGCAAACCACAGCGCTAATTTGATGCGTGCCCGCAAAATCCGTTCAATCAAAACCCGCGCCGCTGTGGTTGCTGGTGCGCGTCAACGCGCTGCAAAGCTGGCGGCGGCTCCTGTCCGTGCGCGAGCAATCGCGGCTGCTGACCGGCATCATCGCGCTGTTCATGGCCGGTTATCTCGTCATGTCGTTCGGTCTGTTCTATCACGGGCTGAAATTCATCGCGAAATTTCCGGGCCTGGGCGGGGTGCTGACAGAGCGGCTGATGTATGGGTTGTTCGCATTTCTGTTCGCGTTGCTGCTGTTGAGCAACCTCATCATCGGCTACACGAATTTGTTCCGCAATCGGGAGACGGCGTTTCTCCTGACGCTGCCGGTTCCGGCCCGGACCATTTTCCGCTGGAAACTCATCGAGTCCACGGTGCTGGCGTCGTGGGCGTTTGTATTTTTGATTGCGCCGCTGCTCGCGGCGTTTGGTTTGTTGCGCGGAGTGCCCTGGCATTTCTATCCGGTGACGCTGGTGCTCATCGCATTGTTTATCGTGCTGCCGGGCGTGCTGGGCGCGGTTCTGGCCATTGGGGTGGGGAGATTTCTGGACCGGCGTAGTTTTCAAGTCGCCATGATCGGGACGGCCATCGTTCTGCTGGCGGTGGCGGCGTTTTGGTGGAAGGCCCAGCCGGTTGACGACGAGTTGCTCGACAAGCGCACCCTCGAAGCGCTCGATCTGCTCCTCGCCAGGACGCGATTCACCATGTTCCCGTTTCTGCCGAGCTACTGGCTGTCGTCGTCCGTGTTGCAATGGGCCGATGGCGTCCTGCGCGGCGCGGCATTTTTCATGCTGGTGCTGTTGAGCTACACGCTGTTTTTCGGCGGCATTGTGCTCACGCGGTTTGGCAATGTGTTTTATCAAACGGCGTCGGCGGTGCAAAGCCGCGCGGGCGGTGGATGGAATTGGTTTCACGCCCGCCAGATCCGCCGGCCTGCCACCGGCCGGCTCGAAAAAATCGCCGCGAAATTATCCTGGCTCGACCGCGACACGCGCGCGCTGGCGGTCAAGGACCTGCGGATGTTCTGGCGCGACACCACGCAATGGGGCCAGTCGGTGATGCTGTTCGGCCTGCTGGGCGTCTATGTCATCAACCTGCGAAACTTTACGCATCAGTTGACCAGCCCGTTCTGGGTCAACCTGGTCGCGTTTCTGAATCTCGGCGTTTGTTCGCTGAATCTTGCCTCGGTGACGACGCGGTTCGTGTTCCCGCAATTTTCGCTGGAAGGCCGGCGGCTGTGGATCATCGGCATGGCGCCGATGGGCATGGCGCGCGTGGTCAAAACCAAGTTCTGGCTGGCCAGCATCTCGTCGCTGTTTGTCACGTCCGGCCTCATCACGCTGTCCTGTTATCTGCTCAAGATGAGTTGGGACCGCGTGCTGTTTTTTGGCGCGGTGATCACTGTGATGACCTTCGCGCTCAATGGCCTCGCCATCGGACTGGGCGTCCTTTACCCCAACCTGAAGGAGACCAGCCTGAACAAAATCGTCAGCGGCTTTGGGGGCACGCTCTGTTTTGTGCTGAGTTCGTTTTACATCCTGGCCTCCGTGTTGTTGCTGGTGTTTGGCGCGGCCGGCCTGCATGCGCGCGCAAGCTGGGCGGCGGAAGGCATCACCGGCTTCGTGCTGCTGTCCATTTGCATCGGCTGGCTGCCACTGAGATTTGGGCTGCAACAATTGAAAAATTTCGAGGCGTGAAAACGCGGCCTTTGCCGCCGTTTGGTTGCCCCCCATTTCAAGAACGCGACTTGAAGGCCGGGGTTGCGCGTTGCGGCTGCAAAAATTTGTTCAGCGCTTCAAACAACAACGGCGCACTTGCCAGATGCACCACGTTGCCATCCCGCGCCACCCAGCCAAAGCCCTCGCCGTAAGCCGGACCGTTCGCAATGCACAAATCGGTTGAACATTCGGCGATTTGCCGTTGGGCGGCGCCGATGGCGTCGGCGCGCGCTCCGTCCGCCTCGAATTTCCATCCCGCGATTCGCGTTCGCGGAAACCAGCCGCGCAGCTCGGCGATGATCTTGGGCGTCGCCACCAGTTCAACGAGCAGCTTGCTTTGCCGGGTGGGAATTTTACCGACCGCCTTGATTTCGGCGAGCTTGCCGGATTCGTTGGGCGCGAAAATTCTTCCGAACGCGAAATCGCCGACCGCCGCCGCGTGAAAAATCGCGTCCACTTTTTTGGACGACACCGCTTTCAGCTTTTCGCGCAGATCGGCCGCCGTGGTGAACGTCTCCACCCGCTGCGCGCGCCGTTCGCCGGAATGCGTGGCCATGGTGCCGATGAGCAGAATCACCTTGTGGCCGCGCGCCGCGAGGAAATTGGCCAGCTCCGTGCCGAGGCGGCCGGTGGAGAAATTCGTGAGCCGCCGCACGTCGTCCAGCGGCTCGTAAGTGGGTCCGGCAGTGACGATGCAGTTCATGTTGGTGTCCAAGCTTCAACTTGTTCGCGCCGGATGGCAAGTCGAAGCTTTCAAAAGGGCAACATTGAACATTGAACATTGAACGTCGAACGTTGAAGCGTCTGGCCGGAAACAAATGGTTTTCCATTCGTGCTCGTCCTCGGAACAATGGGAATTCGAGGGCGAGAACGAGGACGACGACGAGGACGATTGAATTCCGGCAGTTTCCGGCCAGTCATTATTTGAGCCACCACGCGAGCAGCGGCGCGGCGGCGAGGGCGGGCAGAAAATTCGCCAATTCCACCCGGCGGACCTCAAAAATCATCAACGCAATGGCGCACGCGATCAGGCCGGCGGCGGCATTGACCGGATCCGCCAGACCGTGCGCGGCGAGAAACGGTTTCGCGTAAAACTGGCAGGCGAACGTAATGCCGCCGAGAAAGGCATAGACGGGAAACGCTGACATCGCGGACGGCCAGCCGAATATTTTCACGAAACCGGTCATGGCGAGACCGTCCATCACGGCTTTGACCGCCAGCAGCCAGAAATTGCCGGGCGGACTTTCCATCGGCGGCAGGCCATCGGTTACGGCTCCCAGCCAGCCCAGCGGCGCGGCGCAAAATAAAATGGTGCAGGCGGTGAAGCCATCGCCGATTTTGCGCGGCGCGCCGGCTGACGCGGCCGCGACCAGATGGCCCGCGTGGCGGCCAAGACGGTTCGAGATTTTTTGCAGTCGCAGCAGTTTGCCAATCCAAAATCCCAGCGTTGTGGCGAGCACGGCAATGAGCAGTTGCTTCGACGCCGGCAAAAAAGTTCCGTTGACACTCAGCCAGACGAGCCGCAGGCCGAAGAAAATGGTGAAGGCGCCAAGGGCCGACCGAAAGAAAACCTGCGTGCGGAGGGACAGCGGATGGCGGAGCGCCAAACCGAACAGCCCGCCGATCAAAATGCCCATTGCGTTGAGAAATGCGCCGGTCATCCACTGACTCAACGCGGAGCGCGGCCAAAGCGCAAGCCCGAAAATTTTTGCCCGGTCGTCCCGGGCAACTGTGCCAATGCAGATGGCTGGCGGATTGTCATTTGGACACGAACTGGATGACGTAAAATGCCACCTGGCCTTCCCGGTCCCTAAAAGCCGAAATCTGCACTTGTTGGGAATCCGTGGATTGGAGGCGATTCAAAATCTGGGCGCCGTAAGGCAACATCAGGTATTCAGGTGGATGAATGAGATACATGGTGTTCGGAGACAAGGGGAACTCGAACTTTCCGTTTGGCTGACGGTGCCATAAAGGCTCCCACAAGTGCGGGCCGTCGGTGAGAAACAACAGTTGCTCGTTAAACCCCCAATCAAGACTGACAATGGTCAAATCAGTCCGCCCCTTGACGGTCTCACAAAACTCACCCAAAGCATTTGACCACCAGCCACGGCCCCCGGTTTCCTGGATCAACCCGTCAGTTTTTTGAATGGCCAATAGATGGCCCGTAATCAACACCAGACCGGTTCCCACAACGAGCACACTTCGAATCAAACGGGTTCCCGCAACAGCAGATTTCCCCGGCCAAAGCCGTACCAACGCGGCGGCGATAATCAAATGCGGGAAAGGATAAATCACGAGTGCGTGGTAAATTCGTTTGGCGCCGGGCAGCAACAGGAATCCCACGGTTGTAAACAGGGCGCTGAGCAACAAAAAGGCCAAAAGCCGGCATTGCGAATCGGTCCGGAAATGCCTTTTCACCTCTACAACCAAAAACACGGTGGCCGCCATAGCAACCAGTCCAAAAGGACTCCAGACCGCTGATGAATAGTCAAACATGCAATTGAAGCGTCCGCCCACATCCATGAGCCGCCAAAAGTACGAACCGTCATACATGGCCAAGATGATCCTGATTTTTTCCACCAGCCCGGATTCCGTGGCGCCCACTTGCGAGCGGTGCAGAATCCAACCAGCCTCCGGCACCAGAAAAGGCACTGCGACCAACACGAAACCCAAGCCGCCCAGCGCGAACACACCGGGGGTCGTCTTGACGGCGGAAACGATTTCCCGCCTGTGGGTTAACAACAACGCCAAGCCACAGCCCAAAAGGATTACGAAAAAATCAACCTTGCTGAAAACACCCAACCCGAAGAAAACCGACGCTAGAAAAAGTTGGTACCATTTCCGCCGTTGCCACCAGAGAAGCAACAGACTGAATCCAGCAAACCGGCAGAGAAAAGCCGCGACTACCTCACTCCAGTCATGCATGGTAATGAAAAAGTAAGACGGGTCCAGTCCCAACAACGCCCCGGCGATTAACGCCGCTGGCAGCCCTAGTAGCCTGCGGGTCCACAACATGAATAGCAATAGGGCGATCAAGCCCCATCCCATGTTTGTCAACCGCAACACCGGGACGCTGGAACCAAATACCGCAAAACTGGGAATCAAAAGCCAACTTTTCAAAGCGCCTAAATAACACTGGACCAGCAGTGGGAAAGGGCGGCCAAATAAATTAATGGCCAGCGTTCCAGGTATATGATGGCCGTGGGGTTTGCCCGTAAGGAAATCCTTGGCCTGTCCGGCGCAAACCGCCTCGTCGTAATCAAGCCCCGGAGCCGACAGATTGCAGATCGTAAAACTGCTTACCATGATTGAAATGGCCAGCCAGACTGAAATCAGCGCTTGCCATTCGCGCACGCTTTGCTTGGAAGGAACTGCCGGATTAAGGCAAGGTGCAATCGAATGGGTTTGGTTCATGATTGTTGATTCTCACAACCCATTCCCTGAGTCGAGTGGAAACTTGGGTTACAGCCCCCCGGTTTTGGCAGGCTGGCGTTTCTGCTTGCCCGAAGAGAATCTTTACTGTTAAGAGCCATTCACCATTGACATGACGCCCCGCACCTGCACGCCGATAACAGCTCAAATCGCCGACGCAAAGCCCCCGCACAGCCCGTGGCTTTGGATTCCCACGCTTTATGTGGCCGAAGGAATGCCTTATACGCTGGCGATGTCGGTGTCGCTGGTGCTTTATAAAAACCTCGGCATGTCGAACACGGCCATCGCCTTCTGGACCAGCTGGCTTGGCCTGCCGTGGGTCATCAAGCCGTTCTGGAGTCCGGTCGTGGAACTGCTTCGCACGCGGCGATGGTGGATTTGGACGATGCAGCTTTTCCTCGGCGCCGTGTTCGGGGGCATGGCGCTGGCGATTCCGACCACCCATTTTTTCCAACTGACACTCGCGCTGTTCTGGCTGGTGGCGTTCAGTTCAGCGACCCACGACATCGCGGCGGACGGCTTTTATATTCTGGCCAATTCCGAGCGGCAGCAGGCGGCTTTTTCCGGCGTGCGCAACACGTTTTACCGCGTGGCGATGATCGTTGCGCAGGGGCAGCTCGTCGTTCTCGCCGGAAAAATCCACGAACGCACCGGCTGTTTCACAACGGCATGGACGCTCGTCTTCGCGCTGGTGGCGGGGATTTTCCTCCTGTTTTCCCTGTATCACCGCTGGTTGCTGCCGCGACCGGCCGGCGACGTGCCGGGCGGCGCGGAAGCGCGGGAAAAATTCGCGGAGATTTTTGCCGGCACTTTTGTCTCGTTTTTCCGCAAGCCGCAAATCGGCACGCTGATTGCCTTCCTGTTACTCTACCGTTTTGGCGAGGCACAGTTGCTCAACGTGGCCAAATTTTTTCTGCTCGACCCGCGCGAAAAAGGCGGGGTGGCCTTGTCGGACGACCAGTTTGGCTGGATTTATGGAACCGTCGGCGTGGTGGCCTTGCTCGGCGGCGGGTTGCTCGGCGGTTTTGTGGTGTCACGGCACGGATTGAAATTCTGGCTCTGGCCGATGTTGCTGGCGATTCATCTGCCGGACGCGGTGTTCATCTGGCTGGCTTGCACGCAGCCGGAAAATATTTTCGCGATTGGCGCGGGGGTTGCCATTGAACAATTCGGCTACGGCTTCGGTTTCACGGCGTTCATGCTGTACATGATTTACATCGCGCGCGGCGAACACCAGACGGCGCACTACGCGATTTGCACGGGCTTCATGGCGCTGGGCATGATGCTGCCGGGCATGTGGAGCGGCTGGTGGCAGGAACACCTGGGTTATCCGCATTTCTTCATCTGGGTGCTGCTGGCAACCATTCCCAGTTTCATGGTTGCCCGGCTGGTTCCGTTGGATTCTAATTTCGGAAAGAGAACGGATTGAGCCATGGCTTTGAATTTTTCCTCCCCCAATTGGTCAAAAGCCGGGAGATGGCTGCTCCCCTCGAGTGCATTCATTTATGTGTTTTCATTGTTTTTTCCCTGGGTGTCCGGTCCGCCGACCGATCCCGACGGTTCATGGGGACTGGCCTTGCACGCGGCCTTTGAACACCATTTGCAATTTGGCCGGGAGCTGGTCTTTACCTTCGGTCCCTGGGGGTTTTTGTATGGCGGATACGGCCCGCCTACCTTTCCCATTGCGGTGATGGTGTGTGCCCTGCTGGCATTTGGATTTTGGTGGGCCGGATGGCGGGTGGCTTGTCACTTCTCGACCAACAAACTCTTTGCCTGGTTTTGGTTCGTCGGTTTCGCCGGAATCGCGGGAATGCGGGTCGAACAGAATTTTGACGTTCGGATGGTGGGTTGGACCCTGCTGTTGTTGCTGTTGTATTTCTTTGTGGAGGACCGCCCCCTCAGCGCCCGGCAGGTTTTGATGGTCGTTTTATCGGGAATGCTGGCTTTGACCAAGTTCACCGGGATGATCGGCGTGACCGCCATTGTCGTCGTCATTGCCGCAGACAATGTTTTTCGAAGACGGCGGTTTCCCTGGATCGTGCCTCTCTTTGCCGCCAGCATTCTGTTTTTCTGGATGCTCGCCGGGCAAAGCCTGTCTCTGCTTTGGCCGTTTCTCCGCTATTCGTGGGTGCTGGCGGACGGTTACACCGAGGCGATGATGTGGACGACCGCGGGGGAATTTGGAGACATGGGATGGCTGCTGGTATTCAGCGCGATGCTCATTGCCGGGACGGGTTATGCGGCATGGATGCAGCGACGGTTTTTCGGGATTTTTCCTGTAATTGGGCTTGGGGCAATCATGTTTCTCAACTTCAAACACGTCTGTGTGCGGCACGATCCAGCCCATGAAATCATCGGCGCGCTGGAGCTGTTGCTCGTCACCCTGGCCGGTCTGGCGGTGACCTGGCCGGTCTGGCCCAAAAACCGGTGGTGGGTTTGGCCGGCCAATATTCTCGCACTGGGTGGCCTTGGTTTGTTTTGTTCGTCCACCTTTCACCGCGGCTACCGGGAAGCCCGCCATCCGGACGAACGGCTGTGGGTGGATTTTGCCTGGACGCTGAACATTAAAAACATTCTGGCACCGGCAAAATTGCTTCGCGATCCGGCCCATTTGCAAAAGACTTACGGGAAAAATCTCGCCGAAGTTCGAAGGCGATTTCCAATGCCGCCGATCGAAGGGGGGGTGGATGTTTATCCCTGGAACCTAGCCGTGTTGATTGCGCACGGCTTGCAGTATGATCCGCGGCCGATCCTCCAGAGCTATTCCGTTTACACACCGGAACTGGCAGAGTTGAATGCCGCCCACTTGCGGAGCTCTCAGGCTCCGGACAACATATTGTTCGACATCGATCCGTTAAATAACAACTTTCCTTCCCTGGAGGATGGCCTTTCCTGGCCGGAATTGTTGACCCGATACGATGTCAAGGATGTTACGGACCAATTTGTGATCTTAAAACGCTCCTCCCGGCCGAGGGAATATCATTTAACGTCTCTTGCCGACGTGCCGGTTCGTTTGGACGAGCCGGTGACGGTGGTCACCAACGACGGCCCCCTTTGGGCCAGTTTGGAGATCAATAAAACATTTTGGGGAACCGCGGTTACAACCCTTTACAAGCCGCCGGCCTTGAAGCTGACGGTTTTCCTGCGGGATGGCCGCCAGCTTGTTTTTCAAGTGGTCCCCGGCATGGCGCGAAGTGGATTCTTGTTGTCGCCGTTGATCAAAAACAACCGGTCGTTCGTTTCGCTGGCCGCCGTTGACGGCGGGCGTGATCTGACCGGTCTGGAAGTGACAGCCATGACCGTATCCGCCGTCACCGCATCAGGTTCGACCCGTTGCTATCAATCACCCATGCGGCTGCGCCTCTACCATCTGGATTATCCCCGGCAGGATTTGAGGGACATGACGACCGAATCCGCGACCCAATCCCTTCCCCAGCCTGCCAACAGTCCGGCAAGATAGATTTAATTGCCGCCAAAAAGGATTGCTTTGAACGCGCCAAACTTTCCAGAATCAAAGTTCACGATGAAATCAACCTGTTTCAACGGTTTCTGCCGGACGCTCATCCTGGCATTGTTGTCGGGCACGGCGCTGTTCGGATTTTCACCGGGTGCCCGCGCGGAATTGTCGTTCATCTTCACCAACTCCACGCCCGCCGTCATGCCGCGCCGCCCGAGCATCATTTTGATCGTGGCCGACGGCCTCGGCTACGGCGATTTGAGTTGTTACGGCCAGACGAAATTCCAGACGCCGAATCTCGACCGGCTCGCCGCCGGGGGCATTCGTTTCACGAGTTACTATGCAGGCGACGCGGCGAGTTCCCCGTCACGCGCGGCTTTGATGCTGGGCAAGGATTCGGGTCGCTTGAAACAGCGCGCCGACGTGGACGTGCCGCTGGCAGCGGACGACATCACCATCGCGCAAGTGCTCAAGCAATCCGGCTATCATACGGGCTTTATTGGCGAATGGGATTTGGGCGGTGACGGCACGAGTGGCGCGCCATGGAACAAGGGTTTTGATGAATTCGCCGGTTACTATGATTCCGCCGACGTGAGAAATTATTATGCCGACTACGTCTGGCGGCATGATTTAAAAGCCCATTTGGATGGCAAGGCATCGATTTACGCAAACGCCAACGGCAAAAACGGCCAATATATGCCAGACCTGTTTACAACCATGGCGATGAATTTCGCCAAAAACAACCAACCGGACCGGCTCAACCATTACCGGCCGTTTTTCCTGGTGTTGAATTATAAAATTCCGGGCGCCGGCAGCGGACTCGTGCCAACGGATGCGCCTTATTCCGGGGAGTCGTGGCCGCAGCCGGAAAAAAACAAAGCCGCCATGATTACGCGGCTCGATGGCTACATCGGGCAACTGCTGGAACAATTGCAAAATCTCGGCATGACAAACAACGTGGTGATTTTTTTCACGAGCGACACCGGGCCGCAAACGAACGGTGGCGCGGACCCGGAATTTTTCCGGAGCGCCGGGCCCTTTCGCGGCGGTCGCGGCGACCTGGCCGAGGGTGGCCTGCGGGTGCCAATGATAGCGCGTTGGCCGGGTAAAATTCCCGCCGGCCAAGTCAGTGATCTTCCCTGCGCGGCGTGGGATTTTCTGCCGACGGCGACAGCCATTGCCCTGATCCAATCACCGACGAACATTGACGGCATTTCCATGCTGACGACGCTGTTCAACCAAGTCCAAACCAACCGGCACGAGTCGTTTTATTGGAAGCTCCAAAGTCGCGATGAAGCCCGGGCTGTTCGCATGGGAGATTGGAAGGTGGTGCGTTCAAAAGCCGATGCGCCGCTGGAGCTTTACAATCTCACAATTGATCCGGGCGAAACCAACAACGTCGCCGACCGGAATCCCGACGTAATCACAAGGTTCCAGAGCATCTTGAAGAACAACCGTTAACGCGCTGGAACGGCCGGCAAAGGGGCATTCACGTCGCGTTCTTCTTTTTCCCGATGAACGGCGAAGCTCATCCACACAATCGCCAGCGCCACGGCCAGCAAAAACGCCGCCAGCACAAACCACGGCCACTGGTAGCGTTGGGGATTTCCCTTTGGATCGCTCATGCTCGGTGGCAATTTAAACCCGCGCCCGGGAAAAGTCATTTACGAACGCCCCGCCGGGGCGCGAATTTTCCAGTCATCTTTTGACTTGTTACCTTGTTCAATTTTCGCAATTAACCATGCGACATGGATTTGCGAGCAACTGCGCCAGCCAATCTGGTTTACGATCTGACGAGCATCGTGCAACAAATCGATCTGGCCGCACTTTTCCCCCAAGCCCGGCCGCTCGAAGTGGAACTCGGCTGCGGCGACGCTTCATTCCTCGCCGATTACGCCCGGCGGCATCCGGAACGGAATTTCGTCGGCGTCGAGCGGCTCCTTGGCCGCATGCGCAAGCTGGATCGCAAAGGCCGCCGCGCCGGGCTGACGAATTTACGCGGCGTGCAGATCGAATCGTCTTATTTTTTGCGATATCTTTTGCCGCCTCATTCGGCATCCGCGTTGCACGTTTATTTTCCCGATCCCTGGCCGAAGAAAAGGCACCGCAAAAACCGGCTTATCAATGAATCGTTTCCGCAACTGGCTCAGGCTGCGCTCGCTCCGGGGGGCGAGGTTTATTTGCGAACCGACGATGAAAATTACTTTGCGCAAATGACGGAGGTGTTTGGCGCGAGCAAGGAGTTTCAGCGAATCGAAACGCCGCCGGAACTGGCTGAACTGCCCACGGATTTCGAGCGGGAATTTCGCGCGCGCGGCATCCAGACGTTGCGCGCGGCTTATCGAACGCCGGCATGAATTTCAAACGTCAATGACCGGCCCGTCATCTTTGTCGGATTTGGGCGGGCGGGGACGGTGTTGAAACGTGACGCGGGCGTTGCCCATGCCGGTCAAAGCGTTCAGCGCGATGGAAACGATGCTGATGATGATGGCGCCAAGAAACGCGAACCCGAAGCTGTCCACCTGGAAGTGGGATCCCATTAAAACGCCGACAAAGTAGAGCAACAGCGCGTTGATGACGAGCGTGAACAGGCCGAGCGTGAAAATTAGCAGCGGCAGCGCCAGGAGCATGAGAATCGGCCGGACAAAGGCATTGAGGATGCCCAACAACAGGGAGGCGACAATCAGGTCGGCAAGTCTTCCACAACGAATGTGGCCGCGCAGGATGATGACCGCCACCACCACCGCGAGGGTGTTGATGATCCAGCTTCCCAAAAAGCGCAGGATTCGTTTTGTGCCGGGCTGCATGGTTTTTTGAAAAAACAGCGTTTTGCAGATTGCTTCAATTAACATTGAAAAACAAGAAACGTTTTTTGGTGGATTCGCAGAGAGGACCATTGCAAGCTGTCCGCGTCATTATGAAAAACCCCCTGTTTGTGGCCGCCACCTGGATCGGTCTGGCCATTGCCTCGTCGCCTTTCGCATCCGCTGGCAGCGTCATCGCGCCCGGTGCGAAACTCGAAAAGCTGTCCGGAGATTTTCAATTCACCGAAGGTCCGACGTGCGACACCCGGGGCAACGTCTTTTTTACCGATCAGCCGAACGATCGCATCCTGGAATGGAGCGTGAACGGAAAGCTGTCCACATTCCTGCAACCCGCCGGCCGCGCGAATGGAATGTATTTCGATGCCAAAGGCAACTTGATTGCCTGCGCTGATGAGAAGAACGCGTTGTGGGCAATCACGCCCGACAAAAATGTGACCGTGCTCGTCAAAGATTATCAGGGCAAATATCTCAACGGCCCGAACGACGTGTGGGTTGCGCCGGATGGAGGGATGTATATCACCGATCCATTTTACAAACGCACGTGGTGGGACCATGACACGATGGCGCAGGACGGCGAGCAGGTTTATTATCTTTCACCCGACGGCAAAAAACTGGCGCGGGTCACGAACGATTTCAAAAAGCCCAATGGCATCACCGGCACGCCGGACGGCAAAAAACTTTTCGTCGCCGACATTGGTGCGGACCGCACTTATGCCTACGACATCCAGCCCGACGGTTCGCTTACGAACAAAACACTGTTTTGTCCGAAAGGTTCCGACGGCATGACGATTGACGAAATGGGCAACATTTACATCACCGGCCGGGGCGTGACGGTTTTCGACAAAACCGGCAAGCAAATCGAACACATTGACGTGCCCGAACCCTGGTCGGCCAACGTCAGCTTTGGCGGCAAGGACCATCAAACGCTCTTCATCACCGCGAGCAAATCGCTTTATTCCATTCATCTGATTGTCAAAGGCGCGAATCCGGCGAAATGAATTTTGATTCGCGGGTTGTGAATTATTTGTGAATAACTTTTAGAACGGCCGCCATTTCAGGCACGCGGTATGCATACTTTGACGGCAGTATGCACAAAAGCTCATTTGATCCCCTTGAAAGCCGCGATGAAATTGAAGTATTCCTCGATGGTTTGGCGGTGGAACTGCCGTCTGAGCCCCGCTCCCTTAACGCTATTCGCTGCCATCTCGAAACGCTCGCCCTGGAAAGTCATCGCATTCTGTATTCCTTAAGCGTGGATGGGCGGCCGGTAAACCTTGCCCTGCCATTGCTTAATCAAAGAATATTTTGCCGCGTCGAGGCCGGGACCGTCGCTTTGGAAGAGACTTCACTCCTGCTGCTCAAGAAGGCGTTTCAACAAACCGACCTCGCCCGGGAATGCGTTGAAACCGCCCTGACGCTGGTCCTCATCAACGATGGCCGGGTGGCGCACGAAGTCTGGTGGAATCTGGCCTCGGTCCTCAAAGAGCCGGTGATTACCCTGAGTCTGTTGCCGGAAAATACTTGCGAGCCATTCGATAATCGCACGCCGCTCGCCCAGCTTCGCAAATGGCAGCTGGAACAGATAGCCGCCATTATCAGGGACGTGAACGAGGCCTGCCATTCGGAAGACCCCATTCCGCTGTCCAACGCGCTGGAAAACCGCGTGCTGCCGTGGCTGCAAAGCCTGAGTGAACTCATCAGTCTGTGGCATGAAACGGTCCTGGCCGGTTCCCGGCTCGGAATCAGCCCTGCGGTTTCCTGACCCAAGGTGTAACCGGCGGTTCAGGATTGAACGCCTTCTGGTTGTTCGCCCGGATTTACTTCCTTGAATCGTTTCAGGTTTTTGAAGAGAAAAAACCAGAAGATGGGCGCGAAGAGGGGATTGATCCCCAGTGTAATCAGGACGTAACCAATAAAAATAAGCGGCCGGTTTCGAAATCGGCCGGTGACACCATTTCTAAACACCTCACCTTCAGAGAAGATGTGAACATAAGGCATCAAATTGTTGTAGGGGCCCACCGCACGGCCACAGTGTTTGCAGAACCACGCTCCCGGTTCTTGTGGAGTTGAACAATGACAGCAAACCTCCAGAGTCTCCGGAGCCTCCAACCTTCGTTCGAACTCGTCGTCCCAAGGATCCGGTTTTTGAGGGGCCTCACGAACCCAGCCGACAAACCGCCATAATCCGGCAAGGAGTAAAAATGCCACGCCAAGCCCGGCAACAGTTTGATTTGGATCGCCTGTTCCCAACATGAGAAGCTGTTGCAATCTTCCACCATCCTTTCTGCGGGTCAAGCGCCAACCGGGGCTGAGCCGGATTACCGGCCTCGATGCGCGGCCATGCGTCAGAATCAACGCGCGCAGCGAGGACTTTTCAAGAGCGCGGACGCTTTGTCCGCACGAAGGCCCCAAGCAGCAAAGCCGACATTGACAGGGAAGTTATTGCCGCGGCTTCGGCTTGGTCACGGGTGCGGAAATGTCTTCGGGCATTTTGGCGTTGGCGTCAATGACTTTTGACAGCAGGGCCAGAGCATAACGCGCCTTCCGCTCCTCCGGAGTCAGGTTGCTTCCGTTGGCCAGGCGGTCCATGCGATTTTCGACTTCTTTCAGGGCGGCAGCCCACTCGTCAATATGCTGTCTCAACGCCTGCCCTTCCGCATCGTTTTTCATGGACTCAGCAATCACCCTGTCGAAATCAGGCAGGGTTTTTCGGATGGCGTCGCGATCACTGGCGTTTTCCAGCAACGTCTTGATCTCAGCCTGGTGGTCATCAATCAACCGGTCAAGCTGCTCGCCCAAATCCTTGCTGAGCGAATTGCAATAGGCCTCATACTCCGCTTCCAGTGACTGCTGCAATTCCTTCCGATAAACGGGCAATTCCCCGATCAGATAGTCGGGCACCTCGTGGATGATGTGGGGAATTTCCCACTCGACCTTCGTGGCGAGGATCGGGCCATCTTTCACAGCGTGCTGGGCCAGCATGCCGCTGGCGACCTCCGCGGCGGCCTTCGGCTGGAAGAAGTTGACCATGATGGTGCTGATGATGCCGATGTAAGCCCCGACAAATAAAATCAGAACCATGCAGATAATCCGCGTGCGTTTGAGGAGTTGCCGGGCTTTGGGCAGTTCCTGGGCAAGATAAGCGGCCAAAACCGCCTCCCCAGTCAGGGTGGCTTTTGGGGGCGCGGCAGCAGGAGACGGGTTTGTTTTCATTTCTTTTTCTCCTTGGTCTTCTTGGGCTCGGTCTTCTTGGGTTCAACGGCCTTGATCTGGGCGGGTTCCGGAGGAGCCAGGTCTTTGAATTCATGGACGAACACATCCATGAACATAAACGCCACCTGCCAGGCATCGATGTTCCTGCCGGCATCAACCGGCTCGGTTTTTTGAATTTTCTCGAGATTGACCAGAATGCTTTGGACGGAGTTCAAATGGGGGTTGAACAGGTTCTCGCCACTCTGGGCGAGCTGGTCGCCGGCTTCGAGGGCCAGATGGTTCAGCAAGGTGTCTATCTGCCGGTCATAAACGTCGGGATACATTTTGCGCAATTTGCCTTCCCGCCTTTGCAGGGTGCCGCTGACGGTCTGGTCGAGAACGTTTCCAGCATAAACCGTGAGCTCGTTGCCCATTTGATCCAGTTCGTTCAGGGCAACACCGGCAACTTCCGGCGCGCGTCCGTTGATTTCTTTCAGTTCCATCTCGACCGCCGGCTTGAGACGGTCAACCGCGCGGCCGGCGATTTTCTGGACGATGGGCAGGAGTTCCTGCTGCAGATTGGTGCTCAGGCTGCTGACAAACACCTCCTGCCTCGGCCCGGCGAGGGTGAGACTGTAAACCGACTCAATGATGGTACTCACACCGGTGATCACGATGGCGAGCAGAGCGATGATTGTGAGGAGGCGGAAGCGGTATGTTTGGCGGCGGAGTTTTTCCAGTTCCTGGATGAGTTGTTTGGCTTCTTCTGTGCTCATAATTCAATTATTTGGTGCAATAGTTGAAAAACGCCTTAACTAACGACTGGTCTATCAGTTTGAGTATCAAGCAGCAAACATGCCTACAAGTAAAATCCACATCATTAATTCAAATGTGCGTAAAAAAGTCATTCCCGTCGGGAAAAACATGCGCATTTCAACAGCTTGTTCAACAGATCAATCTTCGTTGATGCCAGAATGATGGGACACATGAGTGATGCGTTCCAAATCAGGCCGGGGAGGGAGGCTGTCTTCCGGTGCGAATGGGCGGCAGGCCACCGGTTTCCGCCAGTGTTGGATGGCGCGAGCGATACTCGGATTGACACTGGTGTTTTGACGCCGTCTTCGGACGATAATGATGTGAATGCCGCCGGCGATGCTGCGCGCGAAAAACCGCCCAGGCGAAAACCGTGACCGCAACCAGGAAAAGAGCGCCGAAATAAATTAGGACTTGAGAAATGGCGGATCCGGAGGGTATCAACGCCCGAATCGAATTCTCCTCACCGATACGGAATGCCCCGGCCAAAAAACCTGGAGTCATCATGATTGCGCAATTTCCTTTCCCGCTGGAACGGCTTTGTTTTTGTTGTTGTCGGTATTCACACTGATCTTCAGGTGCAGCATCTCGCAAGCCAGAATTTGGGCTGATTTTCAAACGCCCGCTGGTTTTGATTGAACAAGGTTTTGCTCGGTGCCGCCGCTACGAAAAACGCTTCCGCCCCTTGTCTTTGCCGTAGCTCACCGGCTTGGCTGTCGTTGCCTCTTTCGCTGGCCGGCCGCCGTCCATCATCCGCTTGAGTTCCTTGATCTGGTCCCGCAACAGGGCGGCCTTCTCAAATTTTAGCTCGTTCGCGGCAGCGAGCATTTCATCTTCGAGTTCATTGATCGTTTCGGAGAGGTCCACGTCCATGCCGGCGTCGTGAAGGACGGCATCGGCCGCCCTGCGCTTCGATTCGTAGGTGGCGAGGCTTTCCTCCACCGCCCGGCTGACGCTGCGCGGCGTGATGTGGTGCTCGCGATTGTATTCAAGCTGGCGCTGGCGGCGGTATTCGGTGACGGCCAGAAATTTTTTGATGCTGTTGGTCATCACATTGGCGTAGAGAATGACTTCGCCGTTGAGATGGCGCGCCGCGCGGCCGGCAGTCTGAATCAGGCTCGTCTCGCTGCGCAGAAAACCTTCCTTGTCCGCGTCGAGAATCGCCACGAGCGAAACTTCCGGCAGGTCGAGTCCTTCGCGAAGCAGGTTGATGCCGACCAGCACGTCGAACTCGCCCTTGCGCAATGCGCGCAAAATTTCGACCCGTTCGATGGCGTCAATCTCGCTGTGCAGGTAACGCACGTTGACGCCGATGTCGCGCAGGTAATCGGTCAGTTCCTCAGCCGTGCGCTTGGTGAGCGTGGTCACGAGCACGCGTTCCTTTGTGTCGGCGCGCTTGCGGCATTCCTCGATCAGATCGTCAATCTGGCCTTTGAGCGGTTTGAGCGTGACCTTCGGGTCAACGAGTCCGGTGGGGCGCACGACGAGTTCCACGATGCCATCTTTTTCTGCAGCCGCCGACGTGAGTTGGCGCTGATCCGCCGAAAGTTCAGATGGCGCGGACTGACGTCCACGACTACAGGCTTGGTGTGCCCACTCGATTTCCCGTGGCGCGGGGGTCGCGCTGGCGTAAATCGTCTGGCCCTGCATGGACTGAAACTCCAGAAAGTTCATGGGCCGGTTGTCCAGCGCGCTGGGCAGCCGGAAGCCGTGTTCGACCAGGACCATTTTGCGCGAGCGGTCGCCCTCGAACATCGCGCCGATTTGCGGCACCGTGGCGTGCGATTCGTCAATGACGAGCAGATAATCCGGCGGGAAGAAATCAAACAGCGTGCAAGGCTGCGAGCCGGGCGCGCGGCCGGCGATGTGGCGCGAGTAGTTCTCAATGCCGGAGCAAACGCCCATCTCCTCCATCATTTCCAGATCATATTCCGTCCGCTGCTTGATGCGCTGGGCTTCGAGCAGCTTGCCGTGTTTCTCGAACCAGGCGATGCGTTCGCCGAGCTCCTCGCGGATGGCGAGGATGGCGCGTTTCATCTTGTCGCCGGTGGTGACGAATTGTTTGGCCGGGAAAATGGTGACGGCGTCGAGCGCCTCAATTTTGTTTCCGGTCAACGGCTCGAAACGGGTGAGGCGCTCGATTTGTTCACCGAAAAATTCCACGCGCAGCCCGTCTTCGCGCCCGGCGGGACGAAGCTCCACCGTGTCGCCGCGCACGCGGAACTGGCCGCGGGTGAACTCGATGTCATTCCGGTCGTAGAGCAGTTCCACGAGGCGCGCGAGGAATTGTTCGCGCGACAATTCCATCCCGACGCGAACCGGAATGACCATCGCTTCGTAATCCTCCTTGCTGCCGATGCCGTAAATGCACGATACGCTGGCGACGACAATCACGTCCCGGCGCGAGAACAACGAACTCATCGCGGAAAGCCGCAGCCGCTCGATTTCCTCGTTCCGGCTCGAATCCTTTTCGATAAACGTGTCCGTACGCGGGAGGTAGGCCTCGGGCTGGTAATAATCGAAGTAGCTGACGAAGTATTCGACGGCGTTGCGGGGGAAAAAGCCCTTGAACTCGGCGTAAAGCTGCGCGGCGAGCGTTTTGTTGTGCGAAATGACGAGCGTGGGCTTGTCCACGTTCTTGATGACATTGGCAATGGTAAACGTCTTGCCCGAGCCGGTGACGCCGCGCAGCACTTGATGTTTCGCGCCGGATAGCAAGCCGTCGGTCAGCTTCGCAATCGCCTGCGGCTGGTCACCGGCGGGTTGATATGGCGCGACAAGTTCAAACATGCCACGCGAAAGTAGGAGTGGAGTTGCCGGGTGTCAACGCGGGCTTCGGGGTTGAAACGGCCGGCGTTTGCGCAAGCCGCGCGATCAACCAGTCATAAGGCCCTGTTGGCGACAGCGATGCCGGTTCCGGACGGTTTTCACCAATCCCAGCCCAGTTGTACTCCGGGCGCCAATTAATGCCGGCTCTCAATTGCCGGCCTGCACACGGAAGAACCTTGCCGGGTCGCCAGTTGTCGGCACGAGCAGCGCCACCGGCCCGTTGGTGCCCGGGAAGGCATTGCCATAAGGCAGCCAGTCCACCAAGTTGGTGGAGGAATAAAGCTGGTAGGTTACTCCGGAGATGCCATACCAGTTCATCATCAGGTTGTCGGCTTGCAGCCCGGTGGACACGGCGGGGGCAATGGTGATGACCGCCACATAGTTCTGATTCGAGATGGACGTGACCACATTGGTATAAACCTGCGAGCCCGGCACAAACACGAAGCCGCCGCCCGACGGCACGACCGTGCCGCTCCAGCCGGGCAGAATGCCCAGCGCGTAGTTGCCGTTGGTGTCGGTGGTGGTGGTGGATAATCCGCCGTCCGGCTGGATCAGGACGCCGGGCACCGGTTGTCCGTTGGTGCCGGTGATCGCGCCTTGAATGACCGGGAGCGAAATGGTAAACGCGCCCGTGCAAACCTGCGACATGGGCTGGCCGTACAGGTCGCTGATGTTGGTTCCAACCGTGAACGTATAATTACCCACAGCCGTCTGCAGTGGGAAACTGACGCTGTAGCTGGAGGAGTTCAGCATCGAAACGGTGAATGCATCTGCGGACAGAGGCCCGTTGGGAGTCGTAAGCGACACGTCGGTTCCAGAGAATGAAGCCGGATCCGGCGCCTCGTTGAAGACCAAGGACACCGAACTCACGCCGCTGCTGACGATACCAGCAGGCGTGTACGAGAGAACCTGCAAGGTGAGATTTGTGGAATCGAAAATCGAGCCGTCGGCACCCCGAAAATCGCCTTCGCCGCCAAAGACGGAAACCAAGCCGGCAAAGACATTTGCGCGGGAATAGAGGGCGATGCGTCCGCCGGCGCCGCCACCGCCACCAAATAATTCGCCCTCACCGCCATCCGCGGTGATTTGACCGTTCCCGACCAGCGTGCTCGCGGACACCCAGATGCTGCCGCCGGAACCGCCGCCGGAATTGTCCTGGAGTCCCCAATTCCCGTTGGCGCTGAGCTGGCCGTCCACGGTGAGAACGCCGCCCACGTTCAAACGGATTGCGCCGCCGCCTTGCGAACCGCCGTAAAGCGGTCCGGATCCAAATCCGCCGCCGCTGCCCATGTCCACCGGTTGTTGCGCTGAACCGTAGTTGGTGCCGCCTGCTGCGGCGGTGGCGGAAGCCCCGCCCAGACCACCGTAGCCCGCGCCGCTGCCGGAGCCGCCAGCAGATTGTCCGGCGCCCGGCCCGCCGGCTTGAGTAAAGCCATTTGCATCCACGGCAATGGCCCCGCCCGCTGCGACGTCCACGTTCGCCAGGACCACCAGATCCAGATTGGCCTGGCCGGACAAACTGGTAAACAGGCCGCCCGCAGTAATGGTCAGGTTGCTCAGCACTGGGAAGGAAGATTGCGGATAAACCACCGCACCGCCTCCGACTGTCAGGTTGAAAGGCAAGGAAGGCATGCCATAAGCACTGGACAAAGGCGTGTTCGTGCCCGACAAACCGCCATTGTCCACGAGCAGTTGACCCACGGACTGGTTGTTGGACTTGGTGTAAATGGTTCCGGCGCCACCGCGCGCGTATCCACCGCCGCCACAAGCGGAGACTGGTCCGACAAAGGCATTCGCCGTGTACCCGATGGAAATGCGTCCGCCGCCACCTCCACCGCCAAGCCCGTTGCCGGAGCCGCCGTTGGCGGAAATGGTTCCTGATCCGGCAAGAGTGCCGGCGGTAATCCAAAGGCTGCCGCCCGAACCGCCGCCGCTGTTGATGTCTCCATAATTGCCGTTTGCCGAAACTCTGCCGTTGACGGCCAGTGTGCCGGTGACATTAAGCCGGAGCGCCCCGCCGCCCGCTCCGCCATACGGAGCAGTGCTGCTGCCGCTGCCATTGCCGCCACCGCTGCCGGCAGTGAAAGGTGATTGGATCGAGTCGTAGGCGCCGCCATATCCGGAAGAATTGGCCGCTCCAAAACCACCGTGACCGCCTCCGCCCTTGATGCTGCCGGATTTATAGGTGGTGCCCGCGCCGGTTCCGGAAGATGCTCCACTTCCGGTCCCATCAACCGAAATGGCACCACCGGTATCTATGGTGGCGTTGCCGGTCACGTTGACCGTTTGAAGCGAAGCGGAGGCAACGGTTGTCAGCACACCGTTGGAACGGATTTGAAGGTTTCTCACGCTCCAACTGCCGGATGGCCATTGCCCGATCGCCTTGTTGGTCACAAGCAGATCAGTGGAACTGGCATTGAATGTGGTGTTGGTTCCGGCGTTTCCGCCGTTGTCCAGGATCAACTGGCCATAGCTTTGCGAGCTTGCCTTGAGATAGACCGTCCCGGCCCCGCCCCAGCTGGCTCCGCCGCCGCCACAAGCGGAAACAGGTCCCGCAAATGAATTGTTGTTGTAGGAAATGGCAATGCGTCCGCCGCCGCCGCCGCCGCCGATGGAACCCGCTCCGCTGCCGCCACTGGCCGTGATGAAGCCAGAGCCGGACAGGGTGCCCGCGGTCAGCCAGATGCTTCCGCCGGAACCGCCGCCGCCGCCTGTCCCCGAACCGTTGCCGCCGTTTGCTGAAATCTTCCCGGCCACCTGCAGCGTGCCGGTCACATTAAGCTGAATCGAACCGCCGCCCGCGCCGCCCGGGGAGAAACTGGAGAAGGTCCCGCCGCCGCTGCCCAGGTTGACGGGCAACATTGTGGAATCATAAGTGAATCCACCGGCGGTGTAATTCCCGGTGCTGTTGGCGCCGTAGCCTCCGTGACCCGCTCCGCTGCACGGATAAGTGGACAGGCTGCTGTAGTAATGTCCAGCGCCGGATCCCTCGCCCGCCGCGTAACCCGCCCCATCGGTGACAATTCCGCCGCCGGCCTGAATCGTGGCGTTTCCGGACAACATCAAGTTCACGATGCCGGGATAGTTGTTGCCAGGAACGGGATTGGCGGTCAGCCAGCTGTTTGAACCGATCAGCAGGCTGGCAAAAGTTTGCGGCGGGTACTGCTGGAACACAACCGCCCCGTTGCGCACGATCAGGTCCGCCGAACTTACCGATTGCAACGGCGTGTTGGTGCCGGAATGTCCGCCATTGTCCAGGATGAGCTGGGCAGTCTGTGCATTGGGTTGAATCAGGACGGTTCCGGCCCCGCCCCAAATGGCTCCACCCCCGCCATAGGCGCAGATCAATCCCCCGAAACCGCTCCCATCGTAGCCCCCGACCAAAATCCGTCCGCCGCCACCGCCGCCGGCGGCGCCATTGCCGGCACCCCCGTTTGCGGAAATGATTCCGGTCCCGGTCAACCTGCCGGCCGTGAGCCAGACGCTGCCGCCGGAGCCGCCACCGCTGTTGACATCGCCGTCCTTGCCATTGGCTGAGATTTTGCCATTGACGGTCAGCGTGCCGTTCACTGCGAGCTGGAGCGCTCCGCCGCCCGCGCCGCCGTACGGGGCGGTGGAAGTGCCGCTGCCATTGCCACCTCCGCTGCCGAGGCTGGTTGGTGACAACGACGAGCCATAAGTGGTCCCATACCCTTGAGGATTGGCCGCTCCATAGCCGCCATAGCCGCCCCCACCTTTGATGGTGGAATAGGTGGAGCCGGCGCCGATACCCACCCCTCCGCCATTCCCGGTGCCATCGGCGATGATGCCGCCGCCAGACTGGATGGTGGCGCTCCCGGAAATGGACACATTCGCCGTGGAGACAGCCAGCCAGCCGTTTGAATTCACGAACAGATTGGCAAAATTCGCGGAACCGGAAACCGTTCCGATCGCGCCGTTGCGCAAGGTCAGGTCGGTGGAACTTACGGCGGACAGCGTTGTGTTGGTACCGAAATGGCCGGCGTTGTCCAGGATGAGCTGGCCATTCTGTCCGTTGGGTTTGAGATACACGGTTCCCGCGCCACCCCAATTGGCCCCGCCGCCGCCGGAAGCCAGCATGCCTCCGGCAAACAAGTTGTTGTTGTAGGAAATGGAAACTATTCCGCCGCCGCCGCCGCCGCCGATGGCGCCCGCCCCGTTGCCGCCATTCGCCGCGATGGTGCCGGTGCCGGACAACGTGCCGACCATGAGCCAGATGCTCCCGCCGGAGCCGCCGCCGCCGCCCGAACCGGAACCGTTGCCGCCGTTCGCGGAAATGCTTCCGTTCACCTGCAACGCGCCGGTCACCGTGAGCCGGATTGCGCCACCCCCGGAGCCGCCGACGGAATAAGTGGAATAATATCCGCCGCCGCTGCCGTAGCCGGTGGGCGCCGTTACGGTGTCATAAGTGCTCCCGCCAAAAGCGTAATTTCCGACGCTGTTCGCGCCGTAACCTCCGTGACCGGCTCCACTGCACGGATAAGTGGACAGACTGGAGTTGTAGTTTCCCAGGCCGTAGCCTGAACCGGCCGGATTGCCAGCGATGTCCGCAATGATGCCGCCGCCGGTCTGGATGGTGGCATCGCCGGAAAACGAGAAGTATAAGGTGTTCGCAGGAAGGGAGGAGGAATAAGCGGGTGTCAGCCAGGCGTTGGAACTCACAAACAAGCTGGCAAAGTTCACCGAACTGAAGGCCGCCCCAACCGCCCCGTTGCGCACGATCAGGTTCGCCGAACTTACCGATTGCAACGGCGTGTTGGTGCCGGAATGTCCGGCATTGTCCAAAATGAGCTGGCCATTCTGTCCGTAGGGTTGAATCAGCACGGTTCCCGCACCGCCCCAGTTGACCCCGCCGCCGCCATACGCCGCCGCGGCCCCGGCAAATGAATTGTTGTTGCAGAAAATGAAGACGATTCCACCACCGCCGCCGCCGCCAACGGAATCCGCTCCACTGCCGCCGTTCGCCGTGATGGAGCCGGCGCCGGACAGGTTGCCCACAGACAGCCAGATGCTCCCGCCGGAACCGCCGCCACCGCCCGAACCGGAGCCGTTGCCACCATTCGCGGAAATGGTTCCGTCCATTTGCAGGGTGCCAGTTACCGTGAGATGAATCGCGCCGCCACCGGAACCGCCGAAGGAATAAGGGGAATAATAGCCGCCCCCGCTGCCGGGGCTGGTGGGTGACGTTGGATAATCATAAGCGGTTCCACCCAGGGCATAATTTCCAATGCTGTTGGCGCCATAGCCACCGTGACCGGCTCCACTGCAGGGATAGTTGCTGAGGGAATAACTTCGTCCAAAGCCGAGACCCTGACCCGCCGGATAACCCGCAACGTCCCCAATGATGCCGCCCCCGGCCTGAATGGTGGCATTTCCGGAGAACGAGATATTCACAGTTGGTGCGGGCAGGCTGGAGCCATAGCTGGAACCCAGCCAGGCATTTGAACTCAACAGCAAATTCGCAAAGCTCACCGAACTGGATGCCGACCCGATCGCTCCGTTGCGTAAAATCAAATCCGCGGAACTCGCGGATTGCACCAGCGTGTTGGTTCCAATGTGTCCACCGTTGTCCAGAATTAGCTGGCCATTCAGCCCGGCGGGTTGGAGGAAAACCGTTCCCGCTCCACCCCAATTGGCCCCGCCGCCGCCATAGGCGGAAATTGCTCCGCCAAACAGGTTCGCCGCGGGATAGATGGCAATGCGTCCGCCGCCGCCGCCGCCGCTGATCGAATCAACCCCATTCCCGCCGTTGGCCGCGATGGAACCGGAGCCAATCAGTATTCCCGTTGTTAGCCAGATGCTGCCGCCAGAGCCGCCGCCACCGCCCGTACCGGAACCGCTGCCGCCGTTGGCCGAGATGCGTCCATCCACCTGCAAAATGCCGCTGACATTAAGTTGAATTGCGCCCCCGCCCGCCCCACCGACGGAATAAGTGTAAAAATATCCGCCACCGCTGCCAAACGTGGTGGGTGATGTTTGAGAACCATAGGTTATGCCGCCGCCGGCATACGTCGAAGAACCGTTTGCACCGCTGCCCCCATGTCCGCCACCGCCACACGGATAACCAGTACCATAGTCATAATGACCGTAACCACTGCCATTGCCGGCGGCATAACCCGCATTGTCGGCGAGCAGGCTCCCGCCGGATTGAATCGTAACATTGCCTGCCGCATTCAGGTAGAGGGTTGATGATGCGGCAGAGACCAGGAACAGGCTGTTGGAAGCAATCGTCAGATTTCCAATGGTCCACATTCCACTTGGAATCACGGTCGCATTCCCGCGAATCAGCACATCAATGTTGCTGTCTAAAATGCCAACCGGTGAATTCGTTCCGGTTCGCCCGCCGTTGTCCATTACCAGCAGCCCGTTCTGTCCGGTCAGTTTGGTGTAAACGGTGCCCGCGCCGCCGGTTTTCGCCCCGATCCCGCCATAGGCGACCGTCGAGCCGGAAAACGTGTTCGCGTCACATTGAATCGCAATTCGGCCGCCGCCGCCGCCGCCGCCGTGGGCCGGTTCACCCGCGCCGCCTTTTGCGCTGATGGCACCCGAACCGGACACCAAGTGAGCCGCGATCCAAATGCTGCCGCCCGACCCGCCGCCGGAGCGGCTGTTGGTGCCGTTGGCGCCATCGGCCGAAATCGTGCCATTGATGAGGAACGTTCCGCCGGCGCTGATTTGCACCGCCCCGCCCCCGGCGCCCCCGATGCCGGCATATCCGGCGCCGCCACCACTGCCCAAATCGGTGGGTTGGGTGAATAAACCGTAGGTCGTGCCCCCCATTGCGTTGCTGGAACTCATCCCGCCAATGCCGCCGTATCCGGCGCCGCTGCCGTCCGCCGGACTTCCGGCAGTGTGGCCCGCGCCGGGGCCGGCACCGCCGCCGCCGCCTTTTCCACTCGCATTGATGGCGCCTCCCGCGACCACCTCCACGTTGCCCGCCACCGACAGATTAAACCCGGCGGGCAGCACGCCCAACAGCACGTCATAATTCACCAGGACATTGGCGCCATCAGGGATGGCGGAGTTTGTCGTCCGCTGCAACTGGGTCAAAATGCCATCCGGGCTGGTCAGCAGATAATCCACTCCGTTGGTATAAATGATTGTGCTCCCGGAATCCGTCACCAGGACCGATGCAGTTACGATGTTGGAATTGAGCAACGTCACCGGGTTGGTGCCGTTCAACATCTGGGATTCATCCACCACAGAGAGAAGATTTGAAATGACGCCATTGGGGGAATACGAGTGGGTGAGCACGCCGCCTCCGGCCACGAGCAAGCTGGAAAATGCGTGCGGACCGTCCACCGTCACCGTGCAGTTGCTGACCACGATGTCGGTGCCATCGTAATTCGTATTGCCGACACTGATGGTCGTGCCGTTGGTAAAAGTCGTTGCGGTTGCCGGGAAGCGGGCCAAAGTTAAGGCGATACCCCCCCCAATCAGGGCGCGGCGGGTCAGCGAAACAAACCAGGGGAAAGCACGGATAGTTTTCATGAGTTGTGGGTCTTTTTCGGATGAAAATAATAGAGAAAACTGATGCAGATGTCAAACTCTTTGAGAGGGAATTGAGTGCGCGAGGTAGCGCGGGGTTCTTCGTTGAATACGCAGCGAATTTCCGTAAGCTCCGTTGGCAATAAACCATGAAGACCATTTTTCTGGTGGCGCTTGTTTTTTCGCTGTCAATTTCGTCGCCCGCCGAAGTGCCGGCCCCCGTCCCGCTCTGGCCGGACGGCGCGCCCGGCACGCTCGGCAGCACGAGCAACGACATCCCCACGCTAACGCTGTATTTGCCCGACGCAACCAATGCAACGGGTGCGGCGATGGTGATTTGTCCGGGCGGCGGCTACATCCATCTCGCGCCGCATGAGGGAAAAAATTACGCGCTTTGGTTGAATCAGCATGGCGTCGCCTGCTTCGTCTTAAAATACCGGCTCGGTTCGAACGGCTACCGGCATCCAGCGATGCTGGAGGACGCGGCGCGCGCGATGCGATTGGTGCGGGCGCGGGCGGCGGACTGGAAGATTGATCCGCAGCGCGTGGGCATCATGGGTTCATCGGCGGGCGGACACCTCGCGTCCACGCTGATGACCCATTTTGATTTGGGCAACACCAACGCCGCCGACCCGGTTGAACGTCAAAGCTCGCGTCCGGACATCGGCATCCTTTGCTATCCGGTCATCACGATGGGCGAATACGCGCATCAGGATTCAAAAATCAATTTGCTCGGCGCCCATCCGCCGCCGGAACTGGTCAAGCTGCTTTCCAATGAACTGCAGGTGACGACAAACACGCCGCCTTGCTTCATCTGGCAGACTTTTGAAGACAAAACCGTTTCGGTGGAAAACAGCCTGATGTTCGCCGAGGCGTTGCGCAAAAATCATGTGCCGTTTGATTTGCACATCTACCAAAAGGGCAAACACGGCTTGGGACTCAACGACAGCCCCCCGTTCGCACATCCGCATCCGTGGGCGGGCGACTGCCTGTTCTGGCTCAAACAGCAGGGGTTTGTGCAGTGATTTGGCAAACAAATCCGGCCCTCGCCGGTGTCTCAGTTCAGGAATTGGACAGTTTGACCCGCCCCAAGGCACGGCGGTTCGGGGTGGCAAGACTCATCAATTCTCTCATCGGATGTTCCCTGTTTCTTGGCATTGGGCATGCTGGCAACTTTGAAGAGACTATGAATATTGTGAATCCGTCGAACCCTTTCCAAATCCCGTCCTGTTTGCAGCGGGCGGACAGTCAACAACGCCGTCGGGAGCGGTTTAAAAAGGGATTTATTGCTGCTGTGGTTGCCGTCGTAATCCTGCTGGTCGGGCTGTTAATCGAAGGCTGCATGAGCGAACAGGCAACGACCCCGCCCCCAGCCAAAAAGGCCACCCAATCAACGGGTGTGCCGGCGTCCTGGACAAACCCGGCTCTGACGGTGGAACAGCAGCCAAAGCCGGTTTCGCAGCCGAATCCTAACGCCATCAGCCGGTCCGCCCCGGTCGTTTCAAAGGAGACTGCAGCGACCGCCAGGCAGCCCGAGGCTATTTACGTGGTCAAATCCGGCGATAGCTTGACCCGCATCGCCAAAGTCCACGGAACGACGGTCAAAGCCCTAAAAGCAGCCAACGGTTTGGAGAACGACCGCATTGTTGTCGGCGCCAAACTGAAAATACCCACGGCTTAAGCGCGCGTTGTCCACCTTGATCCTGTTCCGGTGGAGAAATGAGCGCAGCGGGTTTTCGGCGTAAGGACACATTATTTTGGAGGGTGGGGTTACGGAAAATTGAAACGGCGCTTATTCAGCGCCGTTTCTTTTTTTAGAGGTCATGGGTAAGGGTTGACTTTAAATGTCGGCAACGAATTTATTACACCATTTCCCGCTTGCTTTATCCGCCGTCAAGTTTAACTTCCCCTTGCCTGAACGCCGCGTGTGCGGATGTTCATTGAGGCTGAGAAAAAACAGTCAACAAACAACCTAACATTCAACCCTCCGTTGCCACGGCAGCGTCGGTAGTTAGGCAATGGAGTCTTCGAGTCCGTTTCCCGGACGACCAAGCCTCCCGCAGTTCAACCAGAAAATAGTTATGCTCACGATGGAAGAAGCCATGAAGCAAAGCGCCATGCGTTTTGCCGTCGGCGAAATTGTCAAAGGCACAATCATCGAAGTCCGTCCCAAGGAAGTTTTGGTGGACATCGGTTACAAAAGCGAAGGCGTCATCCCCACCAATGAATTTCTGGACGCCAACGCGCTCAAGATCGGCGACGAAATTGATGTCCTGATCGAAAAACTCGAAAACAAGGACGGCACCGTCGAGCTTTCGCATGAAAAGGCCGAATTCAAGAAAAACTGGGAGCGCATCCTCACCATTTGCAACGAAGGCGGCACGATCCAGGGCAAGGTCAAGTCGGTCGTCAAGGGCGGCTTGGTTGTCAACATCGGCGTCGAGGCGTTTTTGCCCGCGTCGCAAATTGATGTCATCACGCCGAGAAACCTCGCGCAATTCGTCAACAACACCTACGAATTCAAGGTCGTCAAAATCAATCAGGAGCGGCAGAACATCGTGCTCTCGCGCCGCGAATTGATCGAGCAGGAACGCAACGAAAAACGCGCCAAACTGCTGGCCGAAATGGTTCCGGGCGACATCCGCAAGGGCACGGTCAAGAACATCACGGATTTCGGCGCGTTCATCGAGTTGAACGGCATAGATGGCCTGCTCCACATCACCGACATGAGCTGGGGCCGCATCAATCACCCGTCGGAAATCCTCAAGGTCGGCCAGGAAATTGACGTGGTCGTACTCGACGTGAACAAGGAAAAGGAACGCGTCAGCCTCGGCCTCAAGCAGAAGATGGCCAACCCGTGGGACAACATCGAGACCAAATATCCCGTCGGCGCGAAGGTCAAGGGCAAGGTCGTCAGCCTCGTGCCTTACGGCGCCTTTGTTCAACTGGAGATGGGCGTCGAGGGACTCGTGCATGTCACCGAGTTGTCGTGGACCAAGCGCGTGGCCAAGCCCAGCGACGTGCTCAAACAGGACCAGGAAATTGAGGCCATTGTGCTCGGCATCAACCGGGAAGAGCAGAAAATTTCCCTCGGCATCCGCCAGTTGGAATCCAATCCGTGGGACAATGCCGAGGCGAAATACGCGGTCAACGCCCGGGTCAAAGGCAAGGTGCGCAACCTCACCAGCTACGGCGCGTTTGTGGAATTGGAAGAGGGTATTGACGGCATGATTCACGTGTCCGACGTGTCGTGGACGCGCAAAATCAATCACCCGTCCGAAATCCTCAAGAAGGGCGACGAAGTCGAGGCCGTCGTGCTCGAAGTGGACCGCCCGAACCAGCGCATCGCGCTCGGCATCAAACAACTCTCCCAGGACCCGTGGGCGAACATTGACCAGCTCTACAAGGTCGGCGACGTTGTCACCGGCAAGGTCACCAAGCTCGCGAGCTTCGGCGCATTCATCGGTTTGCAACATGACATTGACGGTCTCGTGCATATCTCGCAGGTCAGCGAGGAGCGCGTGGACAAGATCAAAAACGTGCTCAAGGCCGGCCAGGATGTGACCGCCCGCGTCATCAAGATTGACAAGGGCGAACGCCGCATCGGCCTGTCCATCAAGGCCGCCAGCTACACCGACGAACAGCTCAAGGAAGAACAGAAAATATTCGATGCGCTCAAACCCGGCGAAGACCTCGTGGCGTTGCAACACGCTTTCGACGCCGCCGACGAGGCGCAGAAAACGGAGTAATCATTCTGCCAGATTGAATTCACACGCAGGCGGGCCACAACGGTCCGCCTGCTTTGTTTCGGAGTTGGAGTTCAGGCTTCAGCCGGCATCCCTCCAACAAGCTGAAGCTTGAACTTCAACGCAATTGGGCGGCCATCTTATTCCGCTGTGGCTTTCAAGCTCCGATGCTGGTAATGCAGAATTTTGAACTCCGGTGTGTCGCTGATTTCTTCCGCCAGCACGAACCGGTCTTCAAACGGCGGAAAAAACGCGTCGCCCGCCACCTCGCGTTTGACCAGCGTGAGGTAAAGATCGGAACAGCGCGGCAACATCTGCGCGTAAATATCCGCGCCGCCGCAGATGAAAATGTCATTGGGAAATTCGTCGGGATCCAGTTTGTTCAGCGAGTTGAAAATCAGAATTTCCGTCTCCTGCATTTCACCGAGCCGGCTGAAATGAAACTGGTAGGCGCGCTTGAGATAACGGCCGCCGCGCCACTCATGATATTGCCCGAAAATTTCCGGATGAAGTTTTATAAGCCGCTGCGGATGCCGCGTCAGGATCAGATTCTTCCGGTTGGGCAGCGGCCGGCCCAGGCTTTCAAACGTCTTGCGCCCCATGACGATAACATTGCCCATCGTCATTTTTTTGAACCACTTGAAATCCTCCGGCAGATGCCAGGGGATTTTGCCCCCCGCGCCAATCACGCGGTTTAACGACATCGCAGCAATGGCTTTGAAATGTTTCATTGCGGTTTTTTATAAACAGCATCCCACTTTTTGTAATCCACGAAACGAGGATGGTGATTTATGGATTCGAGGACAAAAGAGAAATCATCCCACCCATTTGAAGCCGTCGCCCTAGAATAGTGTGTAGAACTAAAATACCCAGAATACCGATTTACAATTTCAGAACCCTTTTCCAGTAACAGTTCAATTTCAGAAAATGGAAATGGGTAATCCCCTTCAAAGGGTTTCTGGCTCAAAATCTGTTTAGGGTTGCGATGCGCAAAGACAAAATCGCGCCACCTTTTTAACTTCTCGACGAGCGGGTTTTCTTCTGTGACAAAGCTGTAGTTTTTTTTAAGCAATTCTTCCTCCAGCGGCTTATAGAGCCTCATCTCGTCGTCCGCATTTTTACCGAGACGCCTGCGGGCGTTTTCAACATTGAACAATATAGGATTATCTCGTACTAACTCTATAAGCCTTCGGAGATGAAACCCGCTGTTATGCTGATCGTAAATTTTGCATAGATGATAAAAGACGCTTTCGATATGAGCTCTGTAAGTGAAGCTCCAAAAGACAGGAGAAAAATTAATTGCAGAAGAATGCTTTTTACCGCTTGTTGCCAAGCCCTTCGAAATTATGTAGTGTACATCTGCCCGCAATAATTCATCAACGATTGCCTCCAGAAGAATCGTAAATTCACTGTCTGATTTTATTTTCACGTTGAGACATGTTTCACACCGCAATGGGCGCCTTGATGGCCGGATGCGGGTCGTAACCGGTCAGTTCAAAATCCTCGAACTTGAAATGGTCGATGTTTTTCACCGCCGGATTCAATTTCATTTGCGGCAACGGACGCGGCTCGCGCGACAGTTGCAGCTTTGCCTGTTCGAGGTGGTTCTTGTAGAGATGCAAATCGCCAAACGTGTGGACGAAGTCGCCGGGCTTCAGGCCGCAGACCTGCGCGACCATCAGCGTGAGCAGCGCGTAGCTGGCGATGTTGAACGGCACGCCCAGGAAAATATCCGCGCTGCGCTGGTAAAGCTGGCAGCTCAACTCGCCATCGCCCACGTAAAACTGGAATAGCGCATGGCATGGCGGCAACGCCATCTGCCCGATTTCGCCCGGATTCCACGCGGTGACAATATGCCGCCGGCTGTCGGGATTCTTTTTGATCTGCTCGATGACCTGGTCAATTTGATTCAGGGAACGTCCATCAGGCGTGCGCCAGTCGCACCATTGTGCGCCATAAACGCGGCCCAGGCTGCCGTCCTTGTCCGCCCATTCATTCCAAATCGTCACGCCGTGTTCGTTGAGATATTTGACATTCGTGTCGCCACGCAAAAACCAGAGCAGTTCGTAAATGATGGACTTGGTGTGGACTTTCTTGGTCGTGAGCAGCGGGAAATTATTCCGCAAATCGAATCGCGCTTGAGCGCCGAACACGGAATACGTGCCGGTGCCGGTGCGGTCGGCCTTGAATTTTCCGTGCTCCAGGACGTGTCGCAACAAATCGAGGTACTGAATCATCGCGGGGGAAATTTAACCACGAAATACACGAAATACACGAAAAGAAATCTGGCCGGGATAAAAGACTGCGGACTTAAAAAAATGCTTGGCAAACGTCCCGCCATTTTGGCAGGTTGCAATTATCCGACACGGGAAAAACTCGACTGGGGCGTTGGGCGCTTTCACCTTGATTGAATTGTTGGTGGTGATGGCGATCATCGCAATTCTAGCGGGGCTGGTTTTCTTCGCGGTCGGTCGCGCCAAGGCCGCGGCGCAGGCGCTTACCTGCCGGAATAATCTCAGGCAGTGGGGACAGGCGACGCTTTTTTATGTGGCGGATAACAATGACTTCCTGCCGAAAGACGGCGCGCCGAATGGCACTTCCGTCAACGAGGGATGGTATATTGATCTGCCACGCTCGTTGCATCTGCCAACCTATCACGAAATGCCGTGGCGAACGAATGCGGACATCAATCCGGGTCATTGCCTCTGGATTTGTCCGGCCAATCCCCGTCGAAGCAACGGAAATAATTTATTTCACTACTGCCTGAATGAGCACGTCAATGGCACCGGAAGCTATAATCTTTCGACGCGCATGGTCAGCATTCAACAGCCAAGTGCGACGGTCTGGTTGTTCGACAACGGCAAAACCAATGGCGTGGCACAACAAAACAACGTCCACAGCAATCTTCACAACAAAGGCGCGCAGTTTGTCTTTCTGGATGGCCACGCTGCCCGGTTTCGCAACTTCGAGTATTGGAATTTCACCACCGGCAAGGGAATTACCAACAACCCGGAACTGGTCTGGATTCCTTGAAACGACGCTTACGGCACGCGATAAACACGGAAGAATTTCGCGTTGCCCGGCACATTTGTGGTGAACGTGAAATTGGCGCCGGTCGCAACGAGGGTCGTGGCCAGCGGCGTCCACGCGGTCAGATTCGAGGAGACTTCAACATTGTAGGAGCGGTTGCCGGCGGATTCCCATTGGAGTGAGATGATTTGATTCGTCATGCCGAGGGAAAGCAGACGGAAGGGCGTGTTGAACGGATTGCCGAAAACCATGAACACGGGCAGATGGTCGGATGCGATCTTATTGTCGTTGCTGTATAAATTGGGCGGCACCGGATACAGCAAATCGGTGCGGAAAACCTGGCTGCTGACAATGTTCGAAAACAGCATCGCGCACGGCAGGATGTAATCGTAGCGCACGGTGAGACCGGCGGCATCCTGAATGGACCAGGTCCGTTCACTGCCGGTGAGAATATTGAGGGGAGTGGCCAGTTGCAAACCGGTCGGAGCGCCGATCAACCGCTGGATGGACTGCGGATTGCTCACCGGCGGTCGGAGAATGTCTTCGTTCAGATCGCCGCTCAACACATAGGGTTGCAGCCCGCTGGTTGCGAGATAGACCGTGGCGAAAAAATTGGAGACCGCGCCCGCCTCCGCCGCCCGCTTCGCCGCCGAATCAGAGTCCTGGGCCGATTTCAAATGCACCGCGAACACGTGCAACGGCTGCGGAAAATTCGGAATGGAAATTTGCGCCTCAAATAAATCACGGGTGAATCCTGAATTGGTATAGCCGTAGGGCGTGAGGTCGGAACCGTGCAGCCAGCTGGTCGAGGAGAGGATGGGAAAGCGGCTGAGGATGACACTCCGGATGAATCCGTCGTCCGTGGAGTTGGTGACGAGGTAATAGCCCGGGCGGAAGGCCGTGACAAAATCCGCCATCTGCGCCGTGCAATTGTTGGTGACCGGGATTTCGTTGAAGGTGATGATGTCCGGGTTGAGGTGTTGCATCTGGCGGCCAATGGCCTGCACGTGCCACATGTTCGTGCTCCAGTTGGTCAGGCCGTTGCCATGCGCGTTGTAAGTGAGATAGGAAAACGCCGGAGCCGAGGCACACCAGACGCTCAAGGCGACCGGGTCGCTGATGGTTGAACCGGCGGCGTTGGTGACCATGGCGGCATAAAAGCCGGCTTGAGCAAAGGTCACACCCGTCAACGTGAGATTGGAACTCACGGCTCCCGGAAGGTTCGTGCCGTTGAACTGCCATTGATAACTGAGCGGAGGTGTGCCGCTGGCACTCACGCTGAACGCGACGCTCGCGCCGTTCGTCGCGGTCTGATTTGGCGATTGTGATGTGATGGCCGGCGGCTGTCCCGCCCCAGTGGAAACCACGTCGGCAAAAGACGTGCCCACCCGCAGATTGTCAATGTTCAGCGCGCCTTCGTTATCACTCTCGCGGAACGCATAGCTGATGGCGGCAAAGGACGAACCACTTTCACTCGTCGAAATGCCGGGATCATCCTCCGAATCCGGGTTGATCCAAAGTGTGCTGGCCGAGTTGCTGTTCACCAGGCGGGTCACAACGTTGTAATCCGTGTTGAGATGCAAATCCGTCGTGTTGGTGGCGCTAATGACCGAGCCGCTGGTCGAGGAAATTCCCAGCCGGAACCGGTCCGGCGCGGCCCCCCCGGGCAGCGCCCAAATGCGCGCTCGAAAACCGGTGGTGGACGAACTCTTGAAATGTGCAAAGTAAGCACCCCCACCGCCTGGAAGACTGGTGAATTTGACCGTGAAACTTGCGTAAAACACGTTGGTCTCGTTGGAAGAAGCGGTAAAGAGCGCATTGACATCCTCCTTGTTGCCTTCGTTGAGGAGCACCCGGCCGGACGCCACCATCACTTCACCGGTGTGGGAACCGGATGGATTGTGATGCACCCACCCGTTGGGGCTTGCGGTCACCAAGGGGCCGTCAGGATAACTGAAGGAATCATTCAACAGCAGTGTCGCACCCGCCCAAGTGGCGGAAACCAGAAAGGCCGCGAAGCCGAGGGCAGCTTTATTCACGATCACCAGCACAATATAATCCCATTTCCCGATGGGATGTAAATGGTCAGCGCTTGGTTATAAATTCCGCTTGCGAATATTTTTGACGAACTAATGACTCCGCCCGCTCCGACAATGTCTGGTCCGGCGCAAAATCCGACCACTCAATCCCAAATTCAACACGCCCCACATCACCCATGGCCTTGTGCCAATCGGTCCGCACGATTGGGATCCCGAGGTATCGGGACTGCACCGAACCCTGGATCAAAAGACCGAGTTTGTTGCGCCGTTGCGCCGCGCCCGCGATTTTTTGTCCACGCCAGAGCAAATCGAATTTTTCATGACCGGCAAAACAGCCCTTTGCGGAGTTCGGAGTTCGGAGTTCGGAGTTCGGAGTTGGCGCCAGTTCGGTGGCGACCTTCAATTTTGCGAATGCCGCTTGAATCCACTCATGGACGCGGCGGTAGCTTGCTTCCGCCTTGAGCGAATGCCATTCGTGACCAGTCGGAAACACAAGGCTGTAGGTCCAATCGGCATCGTGCGACACGATGCCGCCGCCGGTGGGACGGCGAATCAACGGACGCAAATGCGTGGCGCGCTCCACGTCGGCGTATTTTTGGAAGTAGCCGAACGTTGCCGCCGGTTCCGACCAGCCGTAAAACCGCAGCCCCGGCTGGCCCAGGCGCGACATGCTTTCGAGCAACGCCTCATCCAGCGCCATGTTGAGCGCCGGAGCGCCGGGGCCGGATTTCAGTAAAAGCCAGGAGTTCATGGGACTGCGTTAAATAAGTAATTGGTTGAATGGTTACATCGGATATTTGACGTCAGGGCTCTCACACATTTAACTCGTTTAACCAGTCACTAGTTTAACCGCTTATCCACCCCGATCTGTGGACACAGCTTCTTAATCTCGCAGTTCAAGCAGTCCGGCTTGCGGGCATCGCAGCGGCGGCGGCCATGCCAGATGAGCCAGTGACTGAACAGCGTCCACTGCTTTTGCGGCACCAGTGACATCAAATCCAGTTCGATTTTCTCCGGCGTCTTCTGCTTCGTCAGTCCCAGCCGGTATGACAGCCGCGCGACGTGGGTGTCCACGACCACACCGGCATTGATGCCGAAAACATTGCCCAAAACGACGTTGGCCGTCTTGCGCCCGACGCCGTCGAGCTGCGTCAGTTCCTCCATCGTGCGCGGGACGTTGCCGGCGTGAAGCTCGTCCAGCTTGCGGCAGCACGCCTGAATGTTTTTCGCCTTGTTGCGGAAAAAGCCGGTGGACTTGATGGCCTGCTCGAGTTCGGCGAGCGGCGCGTTAGCGTAATCCGCCGCCGAACGGTATTTTTTGAACAATTCCCTGGTGACGAGATTGACACGCTTGTCGGTGCATTGCGCGGAAAGAATCGTGGCGGTGAGCAGTTCGAGCGGGTCCGCGTGATTCAACTCGCAATGCGCCTCCGGATAAGTCCGGTCCAGCGCGGCGATGATGCTCCTCAGGCGCGCGGCTTTGGCTTTAACTGTTTCGCGAGGCATTTTCACGAAATTTTAACCACAAAGGAACCAAACCACGAAGAAAACTTTGCGCCTTGAATGGCATTGCTTCGTCAATGCTCTGAATATTGGGGAAGCGACAGAGTGCTTCCCTCCAAAAATCAAACCAGCTCTGGCTCCTCGATTTCCTTCGGTGGCGCGGAGAGCGGCGTGCCATCGGGAGCTTCGGGATACTCGAAGATTTTGCCTTCGTAATTGCGCAGCACCACGCGGTCGGCGTTGTGGCTCAAGACGTAGTCGGGATTGAGGGGCACTTTGCCGCCGCCGCCGGGGGCGTCAATGACGTATTGCGGCACGGCGTAACCGGTCGTGTGACCGCGCAACTGTGTCATGATTTCAATTCCCTGGCGAACGCTGGCGCGCAGGTGCGCCGAACCGGAAATCAAATCGCACTGGTAAAGGTAATACGGCTTCACCCGGCACATCAGCAGTTTCTGGACATGTGCCTTCATCACCGCCGCGTCGTCATTGACGTGTTTGAGCAGAACGGACTGGTTGCCGAGCGGTATGCCGGCATCGGCCAGACGGCCCAGCGCGTCGCGGACTTCCGTCGTCAATTCGCGCGGATGATTTGAATGAATGCTCATGAACAGCGGATGGAATTTTTTCAGCATCGCGCACAGTTCGGGCGTGATGCGTTGCGGCAGGAACGTCGGTATGCGCGAACCGATGCGCAAAAATTCCACGTGCGGGATCGCCCGCAGCCGGCCCAAAAGCTGTTCGAGCTTGTCATCGCTGAGGAGCAGCGGATCGCCGCCGCTCAACAAGACATCGCGGATTTCCGAATGCTGCGCGATGTAGGCGATTTGCTTGTCGAATTCAGGATGAAAATCGTAGCCGCTCGCATTGCTGACGAGCCGCGAGCGCGTGCAGTAACGGCAATACGCGGCGCAGCGGTCGGTGACGAGGAACAGCACGCGGTCGGGATACCGATGCACGAGGCCGGGTACCGGCGAATGCGAATCCTCGCCGCACGGGTCGCTCATTTCCCACGGCGCGGTGCGCGTCTCCTCAATGCGCGGGATGACTTGCTGGCGGATCGGGCAATGTTCGTTCAGCGGGTCAATGAGATTGAAAAAATACGGCGTGATGGCCAGAGCGAGCTTGTGGTTCGCCAGTTTCGCGCCGGCGACTTCCTCCGGCGTGAGCGTGGGCATGAAGCGCTGCAGTTGTTCCGGCGTGGTGATGCGATGTTTGAGCTGCCAACGCCAATCGTTCCAATCAGCGTCGGGAACAGCGCGCCAAAAGCCGCGACCGGCGGAGTGAAATTCCTTCAAGGATTGGAGTCGGTGGTTTGCTGGCGGCTCCCCGCCATTCGCCGATAGATTGTCATCCTTCATTTTTATCAATGGAAACTATAAGTTGTAATCGTCCCCTGTCAAGTTGACCATTTCACGTCCGCCGCGTTCAAGCGCAGCTGCCAATCATGGGGATATGCCGCCCGGTTTGACGGCCGATTCGATTGTCCGCCGTTGCGCATCGAGCGCGTCCAATTTCTTCAGCGTGCCGGCCGCCGTTGGTTGGAGCGAGACCCCGGGGGTATGTTTGCCCAGGTTCTGCGCGGGCCGGGCGCGTTTGGCCGGATCGAGATAATCCGCAAGGGCGCGGCGATATTCGTCGGTCAAAACCGCGAACGGCGGGGCCATGCGCAGTTGCGCGAGTTCAAGGGCGCGCAATTTGGTTTGAAGAATCGCAATCTGCCGCGTCCGGTCGAAGTTGCGGATCACGGCCTGGAGTGAAATTTCCGCGTGCGCGGGCAGGGCGTTCGATGCCGCGCGCATCTCCACCGGCACGCTGAGAATTGCATCAAGCTGGCCGCGGCTGACCGCGGGCGTCCAGACCGGGCCCGGGTCGCGCGCGATGAAACTCACGACCTGCACCGCCCACCATTTTTCCACGTCGAGCGGCCGTGGAAAATTTTCATGGAACGCGGATTGGAACGCCATCTGCCAGTTGTAAAATTTCGGCAGCGTTTCGAGCATCGCGCGCAAATGCGCCGGGCCATTTTTCAAAGCCAGCAATTCGTTGACGAACAATTGCGCGCTGGCGCGATAGACGCCACCGTCCGCGCCGGACAGTTGCGCGCCGGTTGGCCAGCTCAATTGTTCAAACGTCAGCACGGCCTGGTCGCGCAACACACGCCGAGCGCCGGCGAGCGAATCCATGCCGCGGGTGGTTTTGACGGTGCGGCTGACCGGCGGCCCGTTCACCATTTTGTCCGGCGGTGACAGGATGATTTCCTGCCAGGCGGTCGCGAGCAATTCCTGGGACAAACCATCCGTGAGCCAGGCGGGAATCTCCGCGGATCGCGCGCGGGCGTCGCGGTTGGCGAGGTCCAGCAGCAGCACGCCGGTCATCGCCCGCAGGTAACGGGTGCGCGACAAAACGTCAGGCAGCCGGACCTGATAATCCCAACCATTCGGGGAACGCCGGGAGACGATGGTGACGTCTTCATCCGTTGACTGCGCCGGGTGCAGCGCGAGGAAAATTTTCCCGGGCGGCGACTTGGGAAGATCCAACCCCCGGAGTTCAGGATTGAGTGCGCGCGCCAGCGATTCCTTGATGCGCTCGGCGGAAACGGCCAGCAGCGCAGGTTCCAGCCGGACAAAATCGGTGTTGGTGACGATTTCCGGCCTGGCCGCCAGCCGTAATCCCGCCGGATGGGATGGCGCCCCGGTGACGATGAACTGGCCGGAAACACTGCGCACCGAACCCGTGTCCGGAAATGAAGTCTGCGCGCGGGCGAACAGCGGCAAAACCACCACGCAAAAAACAGACAGGCGTCGAAAAGTCGAATCGTTGAATCGTTGAATCGTCAAACCATTGACCTGATGCAACAATGTCCCGGGGCAACAATGCAACGCCGATTTCATTTTTTGCCGGCCTTGGGCGCGGGTTTGGCCGGAGGAGATGGGGTTTCGCCTTTGGCTGGTTTGCTTTCTCCGCCGGCCGGGGCCGCCGGAGTGGAATCTTTTTTCGCGGCCTGTTTGTAGCCTTCGCTGCGGTAATCGGTGATGTAAAAGCCGCTGCCCTTGAACAGCAGGCCGCCACCCGTGCTGATTCTGCGTTTCACCCGGCCGCGGCCCCATTTTTTCCGGCCGCAAAGTTCCTTCGGGCAAATCCGCAGCGGCCCCGCGGAGATGGATTGAGGAACTTCAAATTCGTGCCCGCATTTTTCGCAAATGTATTCGTAAGTCGGCATGGTGGTTCGTGAACGGCCCGCTCCGGCGGCAAACCAAATTGAAAATTCCCATTGCCCGCGTCACGGCGGAGGCAAATTTGTCGTTGTTGCGGGCGCGTTGGCCGGCAATGGAACGACGTGGATGGAACCATCGGAGCTGACCTCGACGTTCAAATCGTAGTGCGGCGGGCGCGCGGCGTTGGTGGCGGGCGCCGTGCGTTGCACCAGCAATTGCGCGCCTTTTTGCTGTTTCCCGGGGTCGGAGTCTTCGCGCATCCATTGCAAACGGCGGGCGACGAACAAATCGCCCTTCAATTTTTTGACCTGGGCGCGCACGATTGTCAGGTTGTTAAACTTGCTCTCCAACTCGGCTTTGGCGGCCGTTTGCCGCTGCAATTCCTTTTCGAGAAAGGTGTTGTTGGTTTCAGAACCGGCGAGTTTTTGTTCTGTGTCGGCGATTTGCTCGTTCAGGCTGGCAATGGCGTTGGTGAGCGCGGCCGCGCGCTGGTCCAGCACCTGATTTTGCGTTTCCAAACCGGCAATCCGGCCGTTGAGACTGGCAATTTGGTCCTGGGCACTTTGGAGCGAGGCCTTGGCGCTGGCCAATTGGCCGGAGGTTTCGGTGAATTGGTTGCTGAACGTCAGCGCTTCCTGGCGGCTGCCGGCAAGGTCCTGGCGGCTGCCGGCAAGGTCGTTGGTCAGCGTCAGATTGACCTGGCGGAGCTCGTCAAGATTGGCGGTGGCGGCGACCAATTGATTGGAAAAGTCGAGAATGGCGTAGGTATCCGTTTTGAGCCGTTCGTCGGCCGTTTTTTTCGTCACAAACAAGGCAATTGCCAGCCCGCCACAGGCCACTACAAGAATGACAATCCCAAGTTTGGTCTTCATAACGTTTTGCCAAATGGCATGGCGGAACAAACCGGGCAAACGCCCCTCAACGCCGCGCTACTTTTCGGGCGTGGCGACCGGCGCGTTGGCCGCGGCTGCCGCCGCCTCTGCCGCCGCTTTCAAATCCGCATCCAGAATTTGCACATCCGCGGCTTTCTTCAACTTCTCCAAATATGCCGGGGCGAGCTTTTCGGTTTTTTGTTGTGTCAGGAAATCCTTGATTTTGGAGGCGACAGTTGCGTAATCCACCCTTTGGGCCGGAGTTTTGTCGAGCAACTTGATGATGTGGTAGCCGTAAACGGTCGTAATGACGTCGCTGACCTGATTGTTGGTCAGTGAAAACGCAGCCGCCTCAAATTCCGGGGCCATCTGGCCGCGCGAAAACTTCGGCATTTCACCGCCGCTGTCCTTCGAGCTGGGGTCTTCGGAATATTGTTTGGCCAGCGCCGCAAAATCCGCGCCACCACGAATGCGCTTGAGGAGGTCATCCATCTGTTTGCGCTTGGCCTGTTGCTGGTCCGCCGACAGCGGCGCGTGCGTGACCGGGTCCATCGTCAACAACAAAATGTGGCGGACATGAACCATTTCCGGCTGCTCAAAATCCGCCAGATGATTGGTGTCGTCGTAAAATTGCTTGGCCTCGGCATCCGTAACTGTGACATTCAACTCCCGTATCTTTACCGCCTGCGCGGTGTTTTCCTGGGTGATTTTGGAACGCAGTTCGGCAACCGTCATGCCGACGGCTTTCATTTGCCGGTCGAGCACTTCCTGCGAACCGAAGCGTTCGAGCAGCATGTCCATTTGCAAACCGGCTTTTTGAACACCGTTGGTTCTGTCCGCGTCCGTGGCTTTTTGCAACAAAAGCTGGTTCTGAATGAGCCGGTCGAGCAACTGGCCTTCAATCTGGGTCAACTGCCCTGGCGGAATGGTCTGGCCGCGCGCGGCAGCGGCGGATTTAATCCCCATCACCACCTCGTCCAATTCACTGCGTTTGATTTCAAAACCCTTGCCCTTGGCAATAACCGGGTCGCCAAACAACGCGGTCATCGCAGCCTGGGAGTTGCCGTTGGTCCCGGTGGACGCAGGCGCGTTGGTGGCGGTGTTGGCAGAGGCGGCATTAACGCGCGGCAGCGCGAACATGGCCACGGTGAGCACGGCGGGAAAAATCAGTTTTACTTGTTTTTTCATTTTTGTTTCTTTCAATTTATCGATTTAATGGCTTTTATAATTTTACCACTTTCACATTGCTGATGTCAGGGTCTTTCTGAAGCTCGGCGAGCACCGCGGACGGCGGCGCGCTGTCGAGGTTCAACACCGTCAGCGCCAATCCGCCGGCGGTGTCGCGCGTCAGGCTCATGTTGGCGATGTTGACCTTGTGTTTGCCGAGCAGCGTGCCGAGATGGCCGACGATGCCGGGCCGGTCCTTGTTGTTGAGCAGCAGCAGGGTGCCGCTGATGGGAATTTCCACCGGCGTGCTGAACAGCCGTACGATTCGGGGATTGTTCGGCGAGCCGAAAAACGTTCCACCCGCCGAGATCAGTTTCTTCCCGTTGCTGAAAACCTGCACATGCAGCCATTCGTTGAAGGTCACCGGCTCGTCGGATTTCTTTTCCTCGACGGTGATGCCGATGCTCGCGGCGACGGAACGGACGTTGACGTTGTTCACGTCCTTGACCGCGCTGCTTTCCAAATAGCCGCGCAAAATGGAACGGGTCACCGGATCGGTGTTCGGCAACTTCTGTGCGTGGCCGCCAAAAGTGATGTAGAGGCGGTCGGCGCCCGGCGGCGCGAGCTGTGCCAGCAATTTGCCCAGCGCCGCGCCCAGCGGCAGGTAGGGCTTCACCTGCTCGTAGGTCTTCGCGTCCAGATACGGCAGATTCACCGCGTTGCGGACTTCGCCCGTGAGCAGATAACCCGCGATGACTTCGGCGACCTCGATGCCACATTTTTCCTGTGCTTCCTCCGTGCTGGCGCCGAGGTGCGGCGTCAAAATCAGGTTTGCCTGCTTGCGATACGGATGGTCGGCGGGCAGCGGTTCGGTGGCATAAACGTCCAGCGCCGCGCCGGCGACCTTGTTCGACTCCAGCGCCGCGATCAAATCCGCCTCGACGATGATTTCGCCCCGCGCGCAATTCACAATTTTCACGCCGGGTTTCATCTTGGCGAACGCGGCGGCGTTTAGCATGTGTTTGGTTTCCGGCGTCACCGGCATATGCACGGTGATGAAATCCGCCGCCAGATAGACGGCATCCAGACTGGAGGCGAAATCCGCGCCGATGGCCTTTGCGCGGTCCTCGGTGAGATAGGGGTCGTAAGCGATGACGCGCATGCCGAAAGCGATGGCGCGTTTGGCGACCTCCGTGCCGATGCGGCCCATGCCGAGCACGCCGAGGGTCTTGCCCATGAGTTCGACGCCCGAGAAAAGTTTGCGGTCCCATTTGCCGGCGACCATCGAGGCGTGCGCCTGCGGCACCTTGCGCGCCAGCGAGAGCAGCATGGCGAAGCTCAATTCGGCGGTGGTCACGGTGTTGCCGCCGGGAGTGTTCATCACCACGGTGCCATGCTGCGTGGCGGCTTCGATGTCCACGTTGTCCACGCCCACGCCCGCGCGGCCAACCACGCGCAATTTCGGCGCGGCTTCGATGACCTTGCGGGTAACCTTGGTTTCGGAGCGGACGACCAGGGCGATGGCGTCGGCGACGACGGGCAGTAATTCCGCCTCGGGCAGACGTTTGGGCAGGACGACCACTTGAAATTCAGGCCGTTGTTGCAACAGCGCGATGCCTTTTGGCGAAACCGGATCACAAATGACAATTTTCATATCAAAGGGGCGCGAGTGTAGGCCATGACCCGGTCAAGGTCAAACAACGAATCCATAAAATTCACTGTGCTTCCGGCCAGAATTGGCTATGTTCGCATTGGTAACAATGAGCAAACTGCTGTTGATTGATGACGAAGAGGACGTGCGATATTCGTTCCAGCGGATTTTTGATTCGCCGGAAATCGAACTGGCCACCGCCTCGTCCGGCGAGGAGGGGTTGCGGGTCATTCCCAAGTTCAAGCCCGACCTCGTGCTCATGGACGTGCGCATGGGCGGCATGAACGGACTCGAAACGCTCCGCCGCATCCGCGCCGCCAACCCCAAGCTCCTCGTCATTTTGATGACCGCCTATGGCACAACCCAGACGGCCATCGAGGCGATGAAGCTTGGCGCGTTCGATTATCTGCTCAAGCCGTTCGACGCGCCCAAGCTCAAGGAAATCGTCGCCAACGCGCTCAAGGCCGCGCACGACATGCAGCAGGTCGTGTCGTATCAGCCATTGCTCGAATCCGAGGATTACGAACTGGGCATCGTCGGCCGCAGCGAGGTGATGCAGCAGGTCTTCAAGCTCATCGGCCAGGTGGCGGCATCGGATGCCACCGCGCTCATCACCGGCGAAAGCGGCACCGGCAAGGAACTCGTCGCCCGCGCGATTTATCATCACAGCGACCGCAGCACGCAGCCGTTTCTGGCGGTCAATTGCGCCGCGATTCCCGAACAATTGCTCGAAAGCGAACTCTTCGGCCATGAACGCGGCGCGTTCACCGGCGCGACCACGCAACGCATCGGCAAATTCGAGCAATGCAACAAAGGCACGATTTTCCTCGATGAAATCGGCGACATGACGCCGGCGACGCAGACGAAAATCCTCCGCGTGCTGCAAAGCGGCACGTTCGAGCGCGTCGGCGGCAACCAGCCGATCCAGGTGGACGTGCGTGTCATCGCCGCGACGAACAAGCCGCTCGAAGCCGCCGTGGCGGCGCGGCAGTTCCGCGAGGATTTGTTTTACCGGCTCAACGTCGTGCGCATCCACATTCCGCCCCTGCGCGAACGGTGCGAGGACGTTCCGCTGCTGGTGAACTATTTCCTGGAAAAGATTGCGCGCGAACAGCAGCGGAAGCCGAAATCCATTGCCGCCAATGTCATCAAGGCGCTGGGGAAATATCACTGGCCGGGCAACGTGCGCGAACTGGAGAACGCCATCCGCCGGGCGCACGTCATGGCCAAAAGCGGCGCCATCCTGCCCGGCGACCTGCCGCCGGAAATTTCCGGCCAGGGTGGCAGCGGCGCCCCGCCGCTTCTTCTGACCGCCGGGACCACCGGCAAAGCCGCCGCCACGGACGCCGCCGCGCTCGCGCGACAATTGTTCCAATGGGCCAGGCGTGACCCGAAATTGAAGGTCCTTCCCGCCGTCGAGCGCGAACTGGTCATCCAGGCGCTCAAGGAAACGAACAACAACCAGGTCCACACCGCAAAACTGCTGGGCATCACGCGCGCGACACTGCGCAAGCGCATTGAGAAGTTCGGCATCCAGCGCGAGTTGGATGTGAAGTAATTTTGAAATGCCAATTTGGCATTTCAAATTCCAGGCATGGCGGACGCCGCCGTCGATTCCCTATAAGCTTTGGCCTGCCGCCCAATAAAATTACTTTTGGGCGGCCGGTTGAATTTCCATCATCAACCCAGACCCGACTCACCTGGGTTTTTGAGGGGTCTGAGGCAGCCTGGATGTTTGGATGACGGCATTAAATGCCGGTTTGGGCTGGCAGTTGCGGTCGAATAACAGCGGATACGCGGTGCGGCCTTTCACCGGCCAGTTGTTGAGCCAGGAATCGCCGTCGGTCACGCCCCAAAAGGTCACGCGGCTGACCACGTCGTGGTGTTTGACCAACACCGCGAACAAATCGGCGTACCGTTGAGCGAGCTGCTGCTGCACGGCCGCCGGCAGGCCGTTGGTGTAGGGATTCAACCCAGCCCGCAACGCGAAATTCATCGAGACTTCCGCCGCCTGGGATTGGGTCGCCGCCGGCAGCATGTTCAAATCCAGCTCGGTGATCATCACCTTCACGCCGAGCGGGGCGAAGGCGGCGATGGTTTCGTCCAATTGGGCCGGGGTCGGCCAGTCCATTGCGTAATGGCCTTGCAAACCGACGCCAGCGATGTGAACTCCCTGGGCTTGAAGCTTTTTGATCAACGCAATGGCCCCTTCACGCTTGAGCGCGTTCTCCAGGGAATAGTCGTTGTAATATAATGCGGCCTGCGGATCGGCTTCGTGCGCGAATTGATACGCCTTGAGCAGATAATCCTCCCCGATGATTTTCTTCCAAGGTGAGTCACGAAGCGTGCCGTCCTCGTTCAACGCCTCGTTCACCACGTCCCAGCCGCCGATTTTTCCCTGGTACCGTCCGACCACGGTGGAAATGTGGTCGTGCATCCGTTTGAGCAGCGTGTCGCGGTCAACGGGATTCCCCTTCTCATCCTGAAAGACCCATTTTGGCGTCTGGCTGTGCCATACCAGGGTGTGGCCGACGATGAACATCCCGTTCTTCCGGCCAAATTCCACATAACGGTCCGCCGCCGAAAAGTCGTACCGGTTCGGCTCCGGATGAACGGATTCCCACTTTAAGGCATTTTCCGGACTGATGGTGTCGAACTGCGCCTGGATGAGCGCGGCCTCGGCGGCTTTTCCGCCGGAGAATTGCGCTTCGTTGAGCGCTGCGCCGATGAGAAAGTCCTTTTGGAAGGCCTCTTTAAGGGTGGTTTGCGCGAAGCCACTGGTGGCCAGATAAATTCCCATGATTCCAACTGAAGCCAGGATTTTCATAACATTTTCAAGCGGTGGCGGACTTTTTGCGGCGCTCGGCGAGTTCGTCGGCGATCTGGATTGTCAGGCGTTTGTTGATGGGGTAGATCGTTAACAGGACGGTGCAGACGGCGAAAAGGATGCCCAGGTAAACACTGGAACACATGCGAATGCCTTGCAGCGTGGTGGCGGTCTGCGGCGCGTTGGGGCTGTAGTCGTACATCGCCATCAACCAAAGGAACGCGGACGAGCCCAGACTCAGTCCCGCTTTCAACGCGAAGCCGATCGTGGCAAAAATGATCCCCGTAGCGCGGCGGCCGTTCTTCCATTCCGAATAATCCGCCACGTCGGCAAACATCGCCCAGAGCAAGGGGATCGTCGGCGCGTAGAGGAAAGACGTAAGCACGGTCATCATGGCCATGCCGGTGATGTCCGTCGGCTTGAGCACGTAGAACGCCGAGTAACCGAGTGCAGAGAGCGCAAAGCCGCCGACCGACACGGCTTTCTTGCCAAAAAGCCTGGACAGGAAGGGTGATCCGATAATGACGGCGATCGTCACGACCTTCCCGATCATTTGCATCATGCTGTAGCCAACGTCGGACACGTTGGAAGTGGCGAGGTTCGCCCGGTCGCCATGCACGATGTAACCCAGCCATTCGAGCAGGCCTCCGGGCGCAGGCGCATCCGGCGCCAACGCTGGCGCTGTCAGGTGGAGTTTTTGCAGCCAGTCAAAAAACGCGGCCTTGTCCGCGTAGTAGTGGTAATAATTGTATTGAGCGCTGCCCATGAGCGCCAGGATGCTGAAATGAATGAGGGTCATGCACCACATGACCTTCCATGGATTGTTCTTGAAAAGATCGGCAAAGTCTTGTTTCGGCGGGGTTTTCTGTTCGGGCTTGGGATGAATGCGCTCTTTGGAAACGATGAACGTGATCAGGAACAAAATGAGGCACAGGGCGGCCCAGACGCTCATTGTCATTTGCCAGCCATGCTGCCGGTTGTGCTCGGGGCCGGCAAATTTGAACACCAGCGGCAGCGTCAAACCGACAACCAGGAACTGCGCGATGTTGACCGAGATGAAGCGGTATGAATTGAGTTTTGCGCGCTCAATGACGTCGCCGGTCATGACCCCACCCAGTGCCGAGTAGGGCATGTTGTTGGCCGAGTAGAGCGTCATGAGCAGGATATTGGTCACGAACGCGTAAGCAATCTTGGCTGGCTCCGCGAAATTTGGCGTCGTGTAGGCCAGCACCATGATCACGGCCCAAGGAATTGACGTCCAAAGCACCCACGGACGAAATCTGCCCCACCGCGTCTGGGTACGGTCGGCCAGGACACCCATGATCGGATCAAAGAACGCATCCCATAACCGTGCCACCAGAATGATGGTCCCCGCGGTGCCGGCCTTGATGCCGAATACGTCGGTGTAGAACGCGGACTGAAAGCAGACCATCGTCATAAAGACGAAATTCGCGGCGGCGTCACCACCGGCGTAACCGGCTTTTTCCACGAAAGAGAGTTTTTGATGGAAATGTTGTTCGGCCATAGTCTGGTTGGTTGAACGGTTTATTGCACCACGGTCAAAATCACCTTTTGTAAATCGGCGTCGCGCGAGGAATTGCCGGCCATAATTTCAAATTCGCCGGGTTCCACAACGTATTTCATGTGGATATCGTAAAACGCCAGCAATTCCGGCGTGATGTCGAGCGTCACGGTCCGGGTCTCGCCCGGCCGCAACGTAATCTTTTGAAAGCCCTTCAACTCCTTGACCGGGCGGGTCACCGAGCTGACGCAGTCACGAATGTACATTTGCAACGCCTCGGTGCCGGCGCGCTTGCCGGTATTCGTGACGTCCACCAAAAGTTGAGTGGATTCGTTCCGATGGATTTTATGCTTCGCCAAGCGCGGTTTTTTGAAGGCAAAAGTCGTGTAGCTCAGGCCAAAGCCGAACGGGTAAAGCGGTGAGACGTCATCGAACAAATAACCGCGCCGCGCCGACGGCTTGTAATTGTAAAACGCGGGCAAATGGCCCGCCGAACGGGGAATGGTGATGGGCAGCTTGCCGCCGGGATTGCAATCGCCGAACAACACGTCCGCCACCGCGTGGCCGCATTCCTGGCCGAGATACCAGCATTCAAAAATGACCGGCACATTTTCACACAGATACTGGATGGAAAGCGGGCTGCCGTTGAACAGGAACACGATCACCGGTTTGCCGGTCGAAACAATGGCCGCAACCAGTTCCTGCTGCCGCCCGATCAGGTCCAGGCGGGTCCGGTCGCCCATGTGTTGGAGCGACCACGCCTCCCGCGACGTCTGCTCATTGCCGCCGATCGCCAGCACCACCACATCCGCCTGCCGGGCAACCTTGACGGCCTCCTGGATGAGTTTGCGGTCCTCTTCCGGCTGGCTGGGGGTCACCAAATCCTGGTTCCACGAACCGCCCACGGTGATTTTGCAGCCTTCGCAGCAAGTCACCTGCACCCGGCCGCCCACCTTTGAGCGGATGCCTTCCAGCAGCGAGGTGTAAAATTTCGGGCGGCCGCTGTAACCGCCGAGCAATTCGCGGTCCGCATTCGGCCCAATGACCGCGATGGATTTGATTTTGTTCGGATCGAGCGGCGCCAGATTGTTTGCGTTTTTCAGCAGCGTGATGGTCTCGCGCGCCGCCTGCAAAGCCAGCTTGCGGTTCTTTTCACTGCCGACAATCCGCTCGGCTTCGTCGGGATTCACGTAAGGATCATCAAACAAACCCATCTTGAATTTCCAGAACAGCATTGGGGCAACGAGCTCATCGAGCTGGGCCTCCTTCAGCACGCCCTTGTGAACGAGTTCGACGAGGTGCAGGTAGCAATCCGGCTCGGGGAACTCGATGTTCACCCCCGCGCGCACGGCGAGCGCACAGGATTCTTTTTTATCTTTGGCCACAAAGTGCCCGTGCGTGTCCGGACGATACCCCAGCTCCCAAATCGCGTAATAATCCGAAACCACAAAACCTTTGAACCCCCATTCCTTGCGCAGCACGTCGCGCAGCAGCCATTCGCTGGCGTGGGACGGCACCCCGTCAATTTCGTTGTAGGACGCCATCACGCTGATGGCGCCGGCTTTTTGGATCGTGTCCTTGAACGGCCGCAAAAAAGTTTCACGCAGCAGGCGCAGGGACACATTGACCGGAGCGCAATTCTGGCCGGATTCCGGCTGGCCGTGCGCGGCGAAGTGTTTCAAGGTGGCAATGATGTGCTTTTTGTCCTTGAACGACGCGTCGCCCTGAAACCCGCGCACCACCGCCATGCCCAGTTGCGCCACCAAAAAAGGATCTTCACCAAAAGTTTCCTCGACCCGGCCCCAGCGCGGATCGCGCGCCACGTCCACGACCGGCGTGAGTGCCTGATGCGTGCCGCGGATGCGCGCCTCTTCGGCGGCCATGGCGTAAAGCGATTCAACGAGCCCGGGATTAAACGTCGCGCCCAGACCAATCGGCTGGGGAAAGCTGGTGCTCCCGATCCCCGCATGGCCGTGCAGGCATTCCTCATGAAACATTACCGGAATGCCGAGCCGGCTGTTTTGGAGGAAAAACTTCTGGATGGCGTTGGTCAGCTCGGCCATTTCGCGCGCGGTCTTCCCCTTGCCCGCATCGCTGGGCCGGCCGACCTGGCCGAGTCCGTGCCCCTTTTTGAAGGCGGCCTTGGCTTTCTTGAGATTGAAGTTTCCATTGACGTCAACGAGCGTCTCGGATTTTTTCTGCCAGACGCACATCATCTGCGCGGCTTTTTCCTCGAGGGTCATGCGCGACAACAGGTCTTTGACCCGCCGGGCGCGGGGCCGCACGGGGTTCTTGTAGATCGGTAAACTGGCGGACGTCTTTTTCATGTTACACTGTGCAAAACGGGCCGGACATGTTTGCCACTTTCCAAGATGGCGCGCAGTATTTCAATCGCAATCTGCCGCAGGAATGGACGATACCATGATTCGCATGGAGAATCCCCCAATCCGGCGCGTATTTTTCCGGTTTGAGGAGGATTTAATTCTTCCTGCCGACAGGCCGGCGATTCTTTCTTAGAAACTTCAGCTGGCGCAGCGGCTTGTTTCAAGGCGGGGATATATTAAAGTGCGTCTGGCTTTCAGTCAGATTTAGCCTGACAACGTTCCACAAAGTGCCGGAAATATTGGTTGATGCCGTCTTTGTCGGAAAACTGTTCGCCATCAACTATGAAGCATCGGTTTTCAATTTGAACCGTCACGGAAAAATCGTTCCCGATTACTGCGATGTGTTTGATATTGTCCGGCAATTTCGCTGTGAATGTTTTGTCCCGCCAGGTAACGATTTCGATTCGATCATCCTCGAACAGCACCACTTTTCTGACGGGAAGCATCCGGCGTATGAATCTGGCAAAACAAATCCCGTTGAGACCGCCTAAAAACAACCCCACGGCAATGGTAGCCAATCCCTCAAACCATGTTATTGGCCGTCCGTTGACATACATATAGAAGACAGTTCCAACCCCCGCCACAATGGTAAGAAACACTATGCCAACCATGAAAACCGACAACAAGGTTGTGAACTTGATTCGCTGCTTATGCTGCGAGATAATTTTTGTTTCCATGGTAACCGCAAACCTCATCCCCCGCCATGTCGTAGCCTGGACGATGCGCCAGGCCAGATGCAGCAGGTTTCGTCGAAGCGCGGCGGCCTTAGCACGATTGTGTGCCGGAACGATGGTGGCGTCAATGCCGCCGCCACCCATTTGAAGTTTTGACACTGAAAATTCGCGTGCCGATCTCATCCCAATCTGGCAGGCTCGCTGAAAGCCCCAGTTAATCGTTATGAAAATAAAAATTGACCATGTATTTCCGGCCACGCTGCTCGCGTGGCTTGCGGCGGTTGGAGTTCAAGCCGCCGAACTGCCGGTGACGCCCGGCCCGTTCCGGCCCACGATGGATTCGCTGACCAATTATTCGTGTCCCGAATGGTTTCGCGACGCGAAGTTTGGCATCTGGGCGCATTGGGGGCCGCAAGCCGTGCCGATGGAGGGCGACTGGTATGCGCGCAAAATGTATCAGCAAGGCTCGCCCGACTACAAAGACCACCTCGCGCGTTTCGGTCATCCGTCCACGAACGGCTGGAAGGACATCATTCCGCTCTGGAAAGCCGAGCAGTGGGAGCCGGGAAAATTGATGGCGCTCTACAAAAAAGCCGGCGCGAGATATTTCGTCAGCATGGGCACGCACCACGATGATTTTTTCCTGTGGAATTCCCCGCTGCATCAATGGAATGCCGTGAACTATGGTCCGCACCGTGACGTGGTGGGCGTCTGGCAGAAGGCCGCGAAGGAACAAGGCCTGCCCTTTGGCGTTTCCGAACATCTCGGCGCGAGCTTCACTTGGTTTCAGGACAGCCATAAATCCGACCATACCGGTCCGTTGGCCGGCGTGCCGTATGACGGGGCCAATTCAAATTACTGGGACCTCTACCATTTCCCCGCCGAACCCGGCGACACCGGCTGGTATTCCAAAAACCCCCGCTGGCAGCAGCAATGGTTCAATGAAATCAAGGAACTCGTGGACAACTATCATCCCGATCTGCTTTACAGCGACGGCCCCGTGCCGTTCGGCAACGAAGTGGGTTTGAGTCTGATCGCCGATTTATACAACGACAGCGTCCGGTATAATCGCGCCGAGTTTATGGCTTTCTACAATTGCCTGCCACCCCGCCTCCGCGAGCAGTACGAACTGAAGCGCCGCGCTGGCAGGCTGACGGCCGTTTACAATTGCAAACAACCTTCCGATGGCCGCTGGGTGCAGGATTTTGAACGTGGTGTCAATGGCGGCATCAATCCGCATCCGTGGCAGACGGACACTTCGATTGGCGACTGGTTTTACAACCGCCACTGGAAATACCAGCCGTTGAGCTGGACGGTTCACATGCTGGTGGACATCGTCAGCAAGAACGGAAATCTCCTGCTCAACGTCGTCCTGCGCCCGGATGGTTCGCTGGACCCGGAAGTGGAAACCATGCTGCACCAGATGGCCGACTGGACCGCGGTGAATGGCGAGGCGATTTACGGCACGCGTCCCTGGCTGGTGTTCGGCGAAGGCCCGACGCAGGCGAAGGGCGGCGCGTTCAAGGAAAACTTTACCTATTCGGCCAGGGATGTTCGCTTCACCACGAAAGGCAAAACGCTTTACGCCATCGCGCTCGGCTGGCCGGATGACGGCAAACTGACCATCAAATCCCTCGCAAAAACGGACGACTCCAGCGTGAATAAAATCGAACGAGTCGAGTTGCTCGGCTGCAAGGGCAAATTGAAATTCACGCAGACCGCCGAGGGTTTGACGGTGGAGTTGCCCGCGCAAAAATTGAGCGACCTGACCTGCTCGTTGAAAATCATGGGCCGCAACTTGAAGCCGGTGACCCCGCCTGTAACTGCCTCCGCTGGTCCACCCTGATGCGAAGGGCAATGTGTCCCTGCCCGCCACCAACGCTGAACTTCATGGCAGCCGATCCAGTTGGAAACACAAGGCGAATTGCCGGACATCGGGTGCTGGGGAAAAGGCAATGAGTGGGTGCCATTCTCAAGCAACGTGAAACAATACACAACGGCGCCGTTTTTTTCTTCCATAAATGCCTGTCTGATTTGATAACCAGTTGATGACAAGGTATCTTGAAAAGATGAATACCAGCACCCGCGCGAAAGCCTCACCCCCAACCGTTAGCCTGCTCGCCTTGCTGGCAGCCATCAGCTTCGGCGCACCGGCGCCGGCCCAAACGGTTTATGTGGTTGACGCGTTCAATCCGTCGGGCATCGGGACAAACAGTTACCTGAACGGCCAGATCACGAATGTCTGGGGCAACTGGTTCGGCGGCGCGTTTCAATCGTTGGCCTGGGATTTCACCAGCGACGCCAGCAATAATGCCAGTTCGGGTTCGATGAAAATCACCGCCAACTTCTTCGGTACTGACGGTAATAGTCAATTCGAGGTTTATGACTTTAATGGCACCTACCCGCCGGTTAATGGCCTGCAATACACAAATTTCCAGTGCGATGTTCGCTTTGCCCCGGGTTCTGCCACCGTGAACAATACTTTCGGCCACTTGGAATTTGGCGTAACCGCCGGCTTCGACCAGGACTATTTGGGCAGCGTGGATGTTCCGGCCAGCAACACCGGCTGGGTGCATGTCAGCCTTCCCCTCAATGCAAAAACCGATCCGAATCTGCAGAACATCTACAACGTCCTCATTCACATTTACGGGCCATATTACAGCCCCGGATTGAGCGGCGCCTCGACTCTCTGGGTGGACAACATCAAGTTTGTTGGCGTGAACCCGGTTGCCACCAATTGCGTGGTGAACTGGAACGATGTGCATCAAAGAATTGACGGCTTTGGGGCTTCCTCGGCTTGGGACGGCAGCTTTTCCACCAGTCAGGCGGACATGTTCTTTTCCACGAACAACGGAATCGGCCTTTCCCTGTTGCGCAACCGTATCGCGCCTGGCGGCACGACTTGGGAAACCAGCATCATGCAGATGGCCCAGGCCCGCGGAGCCAGGGTGTGGAGCACGCCCTGGAGTCCGCAGGCGTCGTTCAAAAGCAATAATAGCACCACCAATGGCGGCAATTTTCTCTCGGCCAGCAACCGGGCTTATGCCAGTCAACTGGCCGGTTATGTGGCCAGCATGAAGACCAATTACGGCGTCAACCTCTATGCCATCTCCATTCAAAACGAACCCGATGCTTCGACCAGTTACGAATCCTGCCTGTGGACCGGGCAGCAGATTCATGATTTCGCCACCAATCTTTACAGCGCCCTGGTGGCCAGCAATGCGGCTTCAACCAAAATCATTCTGGCGGAAGACGAGAACTGGCAGACCGATTATTACTTCACCGCCATGAATGATCCGGCGGTGGCAACCAACGTGGGCATCATCGCCTGCCACAATTATGACGGCACTCCGCCCGGCGAAATCCCGGCGGTGCTGCCCCAATTTGCCAATACCAATGCGGCGCTCTGGGAAACGGAAGTTTCCACGTTCGATGCTTTTGACGGCAGCATTACCAACGCCTTGTATTGGGCCAACCGGATTCACCTCTTCATGACCGCCGCCCAGGTCAACGCCTGGCACTATTGGTGGCTGATTCCCGACAATCCCGATAATGAAGGATTGGCCGACACCTCCGGGAATCCCGCCAAGCGCATGTATGTGCTCGGCAATTACAGCCGGTTTGTCCGCCCGAACTATTACCGGATCGGGGTGTCCAACAACGCTTTCACCTCGATCAGCGCCTACAAAGACACCAACTCCGGCAGTTTCGCCATCATCGCCATCAATTCCAGCTTCACCACCGTAACGCAGATTTTTAATCTGACCAACTTCACCGCCAGTTCGGTAACCCCATGGATTACCTCCGGCACTCTTTCGCTGGCCAGCCAGTCCGCTGTTGCCGTCACCAACTCGGCTTTTACTTACGCGCTGCCGGCCCTGAGCGTGGTGACCTTTGTGGGACAGCAAAAACCGAGCAATACACCGCCAATCCTGGCGCCGGTGGTCAGTCAAACGATCAATGCGGGATTCACCCTCACCGTCACAAATACGGTCACCGACACGAACCAGCCAACACCAACATTGGCGTTCAGCCTGCTTAGCACTCCCAGCAACGCGACCCTCACGCCGCTCAACAACACCAACGCCGTCTTTACCTGGCGGCCGCTGGTAAGGCAGGCCAATACCACCAACCCGATCTCGGTAAAAGTGACCAACAATTACACGAGCCTGAGCGCCACCAATAATTTCACGGTCACCGTCAATCCGCTGGCCCAGCCGACGGTGAGTTCGATCAATGTATCAGGTGGGCAGGTGAGCCTGGTAGCAACCGGGGCCTTAGGGCCGGATTACACATTGTGGGTTTCAACCAATCTGACGGGCTGGCAGGTTCTGTTTACGAGCAATTCGCCGGTCATCCCGGTCACGCTGGTGGACACCAACCTCAACAATTATCCCGCCCGCTTTTATCGCATCCAACTCGGGCCGTAACCCGACCCTATGCAAAAATTGTCCGCTGCCGGCCAGGAGGATTGTCCATGCGAAACATAATTCCATCCCTTCCCCAAAACCGAAGGCGATATTACATATTTACATATCCGGCCCTGGACGATGTGGCCGGCAATCAGCCGTGTTTTGGGAACCGTTATCGGGTCGCCGTCAATAATCATTGAATGTTTCAACGCCGGGAAGATGGTATTTTGGTTGCCAATGCCGATCCTGACACGATAGGATTCAATCCAGTTAATTTAAAATTATTTTAACATGAAAACTGCTTTCGAAAACATCTCAAAAATAAAATACGAAGGGCCGAAGTCCAGAAATCCGCTGGCCTTCAAACATTACAACCCCGCCGAAATCGTCGCCGGCAAAACCATGCTCGATCATCTGCGCTTCTCGGTCGTCTATTGGCACACGTTTCGCGGCACCGGCTCCGACCCGTTCGGCGTCGGCACCGCCGTCCGCCCGTGGGACGACGGTTCAAACTCGGTGGCCAACGCGCAAAACCGCGCACGCGTGGCGTTCGAGTTCATCGAGAAGCTCGGCGCACCCTTCTACGCCTTTCACGACCGCGACATCGCGCCGGAAGGCCGGACGTTGGGCGAGACGAACAAAAACCTCGATGCCGTCGTAAAAGTCCTCAAAGAGGAACAGAAACGCACCGGCATCAAATTGCTCTGGGGCACGGCCAATCTGTTTTCCAATCCCCGCTTCGTTCACGGCGCGTCCACCAGTTGCAATGCCGACGTGTTCGCCTTCGCCGGCGCGCAGGTGAAGAAGGCGCTGGAAGTCACCCACGAACTGGGCGGCGCCGGCTACGTTTTCTGGGGCGGGCGCGAAGGTTATTCCACGTTGTGGAACACCAACATGAAACGCGAGCTGGAACACCTGGCCAAATTTTTGCACCTGGCGGTGGACTACAAAAAGAAAATCGGTTTCAAGGGCCAGTTTTACATCGAACCGAAACCCAAGGAACCAACCAAGCATCAATATGATTCCGACGCCGCCGCGTGCCTGAATTTCCTGCGCGAATTCGATTTGATGGGCGATTTGAAGCTCAACATCGAGACCAACCACGCCACGCTGGCCGGCCACTCCATGCAGCACGAATTGGAAGTGGTGGGTTCGGCGGACGCGCTGGGTTCGGTGGATGCCAACACCGGCGACGAATTGATCGGCTGGGATACCGACCAGTTCCCCACCAGCATTTATCTCACAACGCAGATCATGCTCACCCTTCTCAAATACGGCGGGTTCACCACCGGCGGCTTGAATTTCGATGCCAAGGTCCGGCGCGAGAGTTTCGAGCCGGTGGATTTGTTCCACGCGCACATCGGCGGCATGGACGCCTTTGCCCGCGGGTTGAAAATCGCCGCCGCCATTCGCAAGGATGGACGGCTGGCGGAGTTTGTGGAACAACGCTACGCCTCGTGGGATTCGGGCATCGGCGCGAAAATCGAGTCCGGCAAGACCAATTTCACCGAACTCGAAGCCTACATGCTCAAGAAAGGCGAAGTGACCGGCAACGTCAGCGGCCGCCAGGAATTCCTGGAGAATCTCATCAATGAGTTTATTTAAACCGGCGCGTTTTTGCCGCGCGAGACGGACCCTCGCGCTGTTATTCGCCCTGGTTGGATTCCTGCCCGGCGGCCTTGCCGCCGGGCAGGCTTGGACCTTTCAAAATCCGATCATTCCCGGGTTCCATCCGGATCCGAGCATTTGCCGGGTCGGTGACGATTATTACCTGGTTAACAGCTCGTTTGAATTTTTTCCCGGCGTTCCAATTTTTCACAGCCGGGACCTGGTACACTGGCGGCAGATCGGTTACTGCCTGACCCGGAAAAGCCAGTTGAACCTTGACCATGCCCGGGCCTCCGGCGGCATTTATGCCCCGACGCTGCGTTATCGCAACGGCACGTTTTACATGATCACGACGCTCGTGGACACGGGCGGCAATTTTTTTGTGACGGCCACCAATCCCGCCGGGCCCTGGTCCGAACCGGTCTGGGTGGACCATGCTGGAATTGATCCTTCACTGTTATTTGATGAGGACGGAACCGTTTATTACGACCGGCACGAAGGGATGGCCGACGGTTATATCGGCCAGGCGAAAATCAATCTGCAAACCGGCAAACTGGACGGCGATTTTAAGGAAGTGTGGCGGGGCACCGGCGGCGTCTGGCCCGAGGGGCCGCACCTGTACAAAATCAACGGGAAGTATTTCGTCATGATCGCCGAGGGCGGTACCAGTTACGACCACATGGTGACCATCGCCCGCAGCGACTCCCCGTGGGGCCCGTTCGTTCCCAACCCCAGGAATCCCATTCTGACTCATCGCAACCGTCCGGATAGTTCCATCCAGGCTTTGGGTCATGCCGACCTGGTGGAAACGCCCGACGGTTGGTGGCTGGTCTGTCTGGGAATCCGCCCCCAGGGCGGCAAGTTTCATCATCTGGGCCGTGAAACATTTCTGGCCCCGGTCACCTGGTCGGAAGATGGCTGGCCCGTGGTCAATGGCAACGGCACGCTGGAAACCAACATGACCGCACCGCGCCTGCCGCAACATCCCTGGGAAAAGGAGCCGGCCCGGGATGAATTCAACCCGCCGGCTTTGGGCCTCCAGTGGAATTTTCTCCGGAACCCGTATGCCGGCGATTGTTCGCTCACCGAACGTCCGGGCTGGCTGCGCCTCAACGGTTCGGCGGTGACATTGAACGACCAGGATTCACCCGCGTTTGTCGGCCGCCGCCAGACGGACCTGGCGTGCCGCGCTTCCACCCGGCTTTCCTTCAACCCGCAGCATGAAAATGAAGAGGCGGGACTGGTCCTGCGCGGCAACGAGAAAAATCATTGCGAAATTGGAGTCACCCTCAAAGACGGAAAACGGCAGGTTTTCTTCAGAAAAACCTTGGACGGTAAAATAATTGAGCCGGTGCAATATGAAGAAATCGGTTCGGGAGATGTCATTCTGTCCGTGGTCGCCTCGCCGTTGGTCTATGAATTTTCCTGCGCGCTGGCGAAAGGTCCGGCAAAAAAACTGGGCACGGCCTTGACCTGCGATTTGTCTTCGGAAAAAGTCGGCGGTTTCACCGGCGTTTTCTTGGGCCTGTATGCCACCGGCAACGGACAAAAGAGCACCCGCCCGGCGGATTTCGACTGGTTTGAATATCGCCCCGCGGAATAATTCTCCCGTAAATTCCGAGCCAAACGATCGGTTCGTTGCGGTGTTGGCCGCTGGAATCGCAGCGAGGCTTCCGGCGGCAACTTGCGGCCAGACATCCGGCCCGGCTTGACGCGGCTTGACGGAATCACTTTTCACTGCGAGCTTCGTTTTGCTTGGCGCAAAACGCGGCAGCGTCGGCGGCAAGCAACTTGTTCGCTGACATTTCGAAAGCTCCCGCTGTGCAATCCCTGGCGCGGCGGCTGGAGCATGGCGGAGTGTTGGCTTGTGCGGGTGTCAGCCAGGCGGCGCAGCCGTTTTTTGCAGCCCTGCTCCAAAATCTTTTCCCGCAACGCCCCGTCGTCATCGTCGCCGACAACCTCAAGACGCAGGAAAGTTTTCAGCAGGACCTGGAGACGTGGCTCTCATCTGGTCAAGGGTCGAGGGGCGACGGGCGAGGGCAAAACGATCCCGGCTCTCGACCCTCGACCTTCGACCTTCGACCGCTTTTTTACCCTGCTTGGGACGTGCTGCCGCACGAAGGCAAACTCCCGCATGCCGATACCATCAGCGACCGGCTGCAAACCCTCGTTGCACTCTCAACTCTCAACCCCACGGCGCGCAGAAGCGGAGCGAAGGCGGCCCAGTTGATTGTCAGCAGTGTAACCGCGCTTTTGCAGAAAACCTTTCCACCTGAAATGTTGCGCGACCACACGCGCACGCTCGCCCGCGACGACAAAATCAATCCGCTCGATTTGATCGAATGGCTTGAAGAGCAAGGTTATGAGCCGGAAGCCCAGGTCACGCAAAAGGGGGAGATTGCCCTGCGCGGCGGCATTCTCGATGTCTGGCCGCTCATCAGCCCGTGGCCGGTGCGGCTCGAATTTTTCGGCGACGAACTTGAATCCCTGCGCCACTTTGATCCGCTCACGCAAATCTCGCGCGTAGAAATTGTAAGCGTCACCCTGCCGCCGGCGGGGGAGCTGGGAGTTTTGAAACAATACTTTCAATCGGAGGGACGAGTTACACGAGTCCCCAATGCCGAAGATGGAACAGGGACTCGTGTAACTCGTCCCTCCGAAAGGACGGCTTCACTCGCCACTTTGATGGATTATCTGCCACCAGAGACGATTTTTCTTCTCTGCGAACCGGAACAACTCGCCATCCGTGCCGACGAATATGCGCGGCAAATCCCCCAAAACGATCCATTTTTCATTCCGTGGACTGATTTCCTTGCCCAACTCGACCGAAAAGCCATGACGCGGCTCGAAGTGAGCGAGGCTGCTGTTGGAGTTCAAGCTTTAGCTTGTTCCCCAAGCAAGCTGAAGCTTGAACTCCAACACACCGAACCGGAATTCGGCGCTCCCCGGTTCGATTCTCTCGACGCCTTTCGCCCGCTCGGCGAACATGCGCCTGATCCACAAATCGCCGAGGCGCAACGCCGCGAATTCTTCAACCAGCTTCACCGCTGGCTCCGCCAGGACCATGCCGTTCACGTCTTCTGCAACAACGACGGCGAGCGGCAGCGGTTCATGGAAATTTGGCAGGAGTTGGGTCTTGGATCTGGCATCTCGGATTTGGGGAAAGACTCTCGCCCCGCGCAACCCCAGAACCCGGACGCCAGACCCCAGACGCGAATTGGCACGCTTGCCCGCGGGTTCCTGTGCGAAGCAGCAAAATTCGTTGTCGTCACCGACGCGGAAATTTTCGGGCGCTATAAAATTCAGCGGCCGCGCCGGTTGAAATCCCCGCACGCGCTGGCCACCCGCTCCGCCCTCGACATTGATTTCACCGAACTGGAAGAAGGCGACTTCGTCGTTCATTTGCAATACGGGATTGGGAGATTCCTTGGTTTGAAAAACCTGCCGGCGGGCAGCAGCCGCCATCCCTCAACCCTCAACCTTCAACTTTCAACCGGCACCGAGTGCCTCGTCATCGAATACGCGCCCCGCCATCCCGGCGATGAACCGCCGAAACTTTACGTGCCCGTCACCGAGGCGCATCTCGTCGGCAAATACGTCGGCGTGGGCAAGGTGCACCCGCCGCTCAATACGCTCGGCGGCCTGCGCTGGAACAAGGCGAAGGAACAGGCCGAGCGCGCCGTGCGCGACGTTGCCGCCGAACTGTTGCAAATCCAGGCCGTGCGCGAATCGCAGGCCGGCCACCCGTTTCCGCCGGACGTGCCGTGGCAGCGTGAGTTCGAAGGTGCGTTCATTTTCGAGGAAACACCGGACCAGCTTCAAGCCATCGGCGAAACGAAGTCCGACATGGAACGCCCCAAGCCGATGGACCGCTTGATTTGCGGTGACGTCGGCTTTGGCAAGACCGAAGTCGCCATTCGCGCCGCGTTCAAGGCCGTGATGGGCGGAAAGCAGGTTGCCGTGCTCGTGCCCACGACCGTTTTGGCGCAACAGCATTTCAACACGTTCCGCGAGCGCATGGCGGATTATCCAGTGCGCATCGAACTGCTCTCGCGCTTTCGCACGCATCGCGAACAACAGCATGTCGTCAGGGATTTGGCGGCCGGCGCGGTGGACATCGTCATCGGCACGCACCGGCTGATTCAAAGCGATATCGCGTTCAAGGAACTCGGCCTGGTGGTGATTGACGAGGAGCAGCGTTTCGGCGTGTTGCACAAGGAAAAATTCAAGCGGCTGCGCACGCTGGTGGATGTGCTGACGCTCAGCGCCACGCCGATTCCGCGCACCCTTTACCTCGCGCTCACCGGTGCGCGCGACATGAGCACCATCCAAACGCCGCCGCACGACCGCCTGCCGGTCGAGACCATCGTGGTGCAATACGACGAGCGCGTCATCCGCGACGCCATCCAGCGCGAGCTAAACCGCGGCGGGCAGGTTTTCTTTCTGCACAACCGCGTGATGACCATCGAAATCATGCGGTCGAAATTGCAGACCTTGGCGCCCCACGCCCGCATCGTCGTCGGCCACGGCCAGATGGAATCGGATGAACTCGAGGAAGTGATGACAAAGTTCGTCAACGGCGAGGCGGACGTTTTGCTTTCGACGACCATCATTGAGAGCGGACTCGATATCCCGAACGCAAACACCATTATCATTGACCGCGCGGATCGCTTTGGCCTGAGCGATCTTTACCAGTTGCGCGGGCGGGTGGGACGTTACAAGCACCAGGCTTACGCCTACCTGTTGTTGCCGCGCCATGCGAGCCTGCTGACCGACGTGCGCAAGCGCATCAGCGCCATCCGGCAGTACTCCACGCTCGGCAGCGGATTCAAAATTGCCATGCGCGACCTCGAAATCCGCGGCGCGGGCAACCTGCTCGGCTCGGAACAAAGCGGCCACATCACCGCCGTCGGCTTCGAGCTTTACTGCCAGTTGCTCAAACAAAGCGTCAGCGCGCTCAAAGGCGAAAAGGTGAAACCGCGCGTGGCGGTCAGTGTGAAACTGGATTTCCTTCCGCTCAATCCAACTGAATCTGAAAATAACGAACCCCTCACCCGGCCTGCGGCCACCCTCTCCCCGCTTGGGCGGGGCGAGGGAATGTCATCGCGCGACCCGCAAAACCTCTCCCTCTCCCACCCAAAGGGGGAGGGGGCCGGGGCGAGGGGTGCGTCAAAATCAGAAACCGGGATGACCGCTGCATTTTTGCCGCACCACTACGTCACCGAACCGCAGCACCGCATCGAAATTTACCGCAAGCTGGCGCAAGCCAATGAAAAATCCGCGCTGGAAAGTTTGCAGAAAGATCTGCGCGACCGCTTCGGCCCGCTGCCACCGGCAGTGGAATTATTGCTGCAAGTGGCCGAGCTCAAGATTCTCGCCAGCGAAAAGGCCGTGACGAATATCGAGGTCAAGGATGACAAGCTGATGCTCACGCGCCAGGGCGATTTCATCACGCTCGGCGGCAAATTCCCGCGCCTGATTAAGAAACAAGCAGGCGCGCGATTGAAGGAAATCAAAAAACTGCTGCTGGCGATATGAAACAGAGATCTTTACTTCAAACCGGGACCTCGTCCCGGATTACTTCGACGTGTTGTTCCCGTTTACTGGCTCATCGGTGAACTCAATCACATCCGCAGTTATGGTGACTCGGGGGATGGAGAATAAAAGCAAGTTCAACGTTGACTTGTCTTCAGTCTGATTGGCCAAAGCCACAGCCCTGCCCGTTATAGGCTCCTTAATCGACTTATACAATGATGCTTTGGCGCTGGCATAATTAGGGCTGACGATGGGAATAATGCATAAAAGTCTAAAGCCCGAACTGTGTCCCATGACTCCCGCTTGGACGACTTTATAATTCTTCCCGGCCAGGGAAACTGAAGTGTCTGTGCGGCCACCTTTCATTTCGCCTACGTTTGCGCACCCGGTTAGAAGTGCCAGAGATATTGCACACAGCGCGATGGACAAATATTTGAATTTCATTTTGTTATTGGTTTATCGGTTGTAAGGATGGAATGGAAAGGCTTATTTGACACACAAGCGGCTTTGAATTTCCTCGATCAACTGGGCGTCTTCCTTGAAGACGCGGTCGTAGGGAACCCAATTCTGATGGGCAACGGACATTTCGGACTCGATTTTCATTTTATACACGAGCGGGGTTTTTGAGGAGATGGAACAAATAAAGCGGGTTCGCACCTGAATGTCCCCGTTGGGGCCTTTGAACCGCCGGATCGAATAGACGCTCCGCATATAACCCGAAGCGGCATCAATCATCTCCAGACTCGGATAACCGCTCGTCACGGAATCCACGATTTTTTGCCAGACCACATCCGGTGGCAGGGAAGGATCCACCGGCACCCGCAGCCAGTTGTTGCCCGCATCGGACATGGTGGTGACCTTGTAGGCTTCGTCTTCGGCCAGGACAATGTTCAACTGGTCGTCCTGGAAGCCGGGCGATTCCCTGGTTAGGATCAGTTCTTCGTTCAGATAACCTGTTTTGGACGCGACCACGGTGAAAGTGGGGGTTCGTTTGAAGTCAAACTGGCGGTGCATGGGCGTTGTGCCCACGGTGACCCCATTAATCGCCACCGTGGCGCCCGCCGGTTTCGATACAATGGAGGTTTCCGGCACCGCGCAACCGGCGACGCCCGCGCACAAACCAGTCAAAAACACGAACTGGACGATCGCATAAGTTGTCCCTGACGCTGCCGGGCCATTCGGGCAAAGCATGATTTTAGCTTGACTGGACAAGCATTTGGTTTTCATGGGTTACAGTCAGTTCTGAACTCTACGATTTGGAAAAAATACACAGGCCAAAATTATGTTGCAAGCAATTATGCTGCGCCAATGCTTAAAATTCCGCATTGCTTTTCGTCCCACGGGCGGGCAGACTGTTTATCTCTGATGTCGGGGCGTAGCGTAGCCTGGCTAGCGCGCTTGTTTCGGGTACAAGAGGTCGTGAGTTCGAATCTCACCGCCCCGACCATCTGTCCCAATAAAATCAGGGGCTTCAAAGGAGTCATGGTTTTGGGCAGGATTCTTTCAGCACGAGAACGGGATTTTTCACCACATTCGAAAGACCGCCGGAAAACTGGAAAGGCGCAGTCTTGGAACCACAGCTGCCAGTGGTTGAATACGGCAGGGACAAAATTCTGACCCTCTCTGTTGGCACGGAAAACGGGGGTAGCCGACCGGCCTGATTGCTTAAGGCTGGCTTGGGGGAGACGAAATCAAGTTCGAAGACAAAATAAAACACGCGCAGGTTTCGCCTGCGCGTGTGGAGAAAAAGAGGGTTCAGGATTTGCGGTTGCGGCGTTGGAAGCCCCACAGGCCGGCCAGACCGCATCCAGCCAGGGCCAGGGCGGAAGGTTCGGGAACCGGCACGAAATCCACGCCGCGGAAAACCGTGTTGGCCGCGGCGGTGTCAAGAGTGGTGAAGCCCGAGACCGCGCCGGTGTCGGTGAGTTCAACCAGCCGGTTGGCCGAAGTTTCGCCCGTGGTGGCGAAAATGATCGGGTTTGAGCCGCTCCAGTCCACCGTCAATTGCCGGGCGCCCGAAGTGGTCCCGACTCCCAGCGTATAATCCAAGGTCCAGGTCCCACTGATGAGTTCCCACTTTTGAATCCCAGCGATCGTACCGTCGTCCGCGACATAGACGATGTTTCCGGCCGAATTCATTGCAAAATCATACGAACTCAAACTGGAAGCATTGGCCGGGCTGCCAAAGAGGGAAGTGGCCGTGGCCGTGCTGGAGGGAGTTCCGGAAAACTGAAAGATGCCGTGAGGCGTTCCCGACGACGTGGAATAACCCAGGTTGCCATTGAAGATGTTTACCACCCGGGCATTTCCAGTTCCAATTTTAACCGGCGTGGTGCTGCCTTGGGCCTGGTAAAAAACGCCGCCGGGGGCGCTGATCCAAAAATTTTGACCGTCTGAAACCACCCCGCGGATGTTGTTGCCCTGCATATTGGTGGTGCTGTTGGCCACAGCCGAAAATTGTCCGCTGCCATTGATGACACCGATTTCGCGGGTGACCGTGCTGCTGGCAATGCCCGAAACGCCGGACGCCGCCGCATAACCGCCAAAAGTCAGAATGGAGCCGTCGGTGGAAAGGGCCAATTCACCTTCCGAGGTTGCGGTGCCGCTCAAGGTCAACCCCGTCCCATTCGCTGGAATGGTAATTTGTTGGACCAGGTCGTTTTGAACGGAGGAGCTGAATTCATTGATGAAGAGCGCGGTGGAAGCACTGGATAACGCGCCCGAACCGGTGCCGGCTTGAAGGACGGCCAGGTCGCCCGTGGTGAATTGGGCGTGGACGGCTTTTAACGAGGCCAGCAGCAACACGGCTGCAAGAGTGAGCTTGATTTGATTGGTTTTCATGGGTTTAACTTTGAGTTTCTATCTTTTTAAGAAATTGGTCCTTATTCTGCATTAATATGTTACAAATACATGACAGGCAGGTGCCATTCAGGTGATAAGTTATTGACAAATAAGTTGCAAGTTATTTCTGCGCGGCGGGTGCCCGGCTTTGGCTTCTGCGAAATCGTGTTGGAAATCGGGACTGACCTTCATTTCACAGACGATGGCTTGCGCCAGGACGCGTCCGGCGCATATGTCGGTTGGGACCATCTCCCGCAATGAGGTGAGGGGGACATCATGAATCATGACACCCCGGAAAATGAACGGGGACGACATCCATGCGTGGCACAATTTCCCGGGAAAACTCGACCGGCGGGATTTTTCATCTAAATTAACCGTCAGGATTGATGAACGAAGCCGAAAAGCCGGGAAAAAATCCGCCAACGGACCACTACGCGGTGCTGCGCATCCGCGATTTCCGGCTTTACCTCATCGGACGGCTCGCCGCCGTGTTCGGCCAGCAGATGCTGACCGTGGCGGTGGGCTGGCAACTTTACCAGCGAACACACTCGCCACTCGCGCTCGGCATCGTCGGCCTTGTGGAAATGATCGCGATGGTCTGCTGCACGCTGCCGTCGGGACATCTCGCGGACAACCTCAGCCGCAAGCGCATCATCCTTGCCGCGTTGCTCGTCAGTTCCTGCGCCAGCCTCGGCCTGGTTTTGATCTCGTGGCGGCACGCGCCCGTCGCCTGGATTTACGCGTGCCTGTTCCTGGCGGCGGCGGCGAGAACTTTTCTCTGGCCGGCCAGCGCGGCTTTTCTCACCAGCCTTGTGCCGCGCGAACTTTTTCCGCACGCGGTGACGTGGAACAGCGGCACGTTTCAACTTTCAACCGTCACCGGCTATGCGGCGGGGGGCGGGTTGATCTGGCTGTTGTATCAACACGCGGACAACCCGGACCACCCGGCTGCGTGCGTGTATGCGTTGACGGCAGTCATGGCGATGACTTGTTTCCTCTGCCTGAAGGCCGTCCGCGCGACGCACGTGGTGGCGAATTCCGAGCCGATGTCGCTCAAAAGCCTGGCGACCGGGTTCAAATTCATCTTTGAGCAACGGCTCATCCTCGGCATGATTACACTGGACATGTTCGCCGTTTTTCTCGGTGGCGCGGCGGCGCTGCTGCCGGTTTATGCGGAAGACATTTTGCGGGCCGGGCCGGGGGGATTGGGAATTTTGTATGCGGCCATGCCCATCGGCTCGGTCGTTTGCGCGTTGCATCTCGCGCACCGGCCGCCGTTGCAAAAGGCCGGGCGCGCGCTGCTGTGGTGCGTGGCTGTGTTCGGGCTGGCGACGATTGCCTTCGGGTTTTCGCATTGGTTCTGGTTTTCGTTCCTCATGCTGTTCACGTGCGGCGCGGTGGACAACGTGAGCGTGGTGGTGCGGCACACGTCGGTGCAACTGCTCACGCCGGACGAAAAGCGCGGGCGCGTCTCCGCCGTCAACAACCTCTTCATCGGCACGTCGAATGAACTGGGCGGCTTCGAGTCCGGTTTCGTGGCTTATCTCTTCGGCAAGGCCATGGCCAATTCCAACGCCACCGGCGCGATCATCTCCGTGGTGAGCGGCGGCGCCGGGACCATTCTCGTGGTCCTGGCCGTGGCGTGGCTCTGGCCGGAGATCCGGCGATACGGGAAGCTGGCGTAGAAAACCAGTTTCGTTAGAGCGATTTAAATAATCTCGAAGCCGCGAACGTTAGTTCGCGCCATATCATTCTCCCTTAATCGATTTGCGCCGCCTAGCGGCGGCGCCGGGACCATTCTCGTGGTCCTGGCCGTGGCGTGGCTCTGGCCGGAGATCCGGCGATACGGGAAGCTGGCGTAGAAAACCAGTTTCGTTAGAGCGATTTAAATAATCTCGAAGCCGC
>Ga0265323_10000032_pt1 | contig 76562 bp, 59 predicted proteins | sample 41225metaG_FD_193580 | JGI IMG/M metagenome (GOLD analysis project Ga0265323, IMG submission 193580) | Rhizosphere microbial communities from Carex aquatilis grown in University of Washington, Seatle, WA, United States - 4-12-25 metaG | ecosystem: Host-associated > Plants > Roots > Rhizosphere...
ATCCGGCGGCGAGCGACGACATCTATGCTTTTGGCGCCACGCTCTACGAATTGCTCACGGGCAAGCCGCCCTTCCACACGGGCGACGTGGCGTGGCAAATCCGCGAGGCGGAGCCGAAGCCGGTGAATGCCCGGCTGGCAGCGTTGGGTCGGGACCCTGTGCCGGCCGAATGGGAGGAAACGATCCAGGCGTGTCTGGCAAAGGAACCGGAGAACCGGCCAAAGTCGGCGGCCGAGGTTGCGCGGCGGCTGGATGCAGGGTCGGCGCCGTTTCGACAGGCTCAAGGCCCCGAGCTTGCCGAGGGGCTTGTCGCCAAGGATGTGCCGCCCCTGCTCGTCAAATTCAACGCGGCTCAAGGCCCCGAGCTTACCGAGGGGCTTGTCGCCGGACCGTCTGGATCGGGCGTAGGGCCGGACCTTGCGTCCGGGCCAAAGAGGGGTGCGGGCAAAGCGCCAGGCCCCGCCAGGCAGAACACCGACGACGCAGGCACGCGTCGCGCAGAGCGTCAGCCGGCGCCGCCGCGCGCGAAGCGCAAGAGGCGGTCACTGCTCGTCGCCGGCCTGGCGGCGCTCGCGCTTGCTGCCGTGGGCTGGTGGTTCTTCGGTTCCTATCTGCCCGCCCAGCGCAAACTGGAGGAACTGGCAGCAAAACAGAACCTGCGGCTGGCGGCGCTGGAGAAGCTACGCGGCGCGGAGGAGGAAGGTCAGGCGTGGACGGTGCCGGAGCTGAATCTGGAGATGGCGTATGTCCGGTCGGGCACATTCACAATGGGAAGCGAGAACGGCCATCGCGACGAGAAGCCGCAGACTCGGGTGACCCTCACCAAGGGCTACTGGCTGGGTAAGACCGAGGTGACGCAAGGGCAGTACGAGGCGCTGATGGGAAGCAATCCCTCGAATTTCAAGAACGCCGGTCGCGATGCGCCGGTGGAACAGGTCTCGTGGGACGACGCGATGCAGTTTTGCCGCAAGTTGACGGAGCGTGAGCGCAGCGCCGGTCGCCTACCCGAAGGCTACGAGTACACATTGCCGACGGAGGCGCAGTGGGAGTATGCCTGCCGGGCGGGGACGACGGGAGACTACGCCGGCAGTCTGGACGGGATGGCGTGGTACGATCAGAACAGCAGCAACACCACGCATCCGGTGGCGCAAAAGCAGGCAAACGCCTGGGGACTTTATGATATGCACGGCAATGTTTGGGAATGGTGTCGGGATTGGTATGGCGAATATCCCGGTGGCAGCGTCACCGATCCGACTGGGCCGTCTTGGGGCTTGGCGCGCGTCTTTCGCGGCGGCGGCTGGTTCAAGCATGCAGGCGACTGCCGCTCCGCCATCCGCGACAGGAATGGCCCTGGCCACCGCGGCCACAACCTCGGTTTCCGGCTTTCCCTCGCGCCCCAGGCAGAGCGCGTTATCCCTAACGCGCCAGCTAACGTGAGAGCCGACCGCACGGCGGAGGGACAGGCGTGGACGGTACCGGATCTGAATCTGGAAATGGCGTATATCCGGCCGGGGACGTTCACGATGGGCGATGGCGGCGAGGCCCACCAAGTGACGTTGACGCGGGCCTACTGGCTGGGGCGGACCGAGGTGACTCAGGGCCAATATGAGGCGCTGATGGGAAGCAATCCATCGAGCTTCAAGAACACCGGTCGCGATGCACCGGTGGAGACTGTCTCGTGGAACGACGCGATGCAGTTTTGCCGCAAGTTGACGGAGCGTGAGCGCAGCGCCGGTCGCCTGCCCGAAGGCTACGAATATGCGCTGCCGACGGAGGCGCAGTGGGAGTACGCCTGCCGGGCGGGGACGACCGGAGACTACGCCGGAAATCTGGACGCGATGGCGTGGTACGACCAGAACAGCAGCAACACCACACATCCGGTGGCGCAGAAGCAGGCGAACGCGTGGGGCCTTTATGACATGCACGGCAACGTCTGGGAATGGTGTCGGGATTGGTATGACAACTATCCGGGTGGAAGCGTTTCGGATCCAACGGGACCGTCCTCGGGTGAGATCCGCGTCTTCCGCGGCGGCGGCTGGTGTCGCGGCGCAGGCCTCTGCCGCTCCGACATCCGCCTCAGGCTCACCCCGGACAGCCGCTTCGACTACCTCGGCTTCCGGGTGTCCCTCGCGCCCCAGGCAGAGCGCGTTATCCCTAACGCGCCAGCTAACGTGAGAGCCGATCGCACGGCGGAGGGGCAGGCGTGGACGGTGCCGGATCTGAATCTGGAAATGGCGTATATCCGGCCGGGGACGTTCACGATGGGAAACGAAAACGGCGACTCGAACGAAAAGCCACTGACGCGCGTGACGTTGACGCGGGCCTACTGGCTGGGGAAGACCGAGGTGACGCAAGGGCAGTACGAGGCGCTGATGGGAAACAATCCGTCGAACTTCAAGAATGCCGGTCGCGACGCGCCGGTGGAGACGGTCTCCTGGGACGAGGCGATGCAGTTCTGCCGGAAGCTCACGGAGCGCGAGCGCCAGGCCGGTCGCCTGCCCGAAGGCTACGAATACACGTTGCCGACGGAAGCGCAGTGGGAGTATGCCTGTCGGGCAGGGACGACGGGAGACTACGCCGGAAATCTGGCCGCGATGGCTTGGTACAGTCAGAACTGTGGCGACACGACGCATGCGGTGGGACAAAAGCAGGCGAATGCGTGGGGACTTTATGATATGCACGGCAACGTTTGGGAATGGTGCCGGGACTGGTATGGCAGCTATCCGGGCGGAAGCGGCGCGGATCCAACGGGCCCGTCCTCGGGCGCGGCCCGCGTCTTCCGCGGCGGCAGCTGGGACGTCGTTGCCGACTACTGCCGCTCCGCCTTCCGCCTCCCGTCCGGCCCGGGCGGCCGCAGCCCCGCAATGGGCTTCCGCCTTGCTCTTGCGCCCGTGCCTTCGCCGTAGGCTACGGCGCCGCACGCCAGGTCAGCCGGTAGCGACGCGCCTCGCGCAGGGTGGGCAGGGGCGAGGGCGAGCCACGGCCAGCCCGAAGCGTGGGGCGAAGCGGTCCGCCGCTGTGCTTCAGCCTGCGCTGGGCGACCGGGACCAACGTGTGGAGGCGATGCAGCACGGGCTAAAGCACCGTGCTACATGGCGCGGTATGCGCTATAATTCGCGATCCTTCATCTACTCTGCTTCCTCCGCTACCTCCTGTAGATTGATCTGAATCTGGTGTCAGCGAACGTTGCGCAGGTAGTTCTGCAGGCCGTCGTGACTGTCAAGCCGGTCGACGTAGATGCGCCCGGCCGCACAGTAGAACAACCCTGGCAACGCCAGGCTGGCCCGGAATTCAAAGACATCGTTTCGAAGTCTGCGAATGCCAAGGCCAGAGTGTAAATGAGGCCGCCCGAACTTCCTTGGCAGGTCCATGATGGCGGACAGGACCGCCTTCCGCTCAGCTTCTGGCAGTTCGGCGAGTCTTGCTGCGGCCGTTCTTGAGAGGATGACGGACGGGGGCATGTTGGAGAAGCGCTTCGTTGAGCGTCACGTAATCGCCGGCTGCGATCGCCTGCTTCGCGTTGCGCGCGATGGCCGCGGCTGCGCGGTCCGCCTCGACTTTGGACAGGCCATATTCGCGTTCCATGTAGTCGCCAGCCTCAATCGGCACGGGTCGGAAGGCGACAAGCCGGGCGCCCAGGACGACGCCGATTTCCTCGCCGCGGAGGGCGCGGCGGATCCAGTGCCCCAGGTTTGCCCGGGCCTTGGTGACGGTGAGCGTTTGCATGTGCACACGTTTGCGTCGCCAAAATGACTGTCAAGCATTAGCCCGGAGGCCAGGTCATCTGGCGCCGTGCGAGCAGGTGGACGTGCAGGTGGGGGACGCTTTCGCAGGCGTCGGGGCCGTTGTTGATCACCAGGCGATAGCCGTTCGTGAGGCCGAGCTTTTTCGCAACGGCGCCTGCCGTGACGATCAGGTGGCCCAGCGCAGGCTCATCATGGACGGTCGCGTCGTCGGCCCGGGCGATGGGCTGCTTGGGGATGATGAGCAGGTGAACCGGGGCCTGCGGCTGGATGTCGTGGATGACGATGCATTGGTCGTCCTCGAATTCGATCCGGGCGGGAATCTCGCGGTCGATGATGCGCTGGAAGATGGTTTTGGGCATGGAGATCAGGTTTTACAGGAGGGCGCGGAGGGAGCAGAGGATCATGAATCGGCGCCGGTCAGTGTGAGCATGCGGCGGAGGATTTTACAGGAGGAAACGGAGAGGTTTTGCGTACCGCAAAACCTAGCTTCTGGTTCGCAGTCGTGAGATGGCGGAGATCGAGTTCGCACATCAGGCACCCCTCATAGATCGATTCCACCAAACCGGGTCCTTTGTCTCGATGGACCTCGATCGCCGCTGCGATAATCGTTTCGGTAAGACCGTCCGCCTTGCGAAACAGAGGGTGCATGATCTTCTCTGTTTCCTCTGCGGCCTCCTGTAAAACAGATCGTTTCCATATTATAGGAATAGCAGATTCAGACTCGCGCTGGGGCGGGTGCGGGCGGCGGCGAGGTCGCGGATCAGTGCGAGCGACTCGTCGTACTCGCACTGACGACGGCTCGTCCAGCGGTGGTCCGGAGGGCAATGCGCCGACCGCAGGTTGGTGACGAGCAAGGTGGATTCTCGATACCGCGCGAGGCTCTTGAGCCCGTCCATCACGTTCTGACGCGTGAAGAGCGGCGTTGCGGAGGCCGTCGATTCGGCTGCGTCCCAATGAAAAAAGCCATGGTCCTGCTGCCGGCCGAAGAGCCGTTCGAGGAGGCGTCCCGCGGCTGCGGTGAACGCTGGATCGGAAGGCGGGCGGTTTTCCGCCTCAGTCAGGCTCGTGGTGATGGCCGACTGGATTTGCTGCGCGAGGTAGAGATCGTTGTCGGTGAGGCCGGCGAACAGCGCATTGATGAAATGGAGACGGCGAAGGTCTTCGCTGCAGGTCATTCCTTGGGCTTCCCGAGGTTGTTGATCTCCTCCATGAATTCGGAGACGTCGCGGAATTCCTTGTAGACGCTGGCGAAGCGCACGTAGGCCACCTGATCGATCCGGCGCAGGTGTCTCATGACCTCCTCGCCGATTGCGCGGCTTGGAATCTCGCGTTCGTACTGGGCTTCGAGCGCATCGATCACGTCGTCGACGATCATTGTGATTTGCTCGAGGTCGACAGGACGCTTATGGCACGCGGCGCGGATCGCATGCAAGAGCTTGTCGCGGGCGAACTCCTCCCGCCGCGCGTCGCGTTTGATCACCATGATGCCGTCGCGCACGAGATTCTCGATCGTGGTGAAGCGGTAGCCGCACTCGAGGCATTCGCGCCTGCGCCGGATGGTGTTGCCCTCCTTGCCGACGCGGGAGTCGATCACCTTGTCCTCAATCGAAGTGCATTTCGGGCAGCGCATGAAGCAAGTGACGATTTACGAGTGGCGATTTGCGAATTGATCGGAGGAACATGCACAAATGCCGGGTGTATTCATCATTTCTGGGTCGGCATTCGGTGTTGAACTCAGTTTAGCGACAAGAAGTTCTCCAGGATCTTCATCCCGCTCTCAGTCGCAATCGATTCGGGATGGAACTGCACACCCCAGACCGGCAGCGTCCGATGACGGAGGCCCATGATTTCTCCCTCGGCAGTGTCGGCAGTGATCTCAAGGCAGTCAGGCAGCGAGGAGCGCTCGACGAGAAGCGAGTGATATCGGGTGGCGCGAAATGGCGACGGCATACCGCGGAACACGTCGGTGCCCCGGTGCAAGATCGGCGACATCTTGCCGTGCATCAGGCGGTCGGCACGCACCACACGTCCGCCAAAGTAGTGGCCGATCGACTGATGGCCGAGGCACACGCCGAGAATGGGCGTCTTTCCGGCAAACGCCTTGATGATGTCGAGCGTCACGCCCGCTTCGCGCGGGGAGCAAGGGCCTGGCGACAGCAGGACGCGGTCGGGCTTTAGTGCAAGCGCTTGTTCCGGAGTGATCTCGTTGTTCCGGAAAACGCGCTGCTCCACGCCAAGCTGGCCGAAATACTGGACCAGGTTGAAGGTGAAAGAGTCGAAGTTGTCGATGACCAGCAGCACGGCGCAATTATCCGGAGAAAACCGGGCGGGTCAAGCGCCTGACGTGCCTGGCTGGCGTGCGGCGGGGGCGCGTCTGCGGATTGACGGTGGACCGTAGCGGCGCGGCCTGCCTTCGCAAAGGCTCCGGCGTTGCGGCGTTTCAGCCTTGATCGCCTGCCTGGGGGCACCGTACTACAGTGCGATGCAGTCTGGTATCTGGCAGAGTCCCCATGGCCGCCCGCTGCCGATTCCGGGCGGGCGCACGCTTGTGATGGGAGTCCTGAATGTCACGCCGGACTCGTTTTCAGACGGCGGACAGCTGCAATCGCCCCAGGCGGTTGTCGATCGCGCAGCTGCGTTGCTCGCGGCTGGAGCCGACGTGCTCGACGTTGGCGGCGAGTCGACCAGGCCGGGCGCGGCGGAGGTCAGCGCAACGGAAGAGTGCGACCGGGTGCTGCCGGCGATCGCGGCGCTCCGGCGGGCATTCCCAGAGGCTGCCCTTTCGATCGACACGTACAAGGCGGCAGTGGCCGCGGCAGCGGTGCACGCCGGGGCGGATATCGTGAATGACGTCTGGGGCTGCCTGCATGGTTGGACGGCGGATGAGAGGCGGAGTGCCGCGGAAATCGTTGAACGTGGAGGGCCGATGAAGGCGTTGCCGCGTTCGCCGATGGCCGAGACAGTGGCCGGCCTGGGGTGTTCGATCATCCTGATGCACAACCGGCCGGACCGGAATTATGGCGATTTCTGGGAGGATCTGATGCTCGACTTGAACCTGAGCCGCGCGGTGGCACGGGCTGCGGGAGTCCCGGACCATCAGATCTGGCTCGATCCGGGGTTTGGTTTTGCCAAGGACCCTGCCCACAATCTTGAAGTGTTGAAGCATCTCGATCGCATTGCGGCACTTCAGTATCCGGTCTTGCTCGGCACCTCGCGCAAGTCGACCGTCGGATTGGTGCTTGGGGCGCCAGTTGAGGATCGGCTGGACGGCACTGGGGCCACGATTGTGTGGGGAATCCAACAAGGCTGCAACATGGTGCGGGTGCACGATGTCGCTGCGATGTTGCGCTTCGTTCGCATGGCCGATGCGATCAAGGCTGGAATCGCCTGGGAGGCCTGACACATGCAGGCACAACCTGCCCAAGCATTTTTACAGGAGGTAACGAACAGGACGGCGAAAGTGAAAGTGAGAGTGAGAGTGAAGGTGAAAGTGAGAGTGAAAGTGAGAGTGAAAGTGAGAGTGAGAGGGGCCTCAACCAAGCATTTTACAGGAGGCAACAGAGGAAACGGAGAAGACGAACGAAAGTGAACGATTCCGGCTCAGTTTCCTCCGTTTTCTCCTGTAAAGATTTAGGAGTGCGACATCGCCTCCATACAGATCACAACATGAATTCTGACACGCTCACCCTCTCCCGGCTGCGTTTCTTCGGTCATCACGGGACGCTGCCCGAGGAAACAGCGCGCGGGCAGGATTTCGAAGTGACGGTTCAGCTGGAACTGCCGCTTGGTGATGCTGGCCGCACCGACGATCTCAGCCGCACGGTCGATTATCGGGCGGTGCACGAGGTTGTCCGCGGAGTCATGGAGGGACCGCCGCGGAAGCTTGTTGAGGCGTTGGCGGAGACCGTGACGGCGGAGATCCTGCGAGCATTTCCGGCGGTGCAGGCCGTCGAGGTCGAGGTAGTCAAGCCAAGGCCGCCGGTTGATTTTGTGACGGCCGGGGTTGCTGTGCATATTCGCCGCGAGCGTGGCAGCACGGCATGAGATTATCTCCACATTGCTTCGCGATCCGTGACGATCTTGCGGCTTTTCGCGTGGAGTCGGACTGTAACGCAGCGCCAGCCTTCGACTGGCGGGATCGCCGGCCAGAGACCGGCGCCACATTGGGTCACGGTGCCAGCTGCGGAAGAGGACATCCAAACTGATTTATGGCGGTGCTGGAACAGCAGGCTTTTGTCGGAGTTGGCAGCAACTTGGGTGACCGCTGGGCGACGATCTGCAGCGCGCTCGGCGGCTTGGCGAGTTCCCCTGGCATCGCGGCGGTGGAAGCGTCGCCGGTCTTTGAGACGGCGCCCGTGGGCGTGCCGGATCAGCCGGAGTTTCTCAATCTGGTGATCGGCATCGAGACGACACTCGCGCCGGAGCGTTTGATGGCAGTCTTGCACAATCTGGAGGCAGCGGCGGGTCGGCGTCGCGAGCACGAGGTGCGGTGGGGTCCAAGGCCGCTGGATTTGGACTTGTTGTTGTACGAGGGGGAAACGCGCGCCGGGCCGGAACTCGTCCTCCCGCATCCTCGAATGTGGGAGCGCGCGTTCGTTCTGGTGCCGCTGCGCGAATTGCTCAGTCGATCGGCGCGGTTCGATCGGCCGATCTGGGCGGACCTGCGGGCGCGGCTGAAAATGGTGCCCGCGGATTTGGGAGTGGTTCCGTGGGGTTCGCCCGCGGTTTAGCCGCGGGGCCGGCCTCAGCGCGGCCGGCTACAACGCAAGCGCTGTTTCCTAGGACAGGCTACAGCGCCTGTGTCATGGTCCGAACGGTCTCGGGCGCGACGACGCGGTCGATGTCGAGAAGCATCTTTACCTGACCCTTCACCTTCGCCATGCCGACGATGTACTCGGTGTTGAGCTTGGTTCCGAACTCCGGAGTCGGCTCGATTTCGGCGTCGGTCAAGGTTGCCACCTCTTCAACACTGTCGACGATCAACCCCATCTGCACGCTTTGCTCGGAAGACAATGCGACCTGGACGACGACGATGCAGGTCCGGTCGGCAAGGACGGCCTCGAGGCCAAACTTGAGGCGCAGGTCGACAACCGGTATCACCCGGCCGCGAAGGTTGATGACGCCTTTGACATAAGCGGGCATCTGCGGCACCGGCGTGATCTTTTGCATGCGGATGATCTCGCGCACCTTAAGGACAGCGATTCCATAGGCTTCTCGATCCAATCCGACGGTGAGATATTTGCCGGCCAAATGCGCGGTGGCCGGCGCAGCAACGATGGCAGCGGAACTCATGACGCCAGAATCGGCTCCTTTGCGCCGCCACTTAAACCGAGATTGAGCGAATTCGCCGAATCCGACACGCTCCTATGCCCAGGCCGGTTTCGGATGCCAGGCAGCAGCGATGTTTGCGTGCTCTGAATCGTTCGCAGAGGGCGCATCGGCTGCCAGGAGATTCTGGAGAATGTTGCTCAGCTGGCCGAGTTCGATCGGCTTCTGCACAAAGCCGTTCACGCGCACGCCGGCATAGCTCTTCATCACTTCGCTTTCGCAATAGCCGCTGGCCAGAAGCACGGGGAGGCCGGGCTGTTCGGCGCCCAGCAGCCGCGCGACTTCCCGCCCTTCGAGGCCGGGAATCGTCGCATCCAGAAGGACACCGCAGATTGAGCGCGGAGAACGAAGGAAACACCTGACGGCATCGTTGCCGTCGACGGCTTGCAAAACCTCGAATCCGAGATGGGCGAGCAACGTGGCGGCGGTGTCACGGGCGGTCTTGTCATCGTCGACGACGAGTATCGTCCCGGTGCCGCGCCAGCCGGATTCCGTCGAAGCGGCTGTGTCAGCCGGGCCCGCCATGTCTCGTGGAACCGGCAGGAGCACGCGGATGCCGGTGCCCGCTCCCGGCGCGCTCCGAACACGCAGCGCGCCGTGATGGCTGCGGACGATGTCCTGGACAGCGGCGAGACCCAGGCCGCGACCGTTCGGTTTGGTGGTGTAGAATGGCTCGAACATCCGCCGGACAGTCTCCGGCGTCATTCCGCAACCCTGGTCTTCGACCTCGAAGAATGCATAGGAACCGCCGCGGATTTCCGCGGCCCAGGGCAAATCCTTGAAGTCGGCGGCGTTCACCTGGACGACACCGGTCGTCAGCGTGATTGTACCGGATTGCCGGTTCATCGCGTCCGAGGCGTTCGTGATCAGGTTCATCAGCACCTGGCTGATCTGCGTGGCTTCGGCCTCGATTACCACGGGGTCCTCGGCAAACTTGTAGCACAGCTGAACGCGCTTGCTGATGCCCGTGGTCAGCAGGTTTGACATCTCACGGATCAGGGAATTCAGGTCGACGTAGGTCACGTTGAACGACCCGCGGCCAGAGTAGGCCAGCATCTCGCGCGAGAGGTCGGCCATGCGCATTGCAGCCTGCTTGATCTGGTCCACGCGAGTGGTCACCGGACTTTCGGGAGGCAGGTCGAGTTGAGCGAGCTCGGCGTTGCTCAACACTCCGGAAAGCAGATTGTTAAAATCGTGGGCGATGCTTCCGGCGAGAAGGCCGAGGCTCTCCAATTTCTGGGATTCGAGCAATCGCGACTGGAGCTTGCGCTGCTCCGCCTCCGCCTGGATGCGGTCGGTGACGTCAAATTGCACGCCGACCAGCCGCGCGGTGTTTCCGATGGAACCCGGCACCGTCGTTGCGCGCGCGCGCATCGTTCGCCAGCTGCCGTCCCTGTGGTGTAGGCGGTACGTTGCCTCGAATCCGGCATGCGGCCAGCCCGCATGGGCGTGGAGCGCAGCGCGAAGGCCGGGCTCGTCCTCGGGATGGACGAGGCGCAACCATGCCAGCAGGCTGTTCTCGATCTCAGCGTCGCCATAGCCGGTCTGGCTCCGCCACCGTTCGGAGAATTGCATGCGATTGGATTGCGGATCCCAGTCCCACAGGCCGACGTTTGCGGTTTCAGCGGCCAGTGCCAGCTGGCTGGATCCGCTTACAAGGGTTCGCCAGGTCTGGCGCCACCGCGCAAGTTCGCGATGGAAGAGGAAGAGCCACGATCCGGCCGCGCCAACGGCGCATGCTGCGCCGGTCAATACCAACCACAGTGGCGACCGCGATGGCTGGAGGATCCGGCCGGAAAGCACCAGAGCAGCGCCTGTCCACGCAAATACGAGCGTCGCCGAGAAGACGACGATCCAGAAGCTGCGCCGGCTGATGTGAGGCGTCATGGTACTCGGCTGCGATTTCGATATCGGGCTGCTCGTGGAAATCTTGAGGGATTTTACCTAGTATTGCGCAGGTCCGGACCCTAGTCACAGCCGCAGTTCACGCTGAAGGCGGTCTTGTCGCGATTGCTTTGTTTTGACAATGCGAAACACCCGTCGCGCATGCCCCCCGGAAAATGCGACGAGGGCGTCGCGCCTCCATGAAGAAACCGGGGCAACCGTGTTATTCACCAGGCGAATCGTCCTCGGCGCCGACGATGCCGGCCGCGCGGTATTCCTGCAGCTTGTTGCGAAGCGTGCGGATGCTGATTCCGAGCATGCTTGCGGCGCGGGTGCGGTTGCCTCCGGTGTGGCGCAACGCCGCCAAAATGTGCCGTTTCTCGATCTCGTCGAGGGGGATAATCTCGTCCGGAACCGGAGCAGTGGAATCCGTGGAACGGAATTCTTCGCGATTCTCGACGGCCGCGGGGATCGAGCTGGGCGGCGGTTCCGGAGCGGATGCAACGACGGGCTCAGGCGCCTGGCCGGCCGTCGGCCCAGCCACGCGCGCCTGGTCGGACGGAGCAGCAGGGATGGCGTAAACGGCGGGCTGACTGAGCGTGGGAAGCCCCAGCCCGGCGCACGAAATTGCGAGGTTTTCCCCTGTGAGGATGACCGCGCGCTCGATCGAGTTTTGCAGCTCACGCACGTTTCCCGGCCAGGAATAGGCAAGCATGGCCGCCCGCGCATGATCGGAAAACCCACCGTGCTGGATGCCGTGTTTTCGCGAAAAACGCTGCAGAAAATGATCGGCAATCTCGAGGATGTCCTCCGCCCGCTCGCGCAGCGGAGGAACATGCACCGGGAAAACATTGAGCCGGTAATAGAGGTCCTGGCGAAACTCACCCTTGTCGACGAAATGCAGGAGGTCGCGATTGGACGTCGCGAGTATCCTCACGTTGACCTTGATGGTCTTGTTGCCGCCGACGCGCTCGAATTCCCGCTCCTGGAGCACGCGCAGCAGCTTGGCCTGCAGATTCAGCGGAATCTCGCTGACCTCGTCGAGCAGGAGCGTGCCCCGATTGGCGAGTTCAAAGCGGCCCTCGCGCCGGTCGGAGGCTCCTGTGAATGCGCCTTTCTCGTGTCCGAAGAACTCGCTTTCGATCAGGTTCTCGGAAACAGCGGCGCAATTGACCTTGATGTAGGGTTCATTGCGGCGCGGGCTGTGGCGGTAGAGCTCGCGGGCGACCATCTCCTTGCCGGTGCCGCTCTCGCCGGTGATCAGGATGGTTGCGTCTGTCGGCGCCACGCGGTCGATGATCTGGCGGAGCCGTTGCATCGCCGGGCTGTTGCCGATGATCTCGCCAGCCGGGCCTTCCCGCTCGCTGAAATAGCGGTTGACCTTGACCAGCTGGCGGTGCGCCTCGGCTTTCTTGAGGACGATCTCAATCTGGCCGGGTGTAAAGGGCTTGATCAGGTAGTCGAACGCGCCGGCGCGCATGCAGGCGACCGCGCTCTCAATGGTTCCGTAGCCCGTGATGATCACGACTGGCGGCCGTTCGGGCAGGAGGCCAACACGCTCCAGAAACTGGTGCCCGTCGCCGTCGGGAAGACGCACGTCCACGAACATCAAGTCGAACGACTCGCGCGCGACAAGGCTTTCCGCCTCGGCAAGGCAGCTTGCGGCGCTTACGCTGCAGTGTTTGCGGCGGAGAATCTCTCCCAACACATTCCGGATGATGGCTTCATCGTCCAGAACGAGGATCTTTTCGAGCGACATGGCAGACAGGAGTGGGCAGGGCGGAAAACTGGATACTGGATAGCAGGCTGGGGAAGTGCGGAGCGGAATCGAACCAAATCTCCATCATTTCTTGCTGCCGAGCGCAAAATCTGAATTGCGCTCTTTCTTGCGGGAACGGCTAAAGTTTTGCCACCTTGTGCCGACACTCTCAGGAAGATCCATTGCACCATGCAATACCGTCTCCTCTCCTTGCTCGCGGATATTGAAAAGGCCATCCGGTGCAGCATGCCCGATTCCGACGGCATGACACTTGAGTCATCGCGTATGGTGAATTTTCACACCGGTCTGGCCCGGCTCAGCTTTCGCGCCCGCTCGCTCAACGGGACGGAGCCGCGCGGCCAGCTGCAACTGCAGCATTTCAATCTCGCCGACGGCCGCGTTTGCGTGAAGGTCCATCTCAGCTGGGCGAGCAGTGATGTGCATCGCACGGTCGAGCTCTATACGCTTCCAGGCGTGGAGTGGGGGGCCGAGATACAGCAGGTGGCGGAGGCATGGCTGGATGGGCCGCCGGCAGCGATCCCAAGCGGGAACGCGCTGTTCGCCGCGGCCGGCTAGCCCGGATGTTTCGCACTCTACTCGATAGCCTGCGTGCAGATTGTAGGTGTTCCCCGGGTTACGCCTGGCGGCCGGCACATCCGGGCTGAGCCCGCATATCCCGTGACCATCGCCACCACAGGAACCTCCAGCAGGCGAACGATTGTGGTGATGGCGAAGACTGTGAAATATGCGGGCCAGGAACCTGTCGGGCTTTGCCCTCCAGGTTCCTAAGCGGACAAGTTCAGCCTGGAGACTTCCTGCCGGCTGGCCCGATGAGGAGATCCATAGGAGCTCCGCATCTTTCCGAGGCGGCCCCGTGCGGCATCCAGATCGGCGAGGGAGGCTCGCATTTCGGCGAGGCGCGAGTCCATGATCTCGACCGTTGCCTCGCGGCGCACCTGCAGGGCAGCGAGACGTTGCAGAAGCGGCTCGGTTCCCCGCGTCTCAAATCCAGGGTCCCGGCGCAACTCGGCAAGACGGGCGATGACTGCCTCTGCGCGATGCTGAACAACGCTGATTCTTTCGATTTCGCCGTTGCGCACGACACACTGTTCCTCGGCGACCAGTTGTTCGAGCGCCGCAACCAGGCGCTGAAAGGTCTCTCCCGGCGTTTGCATCAGGCGACAATCTGCAGACGTCCCAGGGGAGCGGCGTTGGGGTCTTCCCTGCGCTGCAGCATTTCCGCCCAGCCATCGCGCAATTCGCGCAGCAGACCCTCCACCTCGATCAAGGGAGCGGCGTCCTTCCTGATGTTCGCTTCGAACAGGCGCCGGTTGTAGTATTCGTAGAGCTGGTCGAGATTGGCGGCGATCTCGGCGCTTGCATCGTGGTTGAGCGTTCCCCGAAGCTCTGTAATGATATTCTGAGCTTTCTTGATCTTTTCGTTGATCACTTCGAAACGGTGCCAGTCGTTCTTGTCTCCCTCGAGCGCAACACGTGCCTGTGCCAGAAAGCGCAACGCGGCATCGTAGAGCATGAGGACGAGCTGTCCCGGGCTGGCGGTCATGACCGCTTGAGTCTGGTAGGTGCGTGCGTACGCGTTGGGCACCATAAGAGGAGAAGTTAACTGACGGCGTCAGCCAGATCGGGCGAACCCACAATCTGGGCACTGATATGCCGGATGATGTCGGGCGAAGGATACGCAGGATCGGCGGCAAGCGCGCGACCGCGTTCGACGGCTTCGGGACGTATTTCGGGTTGGGCCTTCAGGGCCGCACGCAGCTGGTCGATGCCGGCGGTCGACAGGCGATCGCTCGTGGCGTTGGAAGGAAGGCTGGTCCTGGTTGCAGCGGCCTGAAGCGCCTTGGCGCGTCCAGCTGCATCAGATGGAGATGTTGGTTGGATCATGGAGGACGGGGTTGTAACGGTCAGCCCGGTCTTCATGCTGGGAACGCCGTTGGGTTCAGGGGAAATAATCGACGTATTGGGCAGAAACTTGAGCGGCAGTGATACCAGATTATCGCGGTGGGAGTGTGGTGAAAGCCGCTGCAGCGGCGTAATCTGCAAAGCGCATGGGACTGCGCAAAACAGTATAGCTGGTGTCGCCCGGATCCGACGCCAAATGGCGCTGGCGGTCATGGTGCCGTGCGGCATTGGCCACGGTTGGATCGCTTGCAGCGAAGAGCGTGTCGAATGCCCATAGAATGGTGCCGTCTGCGGAGGCAAGCTTGGCCCGCAGGCCGAGGATGAGCGGCTGATATGCGGAAAAGGCGGTGACGTCGACGAACATGACTCCGTCCGCGCCATATTCCCGCATTATCAGGGGAAAAAATTCCGGGGGCAGGGTGTCCGAGGAAAGCAGGCGCTGGCGATCGCAGAGCCGCTCCATTGCAGCCGGATCAGCCACCACAACCTCGAAGCGCGACTGGCGTTGAAGTTCTGCGAGCATCACCTGGTCGAATGATGCCAGGGTCTCGTTCGAAATGCCGGGGACGCCGGCCACTGGAAGCAGAACCACACGTTGGAGTCTCGCAGGAAGGCGCGGCACGCCGGTGAAGTTCCTGGCTTTGAAGAATGGTCCGACGGTGACCGGATCGATGAGCGAGCCGGTGGACGTGCACCCGCCGGCGAGCCAGAGGGCGGCCACGCTGAGGGCGGCCAGGATGACGCGAGTGATCGAAGAGGACGACGTGGCCATGCAATGATTAGACGACGGTGAGAATGTCCGCTGGCTGGGGTGGAATGTCATGAGCCGCTCTTTTGGAGGCTGGCGACCGCGTTGAGATAGTTGAGCTGGCTTTGGGCGGTCGTCTGGGCCGATTGCATGGCCTCAAACTGCGTCGTGAGATTAGCCTGCTCCCGGGTCAGCTGGGCCTGCAGCGTGGTGATCTGGGTGTTGAGGTCGGTATCGTCCGAGGTCAAGGCGCTGCTTTTTGTGGCCAGGCTGCCCAAGGGGCTCAGGAGCGTGGTCAGGTACGTGTTGACGCTACTTGCGAGCCCCGTTGAAGCCTGGGTGAAGAAAGCTGCGACGTCCGAGCCATGATTGGTGAGCGCGTCCTGGAGCTTGCCGCTGTCTTTTAGGCTGAGCTGGCCAGTGGCATCGAAGTCGAGGCCCAGATTTGCCAGCCGCGTGACGGTGCCGGAAAGTCCGGGAACGCTCTCGAAAATCAACGACTCAAGCTTGGATGCCCAGCCCGCGACATCTTGATCGCTGGAGAGCACCGGAGCCACTGGCTTGCCGTCGGTTCCAGTCGTGATGGTTGTGTCCGCGCTGATGGCATTCTGGACGGCGTTGTAGTCGGTGACGAAGCTCTGAATCGCTGTTGTCATCGATGTTGCGTCGGGCGCAACAGTAATGGTTTGAGTCGTCGGTGTGCCCGCGGTGACTGTCAGGCCGGGAATTCCAAGGGTGGTTGGGCTGAACGTGTTGCTGGCGCTCGAGATCGGGGGGCCTCCGTTGACCGTGAAGAGCGCATTCTGGCCATGCTGCAGCGTCGAGGCACTGGTCAGGCCGAGGGCGCCGAGCAATCCGACCTCTCCGTTCGTCGGCACAACGTCGTTCGCACCGAGGCCGGTATCCCCCGTGGAGTTGTTGGTCAGAATGACATTGTTGGTCGTGGAATTGTAGCTTGCCGTGACGCCTGCGGAAGAAGCATTGATTCGCTTCAGCACGGTCGACAGCGAATCCGTATTGATATTATAGGCGATGTTCACGCCGTTGATCGTGAAGGAGCCATTGCCGGACCCATCCACGGCGGTGATTGCGGTCTTCAGATTCGCCAGGGAGAGGGGTGCGCTGAGGGCGACGGAGCCGAGCGGGTTGGCGCTGGCGATCAAATCGGTGCCGTTGTTGGCCAATTGCGCCGCCTGCAGAAAATCGCTCGTATCGTTAACCGCGCCGAGAACAATCTCATTCGAGTTGCCGCTGTCGGTGTTGGCCAACTGGATCTTGTCGCTGCCAGGGACGTAACTTGCGGTCACGTCGCCATTGGTCGCCGTGAATATCTTGGTGAACACGTCCTGCAGGGAATCAGTCAGCGCGATGTTGACCGTCTGGCCGTTGACCGTGAAATTGCCGGCGGTGACGGCGGTTGCGGTGGGCAATGTGGCAAGCGTTAGACCCGTGACCGTGCTGGAGTCGCTCAATGGGGCGGCGATGCTTTGTCCGCCAACCCTGCTTGCGGCTGTTGCCAGATGGGTGACGGCGATTGAATAGACGCCCGCGGGGGTGCCACTGGCGGCGGTCGCATTCCAGCTTGCATCGGAGGACGAAACGGTGCGCGAGGTGAACAGCGATGGAATCGTGAGCGCCAGAATGTCGGAGTGCAACTGGGTGAAATCAGTCTGGAGGGTTGTGAGAGCGCTGATCTGCGATTGGTTGGCGGTCACTTTGGCCTGCAAAGCCGTGACCGGCGCGCTGTCCGCCTGGATCATCTCCGTGACCAGAGACTGCCAGTCGAAGGAGCCATAGTTGGAGGAGGTGATCCCGGTGACATTAATCGAGCTGGTGCTGGTGGCCATGGCTGGAAGGTGGTTTCCAAAGAGCAGCTATCGGCACGAATCCACCGATAATTGAGCCCGCAGTTTTTTTGCGGAAACCCGCTAAATTTTTCTCCGGGCGCGTCGTAACACAGTTCATCCGCGGCGAAGAATCGCCCGGCTGGCGCGGACCGGAGCCTCTCCCCCGGTCACGTGGCGACAACGGACGTCGCATCAAGATCAAGGATAGATACCATGTCACTGTTCATCAATACCAACACCGCAGCTTCGAATGCTGCGAATAGCCTGGCTTACTCAAACCTCCAACTGCAGAACAGCCTTAACAAGCTTTCCAGCGGTTCGGCGATCGTCAAAGCTTCGGACAACGCGGGCGGACTTGCCGCGTCGATGGGCTTGACTGCAGCGGCCAATGACTCTGCCGCGAAAGTGTCGTCTGACAACAATCAGATCTCGTTCCTGCAGGCGCAAGACGGCGTCCTCAAGACTGCCGGCGACATTGCGACCCGCATTGCCCAACTGGGAAAGCTCGCTACAGATCCGACGATGACGACGACTGATACTGCCGGTTACACGACAGAGTCGACCACGTTGACGGCCGAACTCGATTCCTTGGCTGTAATGCAGTTCAATGGCAAGGCCATGTTCGGTTCCTCGACAATCGACGCCGTCACGCTGACGAACGGCGATGGTGTCGATGCGATCGCGTCGTCTCGTGCCACGAATGGAGCGACTCAAAGCAAGCTCCAGTTCGACGCCCAGGCGAATGCGTCCACACAGACGAATCTGCAGGCAGCCGCCGGCCAGATCTCGAATGTCGACGTGGCTTCCGAGGCCACGAACCTGGCAAAATACAACGTGATGGTGCAGTATGGCGCGGCCATGCTCGCCCAGGCCAACCAAACGACCCAAGTCGCGCTGAAACTCATCCAGTAAGCGTTGCTCGGTCGCTCGTGGTTTGCCCAATGATTGGCCTCCGCCTCGCGCGGAGGCCTTTCTATTTTTGGAAATGGCGCAGGAGGAGCGCCATCCCTGCCTGGGTATTTTCTGCCTGCACGTGCCATGTCGTTCGATCCCGGCTGGGCGTGTGACGATGTTCTCAAAAATTCTTAGGCGCTAAGAAATTGATGAATAGCATGTAATGCAGCTCGTATTCTTGATGGCCTGATCGTTGCTGAATTGCCACATCATGGCCACGGTCAACGCCCTTCAGACAACCATCAGCCGGTGCAGCTTCACGGGCCCGTGGTGACAGCGGAAGCTGCATTGGACACGAAAAAATCAAGGAACGATCCCATGTCACTATTCATCAATACGAATACTGCAGCTGCGAATGCTTCGAACAGCCTGGCGAATTCGAATCTTCAGTTGCAAAACAGCCTGAACAAACTGTCGAGCGGCTCAAGAATCGTCAAGGCTTCGGACGATGCCGGAGGTCTTGCTGCGTCGATGGGCCTGACCAAGGCGGCCAACGACACCGCTGCGGTTGTATCGGCCGACAACAACAAGATCTCGTTCCTGCAGGCGCAGGACGGCGTCCTCAAGACTGCCGGCGATATGGCAACGCGCATCGCCCAACTGGCGTCGCTCTCTGGCGATCCGACGATGACGACGACCGATACGGCCGGTTACGCGACAGAATCGACCACGTTGCAGAACGAACTCACGGCTTTGGCCGGCATGAACTTCAATGGCAAGGCTTTGTTCGGTACCGGGACCCTCGATGGAGTCACTCTGACGAGCGGCGACGGCGTTGTCACCATTGCGGCGTCCCGAGCCGTGAACGGTGCGAACCAGAGTTCTCTGCAATTCGACTCCCAGGCAAATGCATCCACTGAGACGAATCTGCAGGCAGCTGCCGGCCAGATCTCGAACGTCGACGTGGCGTCAGAGGCAACGAATCTCGCCAAGTTCAACGTAATGGTGCAGTACGGCGCGGCCATGCTTGCGCAAGCCAACCAGACGACCCAAGTCGCGCTAAAGCTGATCCAGTAAGCGCAAGACTTTCGTTGACCGTTTCCCCATGAAGGCCCCCGCCTGGCGCGGGGGCCATGCATTTTCAGGGCTGGGATTTGCCAGCACCTGGCGCCGGGCGACGCCCGCGTAGCGGCGCTCGTAGCCTGCACAATCGCCGCCTGAATCGCAATCCTCGTGCGAGTTCTGTTTTCCACCGGCTGTCCCCCTCGCTGCCTTCGGCCCCCGCAACTGGGCGACCCGCAGATCAACTGCGGGCCCGACTGGGCCAACGAGTGCACGCCGGAAGGAAACGTGCAGTCGATCAAGACTCCGGTCGGCGAATACGATCTGGCGGCCATTGCCGCCAGGCTGCCCTCAGGGCAACAGCCCGAATTGGTGGTCTGCCTTGTCGACGCCAGCTGGCGAAATTTGCCCCGCAACCTCCGGGGATTCAAATGCCCGCGGGTGCTTCTCGTCGCGGAGACGCATCACCTGACATCGCCGATCATTGGGATGCTGCGGTATGCCAGCACAGAGCCTTACAACCATGTCGTTTTCCTCCACGACCGGCACCATGCGTCGCTATTCCATAGTGCTGGATTCCGTAATCTCCATTGGTTTCCCGGGCTCACGTTTCCGCACTCCGACGCCGCGGTGGGCGCGGCGCGGAAGACTGACGGACGTCTTCCCCGAATCGCCTTTTCCGGGCAATCGGGGAAATTTCATCCCCGTTGCGCGCGCCTCCTCGATGCGCTGAAGAAGTGCAACCTGCCGATTGAGCAACAGAATCTCTCGCAAGTCGAATCGCTTGGCTTCTACGGATCGTCGTTGGCCGGCTTCAATGCCAGCCTCAATGGTGATCTCAACCTCCGGGTTTTCGAGATTCTCGCCACAGGCGCAGCTTTGCTGACGGATCGTCTGGCTTCGGAATCCGGATTCGCGCAGCTGTTTTACGACGGTCGCGAACTGCTGACGTACGGTTCGGCCGAAGAACTCACCGAGCGGGCGGCGCAGGCGATCGCGCATCCGGACGAAACGCAGGTGGTCGGCCTCGCGGGCGCGAAGTGGTTTGACGCGCACCTCGGCGAGGCTCGCCGCCGCGCCGCGTTCCAGGCCCTCGCGTTCGACGGCACAACGGTGCCGGAGTTTGCGTTCAGCGCCGAGGAAAAGACCCGGGTCTTCTTCAACCTCAATACTGATCGACTCGTGCAGGCGGTGTTGGTCTACGAAAAGGTCCAGGAGATGCACCGGGAGCAGGAAACGGTGCAGATTTCGCTCGATGCGAGCGTGCCCGAGGAAGTTTCGGCGTTCTTTTCAACCCTGCCACGCGTGAAGTTGGACCGTGGAACGGGTGCTGGTGAATCCGAACTGGCGGTCTTCGGATTGCCCACGGAAAGCGTTCCGGCGGCCCGCCACCTTTGGTGTTGGAACGCGCAGAAGGAAGATGCGGCTGCGCTGGAGCGGCTGGTGGCAGGGCAGGGGTTCAAGCGAACCAGCCCGGATGTCGCGCTGTTTTCAAGTGTCCCAAAACCGTCGCCGGCTGTCGCGACCGCCGCGGTGGCCGCCGCCTCTGCGGAGCCCGCGCTGCCTTTGGGGCCACTGCCTGCGATCAGGGCCGTCCGCAGGAAGATCTGCATCACCTTTGGCGGTGAGGTTTACGACGGCCCGACCGCGCTGACGGTCCTGCTGGCGAAAAAATTCGGCGCCGACGATTTCTGGGTTTACGATGACTACTGGCTGGTTACCGAGCGGCGCGAGTTCTACGAACAGAATCGCTGGCTTTGGGAGCATCATTACAAGCGCGGTTTCGGCTGGTATGCCTGGAAGCCGTTCATCCTGCTCAACGCCTTCGATCGGATGCAGGACGGCGATGTCGTGCTCTATACGGATGCCGATACGTTCCCGGTGGACGATTTCTCCGTCCTTTACGAAACCTGCGCCAGGGACGGTGGGATCATGCTTTTCAAGGCGGGTGGAAACGTGAACCGGCGTTTCACGCAGGGGCAATGGTGCAAGCGCGATTGCTTCGTCGTAATGAACCAGGACGAGCCGAAATATTACGCGGCCGAAGCCGGGGTGGCCCGCTTCATGTTGTTTCAGAAGGGCCCATGGCGCGCCCGCCAGTTCCTGATGGAATGGCTCACCTATTGTGTGAATCCGCTGGCGACGACTTTCGATCCCAGCCTTCTGGCAGGTGAAGTGAACGGGTTTGTCGAGCACCGGACGGAGCAGGCGATCATGACCAACCTGGCACACAAGTATGGCCTGCGCCTCTATCGTGAGGCCTGTGAGTTGGGCAACAGCTTTCCGGAGGACAAAGACCTGTACCCGCAGCTTTTTTCGCAGATGAACCCGTGGGAGAACAAGACCGCGCCCTGCAAGGGCAGTCGCTTCCGGAACTGTGAGACCCAGGCCGAAGCCCCCTCGGCAGCCATCACGGACCAGGAACTCAATCTGGCTTGTGGCGTTGCACGGCAACGGGCGGCGAAGGGCCGGACCGCCGCGGCGGAAGTGGTTGTCGGCGCCGTGCTCGAGAAGCGCCCCGATTTCTTCCCGGCGCATGTGATACAAGGGCAGCTCGCGGAACGGTCGGGCGATTTCCAAAGAGCGGTGGCATGTTATGAGACTGCAGCTGCGTTGAACCCCGGACATGCATTCGCGTTCACGCGGCGGGCGCTCATCAAGCTGCGCACGGCGTTTGGCAAACCGCCAGTCCCCCGCGAGCGCGACAAGGCGCGACCCTTCGTGACGATGGCTGACCTTGGAGCCAACGGCCGTTTTGGAAACCAGATTCTCCAATATGGGCTGCTGCGACTTTACGGGGTGAAGGCAGGCGCGCAGACCCTCGTGCCCGATTGGATTGGCAGGGATCTGTTCGGACTCAATGACGCGTTGCCAAACGGCGAGGAGGCTAAAGGCCCGCTCAGCGAGGAAGCCGTGCTTGGGATCCTCGCCGGCAAGGCGCCGGCGCAGTCCAACGTCGACATGCGCGGATATTTCTGCGGCGACACAAGCGCATGGGTGTCGGGACGGTCTCAGTTTGTGAAATGGTTCCAGCCGGTGGGCAAGGTGAAGAACGCGGCTGATGCCGCACTCCGCAAGGTGATGCACCCAGGACGGAAGATCGTCGCGGTCCATCTGAGGCGGGGAGATTTTGGCGCGGGGCGTTACTGGCTCGCGCCGAGTTCGTGGTACCGCGAGTGGCTTGCACAGTTCCGGTCGGAATTCGCGGATGCGGTCATCTACCTCGCGAGCGACGATGCGGCAATCGCGGGCGAATTCGCCGAGTGGCCTGTGGTTACTGCGGCGCAACTCGGCGAGCCGATTCCCGGCGCGGAATTCTTCGTCGACCATTGGATCATGCGCCACGCGGACTGGCTGGCGACGTCGAACAGCACGTTTTCGGTGACTGCTGCACTGCTGAACGGAAAGCGCTGCCGCTGTTTCCGGCCGGATCGGGCCACGAATGGACTGCGCGAGTTCAATCCGTGGGCCGAAAAGGTCCTGCTCGATTAGCCTGGATATTTCCCAGCGCGGCAGAGCCGCAACCAAAGAAATCGTCGCAAAGATGAACGATCCGAGCCGATAATAACATGGAGACGCGACGCCCTCGTCGCGTACTCCTTTCGAAAACGCGACGAGGGCGTCGCGTCTCAAGAACACAGCCTGCGTCACCGAGGAAGTCTCAGCAGGGAATATGTGGGTTAGAGCGCGTTTCGCTGGCCCGGTTCAGCCTTCGCGGCTCGTTCAAGTGTTGGGGACAATCACCCCGTTGATCAACTTCTCGGCGACCCGATCGCTCTCGTCGAGCGCCACCTCGCGGGGAAGATCGAAGGCAAAGGCCGCTTTAACCTTGCGCACGAGTTCGTCGGTGTAGATGAGTCTGCCGCCGCTGACATCCTCGATGCCGTCGAGGTGGATTGAACGCCGGTTGTGCGCGGCCATCTGTTCGCCAGAGGCGATCGGAGAGGGTCATGTTTCACCGTTTACCTTGGCGATACGGGCTCGGCGGACTGAAGTCGAGGCGTGGCGCGAAAGTTCCGGCTGAACTTTCCTGGCGCGGTTAGTTACGTGATCAACCGCGGCTACCACAGCCGCGACCTGTCGGCGGCGGGCAAGATGGCTAGCGACCCGGCGGTTTGATGTGTTTTGCAAGCAGGCTGAGGCAGCCTTTCTCATCGAGCCGTTGCTGCTCGGCCGGGGAGATATTCAGGATCCGGCCCGCGAGATGGCGAAGCGAGAACAACCGTGCTGCGCCGGCCACGTCCGGCGGAACCGAAAGCTCGGCGGCCTGATTGCGGCGCAATACCTCCCAACGATCGCCCGAGTCGATCTTGAGGAAGTCCGCGCGCCGGCTCTGCGGGCCCCAGGGAATCAGTTTTCCGATGCAGTAGTTTCGGATCTCATTGTAATTCGTGTTGCTCAGGATGACATCCTCGAATGACGCGCCGGGCTTCATTTCGAACTGGTTTGCCACGCGGGATGCGTTCGAGTGCTCTATGAAAGAGAGCAGCGAAGGGTGAAGTTCCCGGCGCTCAAAACCAGCCGCAATGAGCCTGTCGTAGAAATCCTCGTCATCGCGTCCGTAGGTGCGGATGAGTTCGGAATACCCATTGACCGCTTCGAACTGGGCCTTTGAGAAGATACATTGCCCGTTGACCGATGGTTTCCCGTAGGCGGCTCCGGATTTCCAGTATCCGGCAAAGAAATGGGCCGAACCCGGCGCGCACTCCAGGGCGGCAGGCGTGGGCTGGCAGTCGGCATCGCATTTGAAGACGTCGGGTTGCGTCGCGCGTTCAATGCCGGCGTTGTACGCATAGGATAGGATCCAGCGCGGCTCGTTTTCCACGCGCACGATCCGGATCCGCGGGTCGATGTGCCTGAGTTCCAGCAACGGCTCGCGGTTTCCCCAGTCGACAATCACAATCTCTGCGATCTTCGGCAGAACGAGCCAGCGTTCGAGCGACGCACGCAGGTGAGGCTCGCGATTCATGCAGGCGGTAACGAGGGAGTACATGCTACCTGTCTTTGAATTCAAGAGGTTGCATTGGGAGCCGGCATGTGAGTTCAACCGATGCAATAACCAAGCCAAAACGCACATTGCAGACGTAAGTGCCGTTGTTCAGCCGACTAGCATCGTAACGTTTGAATGGGGCTCGGGCTGGTTTCGATCCGGCCATCGATCGTTTCCCGCGAAACGGCATTTTCTGCCCGATTGCGCCCCGGGTCTGGCTTTCGGGCCACTCTTGAAGCCGGGGGCGCTTGTCCTGACCCATTCGACTCCGCTCAGGGTCATCCTGAGCCTGTCGAACGGATGAGCTTGCCGAATGGGCCGAACCCGGCGGCCGGCCTCAGCGGGGGCGGCGACAACGCAAGAGCTGTTTGTTGAGAGCCAAACATGCAGGACGCGGTTTTGCTCGCGACGAAAGAAAACGTCCGATGCTTTGTGGCGGCGAGCGCCAGCGAGCCGTCCATCAAACTCGGATCGGCTCGCTGGCGCTCGCCGCTACGAGAAGCCGAAGCCTCAACCGCGGAATCGGGGTAGCGCAGCTATCGAGCGGCGCACCGGGAGATCCACATTTCGCGAAATGCGGATTCGAGACTTCGTGTGAAACGCGTCGCGTCGCAAAGCGGGCTTTCGCTCATGCGCGTCCGCAGCGCCTGCCGGATCGTTTCAAGGAGCGAGATGTCGCTGGCGAGATTCAGGCAGATGGCGAGGTACTCGTCGGGGGAGCCGGCGATCCATTCCGGCGCTCCGAGATGGGTCAGCAGGCTCGCGCCAACCCGGGAAACATGGGTCCGGCCTGCGAGCGTGACGACGGGCGCGCCCATCCACAGGGATTCGCAGGTCGCGGTGGTGCCATTGTAGGGGAACGGATCGAGGGCGATGTCGATCCGGCGATAGAGATTCAAGTGCTCTGCGACCGACAGACGGTCACCGTTCAATTCGATCCGGTCCGGGGAAATGCCGTGCTGGGCAAAAGCCTCGTGAATCTGTGCAGCCGTTTCGGGATCGGTGACCCCGTTCGATTTCAAGAAGAGCCGTGCTCCAGGCATCTCGCGCAGCAGCCGTGCCCAGAGTTCGACGACACGCGCAGTCACCTTCGCGAAGTTGTTGAAACAGCCGAAGGTGATGTGGCCGGAGGCGAGTGCCGGAAGCGGAGCAACCGGGGGACTCGCGGCCGGAGGCAGGTAACAGGAGAAGGGTCCCGGCAGGCGCACGAGTTGCTCGCTGTGCCACTCCTCCGTTTGGCCGGCGGGATCGCTGACGGACTCAGTGATGCGGTAGTCGATCGCCGTGAGTCCAGTGGTGTTGGGGTAACCGAGCCAAGTCACCTGTACCGGGGCGGGCTTGCGTGCGAAAACGAGCAGCCGGTTGCGCGCGGTGTGGCCGGCGAGGTCGACGAGAATGTCGATTCGGTCCTGGCGGATCAGGGCGGCCGCGGATTCATCGGAGCGTTGTGCGATATCCCGCCATTGCGCCGTCTGTGCCCGCAGGCGTTCGGTGACCCGGTCCCCGACCAGGGCATTCGAATAGGCAAATACCTCGAACTGCTCGCGATCGTGCGCAATCAACACCGGTTCGAGGAAGAAGGACACCGCGTGATTGACCAGGTCGGGCGATACGTACCCGATTCGCAGGCGGCGCCCGGGCGTGAAATCGTTCTGATGCGGGCGCCATGTCGCGCGCAAAGGGTCCGCGTAGAGTCCGGCCCACCGCCGGTGTTCTGTCCATATCTCCTCGGGAGAAACGTCCGGCAGGAAATTGGAGGAATACAATAGATTACTGTGGATGGCGGCGTTTGGGTTTTGTTCGAGCGACGCCCGAACCTGTTTGACCGCCTCGGTCTGGCGACCTTGCGTCCGAAGCGCCCGCGCAAGGTTGTTGTGGGCATGTGCGTGACCCGGTTGCAGGCGAAGCGCTTCGGTCAGGTGCCGTTTGGCGTCGGTGATCATGCCTTGCGTAAGAAAGGCATGGCCGAGGATATTCTGTGCCTCTGGATCGTCGGGTTTCAGTCGGATGGCTTGCCGGAAACAACTGATTGCCTCCTGGAAGGCTTTGGTTTCGAGGCAGGCAACTCCGAGGTTGAACCAGACGGCGGCGTTGTTCGGCGCGAGTCGCACCGCCTCGCGCAAACTCGGGGTCGCCTCCGCATAACGCCCAAGGCTTTTGAGCGCGTTGCCCAGTTGATGGTGGGCTTCAGAAAGCGTCGGCTGCAGTGCCACGGCCGCACGAAAGTCTTCGATCGCCGCGTCCGTCTGGCCCAGCGCACGGAGGGATCTGCCGCGGTTCAGACGATAGAGCGGCGCCTTGGGCTCGATGCGGATTGCTTTTGCGAACGATTCAACTGCCCGGGCATGATTGCCTTCCGCCTGGGCGGTCAAGCCGAGGAGATGCAAGGCATCGGCGTGATCGGGCTTGAACCGGAGAAACTCACAATAGGCTTCCGCAGCATGGTGCAGGCGACCTGCGCGGTGGTGGGCGACCGCCTGATCGAGGATCTGTTGGAGCTTCTTGGGCGACATGACCCGGGGTCGGTGGAGTTCTCTTCAGGTGCCAGGGGAATTTCGAGCATGCCATTCGCCGATCGCCGCAGCGATTACGGCGCCGACGGTTTCGTGACGGTTGAAATAGTCGTAGATCCGGCGGCGGTCGGCAGTCGGCAATGCGAGTGCCTCGTCGCACGCGCGGGCCAGATCCGACAAACTGCCGTGGGCATGGCGCAGAATCAGACGCTCCTGGTGCAACGCTTCCAGGCGGCCGCCTTCCTTTGAGTCTTCGCATACCGGGACCATTCCGAAGCAGCCGGACCAAAACGGCCGGTCGGTGTGGGTAAAACGCATTCCTGGCGTGGCGAACATGCGTCCTTCGGGACAGATGCTGACCTTCAGCCGTGCCAGTTCGCGTTGAGCCGACACCGCAACTGAATGATCGTGGATCGCGACCATGCGGTCCTTGAACTTCTTCTGAAGAAACTCCACCTGGCGGCGCCGGTGCGGCGTGAAACCAAGTCGGGAGCCCAGAAAGAGGATTTTTGACTCCGGTTGTTCGTTGAACGGCACGCCAAAGGGCAGGAGGTTGGCCACCCAGCTTCGATGAATCGCGAGGCATCGCGCCGACAGCGCGGCGCGGCCTTCAGTTGCAAGCGGTGATTCGTCGTGAATCAACACGTCGAGATGCGGCGCAATATCGTTGAAGCATCCGAGGCTGCGGCTCGCTTCATCGAATGCATAGTAGAATGTGTGGATTCGCTGGCGTTGCAGCTGCGCAAGAACGCGGCCTGCCACGCCGGCGAACTCCTTCGGATGTTGGGCGGTCAGAACAAACCAGCGCTCTTCGTCCGGAGAGGCAGGAAGGGAAACCAGATCGGCCAGTCCCTTCGCGCCCAGCACTTTGGACGGCAGGAACTCGATTCCAGGCTGCACCATTGCGGCGCAAACGCGCACTGTTTCCGCATGCCAGTCGCAATCGATGCGCGCCATTCGCATCAGGCTGGGATCGGCCGGATTCGCGATCCGCGCGGAAAGGTCCCGGGCGGGCAGTTCCCGGAGAAAATCATCGGCGGCCTCAAGGCGATCAGCCCACGGGCAATAGCAATAAACCCGAACGCGGCGCAGGGGGCGTGGCTGGGTTGAAACCGTGGGAGCGGACGTCATGGACTGCGAGGGGCAAAGCGCAACAAAGCGGTCGGGAGGCCTGATCGCTCTCCTGCTCATCGGACGCAATTGGGGCAACTTGAATCGATACGCGGCGATGTTGCTCCTTGCGAATCAATTGGAGCGCGAGGCTCGAGCCGGGGCGAAATGTGGGTTGCGATTGCCGAAGCGGCCCGGCTGGAGCCTCGCCCTCCGGGGATCTCCGGTGCGTGGAAATAGGCGACGAATCTCATTGCGTTGGTTTAATCCCGATCGGGATGTGCCGATGGACCACAGGACGAGGTTGTGTCCGCCGGGGATTCGTGGCGATCGCGCCACCCGTGTGCACGGCCAGCCCCCCTTCGCATGTCCATTTCATCTCCGAGCGCCACGGTTGTCAGCCCATACACCGAAATGGAGATCCGTCGGCGAATCGACGTCTGTCCAAAGCTTGCGTCGCTGCGGAGCATCAACCGAGCGTTGGCGGAACTCATCCGATCGGAGCAGAGTTACAGCTCCCAGATTGCCGAGGTGATTCGCCACGATCCGTCCCTGACCGCACGGCTTCTGCGGATGGTCAACTCGGTGTACTATGGTCTGAGCACCAAGGTGAACAGCATCGAGGAGGCGGTTTTCTATCTCGGTCTGCGCCAGATCCGCGAATTGTCGATGGCCACGCCGGTCATCGAGGAACTTGAGAAGATCCAGCGCAGCTCGGTCAAGCTTCCCTGGAGGGATCTGTGGAAGCACAGCATCGGCACGGCCATCATGACGCGGGAGTTGTTGTCCAACACCAATGTCTACGTCGACGATGACACCGATTACATCATCGGCCTGCTGCACAATATCGGCAAGGTCGTGATGGCCCAGGCGTTTCCGGATGAGTTCAGCCGGATCATTGCCACGCCGCTTCATGACACGGCGGCGGTCTGCCAGTTGGAACGCGAGTTGATCGGCTGGGACCATGCGCGCATCGGCGGCTATTACCTCGAACGCCACAAGCTTGCGCCGGAGATTACCTACGCGGTTTACTACCATAACGATCCGGAGAGGGCGTCGCAGCATTCGTTCTTCGCGGCGGCGGTGCAGGTTGCCGACCATTTGGTGCGCCAGGCGGGGATTCCGGGCGGCTTTGAGGTTGTCGATCAGATCACGGAGGACGACTGGATGCGGCTTCCGGGCTGGACGATTCTTTTCGGAACGGGCGACAGGGAGACGCAGATCGCCCGCGCCGCAGTCTCAAGCAGCCTGTCGCGGCTACCCGACCTGCTGAAGGGACTGGTTTAGCAAGCGGTCAGATTGGCCGCTGGCGCCTCAATTTCGCACGGTTCGTGACGAAGTAGAACCGGCTGGTTGCATCGCGCACTCAGCGTCGTCCCATGATGAATGACATGTCTCCTCCGCCCGCTGCTCCGGATTCACCGCCGACTGAGCTGGACCGGGCTCTGATCCTTGTCGACGCAGCCGGGTGCCTTCGGCGTCTCAATGCGTGCGCGGCGCGCTTTGTCGGCCGCCCGGCGGCTGAACTGGCGGGCGTGCCGCTGGAAAAGGTCCTGCGGCTTTCGAACAGGGAAATGTCATCCAAGGCGCGGTGGTGGCTGACTCTGCCCCCGGATACCTCGATCGAAGTCGGTGGATCGGCCGACGGGGTGCCGTTGCTTGCCCGGGTGCAGCAGCTCGATGGCGAGGGCGAATCGTGGTGCCTGCTTGAATTGCGGTCGGCCGGTCGGACCGGCGAGTCGTCCGGCAATGGAACCAGCGAGGGTGCGCCGGCCTGGCTCGACAGCTACGAGCTCGCATTTTACGCCGATTGTTCCGGCCGGTTCCTGGCTGTCAGCCATTCGTTCGCGCGCAAGTTCGGCCGCCTGGTTCATGTCTGGCGGGGAGAAATGAGCGCCTCTCTTCTGCATCCGGACGACGCCGTGGCATGGGCCGCGGCGCTCGAGCTGATCCATCGTCCGCCGCATCGCAGCACGCTTGAGCATCGCTGGAGGACGCCCCAGGGCTGGCGGTGGATCGCGTGGGACCTGAGCGCGCAGCACGATGCCCGCGGGAAGGTCGTGGCGCTCAAGGCGACCGGCAGCGATGTGACGCAGCGCCGCCTCGCAGAGGAGCAGTTTCTCCGTCTCGCATGCGCGGTCGAGCAGTCGCCCGTGGCGATTCTTATCACCGATCCAGAGGGCCGCGTGCAATATGTGAACCGGAAGTTCACCGAATCCAGCGGCCACTCGATGGAGGACATTCTGGACCAGAATCTGGATCCGTTGCGCACCGGCCATGCCGATGAGGAAGCGTACCAGCGATTCTGGCAGACCCTGCGAAGCACCGGAGAGTGGAGTGGCGAACTCTATCTGGCGCAACGCCAGGGCAAGACCGTTTGTGAATCGGTGCGCGTGTCATCGATCCGGAATGAGGCCGGCGAAATCACCAATCGCCTGTGTTTGCGGGAGGATATCACCGACCGCAAGCAGCTCGAGGAACAGCTCCGGCAGTCCCAGAAGATGGAGAGCCTCGGTACGCTGGCTGGCGGCATCGCGCACGATTTCAACAACATGCTCGCGATCATCCACGGCTACGCGGAGCTGTGTCTCAACCGGGTGGGTGATCAGGACGAGAAAATGCGGAAATACTTGAGGGAGGTTCACAGCGCCGCCCAGCGGGCCTGCGGACTCGTGCGGCAGATCCTGATCTTCAGCCGCAAGACCGAGGTGCATTTCACACTCGTCAGCCTTCCGCAGCTCGTCCGCGAATTGACTGCGCTCATGGGGGAGACGTTTCCGCGCACGATCGCGTTCGACATCGACCTTGATGACACGCTGCCTGACTTGCGCGGCGACCAGAACCAGTTGCAGCAGGTCATCATGAATCTCTGCGTCAACGCGCGGGACGCAATGCCCTCGGGAGGCACGCTCTCCATTTCGTTGCGCCGGCTTTCCGGCCAATCGATCGAGCGATTCAATGCGGACCCGACATTGTACTATGCCTGCTTTGAGGTCAGCGACACCGGAATCGGAATGCCGCCGGAGGTCCAGGTCCGCATTTTCGAACCGTTCTTCACAACAAAACAGTCAGCGGGCGGCACGGGCCTGGGCCTGGCAGTCGTCTATGGGATCATCCTCAATCATTTTGGCTTCATCGATGTGAAGAGCAAACCCGGGCATGGGAGCACCTTCAGCGTTTACCTTCCGTTGACTTCGGCTCGCGCCGGGATGCCGGCAATCACCACAAAGTTTGGCGATTTCCCGCCCGGCACCGAGTCGGTCCTGGTCGTGGAGGATGAACAGAGCCTGCGCGGGCTGCTCTGTCTGGTTCTCGGGCAGAAAGGCTACCAGGTGCAGGCTGCCGCCGATGGTCTGACTGCGGCTGAATTGCTCGCTTCAAGTCCGACGCCGATCGATCTGATTCTGCTCGACTTCAACATGCCCGGGATCGACGGCATCGAAGTTTACAAGACGGCGCTGCGGACCCAGCCGAACGCCAAGGTGATCGTCATCAGCGGGAATCTCACCGTCGAGGCAAAATCGGAGTTTGCGAAGCTCGGGCAGACCGAGTTTCTCGACAAGCCATTCCGGCTGGAAGACATCGGGCAGCGCATGCGCCACATTCTGGCGGCGCCGTCAAAATGAGCGGCAATCGGACTAGGGGTTTTCTGCATTCGATGACCGCTTCAGGAAAGTGGGGCAGGTGCCGATATCTCATCCCGGGCGAACTCGAGCGATCCTTGCTAAAGGACCGCTTTTTGTATGAAGATGCGCGAACCTCTTCCCTGGTTCAGTGGCATGGCCAGGCTCCTGCGCTGCCTGTTCTGTCTCTTGCTTCCCGCGCTTGCGACAGACGCGACGCCAGGGCCGCGAACGGTGCAGCGACCGATCATGCCCTGCGGGGACGGCGTGACGTCTTCGGCTTATCTGCCGATTATCGGGCCGCCTCCGCTGCGGTTTGCGCAGGGATTGCCACCACCGGATCTGTCGACGCGTCCGGCGCCGTCCGCGCCACCAATGCCTGCGGTGGTGGACGAGATCGCGGCGGCCAACACCGCTTCCGCAAAATCGAGCGCGCTGCTCGCCCACGACACCGGATCGGGAGCCGATCAGCATCGGACAACACCGGTCGAGGCTGCTCCGGAACAGACGGTCAAACGGCCGTCGGCGAAGGAAACGCCGTCACTTCTGCCCGATGAAAACCAACGCGAAGTTCGGCCCGAGGAGATTCTCCCATTCTTCCAGTTTCCAGGTTCTGGAGGCACTGCCATCGTCGTACCGGGAGTGCCGGCATCGCCCGAGTCGACGCGATTGCCGGTCAGTTCGGCCGTCTATCGCGAGCATTAGCGACATGATCATCCCGTCTCGCCCCCTGTCATGGCTTCTGCCGTTTTTCACAACTGCCCTGGCCATTTTCGGACCGGGGGCGCCTCTGCGCGGTGATCCGGCCCCCAGTGCGCAGACCGCAGCCGCGGCAGGGCCAGCGCCCGCGGCTGCGGTTGCGCCCGGTTCCGAGGCCCCGCACGAGGTCCAGAGTTTGTTCAACCTCGGTGCGACCTATTTCGATCGCAAGGACTACGAACCGGCCGAAGTTGTATATCAACAGATTCTGAGACATGCGCAGGCCCGGGACACGGACCAGCGCCGCGCGCTGATCGAGCTTGCCAAGGTCTATCGAAAAGAGGGAGCGAGCACACGTGCGGTGGCGTGCTACGAGAAGTTTCTGAAGGCATTTCCCGACGATCCCGCCGTCCCGACGGTCTTTCTCGATTTAGGCCGGACACTGCGTTCGCTGGGAACATTTCGCCTCGCATTGGCAAGTTTCTACAACGTCATCAACTCCACGATGAAGCTGTCAAACGAGGGGTTCGAAGATTACCGGACCCTCGCGAAGACCGCGCAGTTTGAAATCGCCGAAACGCATTTTCAGGAAGGCGAATTCGAGGAGGCCAGCAAGTATTTCTCCCGGTTGCAGCTGTTGGATCTGGCTCCCGCAGACCGGGCGCGCGCCCAATTCAAGTCGGCCTACGCGCTGGTGCTCGCAAAAGACCAGGCGGAGGCGGTGGCGGCCTTGCGCGTGTTCATCGAGCAGAATCCGGATGACGAGAATGTGCCTGAAGCGCGCTATCTGCTTTCGGTTTCTCTGGAGAAACTGGGTCACGAACAGGAGGCGTTTGATACCGTGCTTGCTCTGCTCAAGGTCGAGAAGGCGCGCCAGTCTGCCGATCCCAAGCGCTGGGTCTACTGGCAGCGGCGAACGGGCAACCAGATCGCCAACGAGTTCTACGAACAGGGCAACTTCTGGAGCGCGCTGGTGATCTACGAGGCTCTCAATGCGCTGCCGGATCAGGAGACTGCGTGGCGGCTGCCTGCGCTCTACCAGGCCGGCCTGTGTTACGAGCGGCTGCGTCAATATGATCGGGCCCGGACGAACTATCAGGCCGTGACCGATTTCTGTGCGAAGCTCCCTGCAAAGGACAAGGCGGACGCCGGCCTTGAAGACGTCGCCCGCATGGCGTCATGGCGTCTCCAGCAGTTGGCCTGGACGGAGAAGCTCGACCTTCAGACCGCACAGCTATTTCATACGATTCCTTCAGCCTCCCATGACCCATCCGGATCCACTGCTAAACCATCGCAAGTTGTGCGATGAGATGTACCAGCTCGCGCTTGAGGAGAACCGCTTCCTGAAAGAGCAGGGACGGCCGCCCTCCGCCGAGCTCATCGACCGGAAACGCGCGCTTCTCGCGCGATTGGACGAGTCGCTGGGCGCTCTTCGATCGGCTCCACGCGATGAGAAGGCTTCACCCGAAGCCCATGCTGCGGCCGAACAGGCAAAGGCCCGTATCATGCAGTTCCTTCATCTTGATCGCGAGAACGAGCAGCTGCTCCTCCGCCACAGCCTGGCTCCAAAGCCGCCGCCCATCGCGCCGGCTGCAAACCCCACACAGCTTCAGCGCACTTATCAGAAGCAGGCCGGACCGAAGCCCTGATGCAGCCGGACTGCTCTCGTCTGTCGCCAGTGAGGTTGGAATCCTCGCGTCGGCGGTGGTCGGAATTGCCCACCGGAAGGCATTTTGGCCTCGTAAACCGATCAAACCGCAGAATTGTCGTACAATAATGCAGGAGCGACGATGAAACGCGTATTGCTGATCGAGGACGATGAAGCGATCCGTTTGCCCTTCGGCGAGATTCTGAGGCGCGGTGGGTATGACGTGGTGACAGCCGCCGACGGCAGGCAGGGCATGGTCCTGTTTAACGAACAGGTGATCGATCTCGTCATCACAGATCTTTTCATGCCGAAACAGGACGGTGCCGAGACGATTACGGCCATCCGCCGCCTCGATCCTGAATTCAAGATAATCGCGATATCCGGCGGGGGACAGATCGTGAGACCCGAATATCTTGAGCCGATTGTTGCGAGCTTGGGAGTCAAACATTTCCTGAAGAAGCCATTCACGGGCTCCGAGTTCCTGAAGGTGGTGAGCGAGGTTCTTTGCGGCTCCCCCTTGTCTCCCGGGTCGTCTGTTTCGTCTGAGGATCCCTCGTAGGAGGCGCGGCAAACGCCTGCCGGTTGGACCGGCCTGGCGCCCGCGCTGCATGGGCGAAAAAAAGAGGCGCCCGGGTGGGCGCCTCTGAAGACTGTGTTCGAATCGAAGTGGAAGCTTACTGCTCGAACTGCTTCTCCATTTCCTGGAGTTCCTTCGACTCGCGCTTGCTCTGCCAGATCGCCCAGCCGATGGCTGCGATGCAGGCGCCGCCGATGATGAGGCCAAACCAGACTGCGTGCTGGATCTTGTCCGTGGGCTGGACGACGCAGTACTTCATGACCAGGCCGAGGGCGAGCAGGCTGACCATGTTCATCACCTTGATGAGGGGATTGATCGCGGGGCCGGCGGTGTCCTTGAGCGGATCGCCCACGGTGTCGCCGGTGACCGCGGCCTTGTGGGCCTCGGAACCCTTGCCGCCATAGAGACCGTCTTCGATCATCTTCTTGGCGTTGTCCCACGCGCCGCCGGCATTCGCCATGAACACGGCGAGGAGCTGGCCGACGACAATCATGCCGGCGAGGAAACCGCCGAGCGCCTGCGTGCCGAGGAGGAAGCCGACCGCGAGCGGCGTCATGATCGCGAGGAATGCGGGGCCGATGAGTTCCTTCTGGGCTGTCGAGGTGCAGATATCGACCACGCGACCGTAGTCGGGCTTCTTCGTGCCATTCCAGATGGCGGCGTCGCGGAACTGGTCGCGGCATTCCTTGACGATCAGGAATGCGGCGCGGCCGACCGCACGGATCAGCATGGAGCTGAAGAGGAACGGCACGGCGCCGCCGATCAGGAAGCCGATGAACACCATCGGGTGTGCGACGGTGAGCTTGCCGGCCTGTTCGAGATATTCGCTCGTCTTCATCTGGCTGATCTTGTCTTCGCTGCCCACGGCGATAACGGCGATGAACGAGGCGAAGAGCGAGACGGCCGCGATGACGGCGGAGCCGATGGCGATGCCCTTGGTCTCGGCCTTGGTGGTGTTGCCCACGGCGTCGAGGTCAGCGAGGATCTGGCGGGCGTTCTTGTAGCTGCCCGGCTTCTCTTTCTCCATCGCCTCCTTGTCATAACCCATTTCACCGATGCCGTTGGCGTTGTCCGCCACGGGGCCGAAGACGTCCATCGAGATCGTGTTGCCGGTCAGGGTGAGCATGCCGATGCCGGTCATGGCCACGCCATAGGCGACGAACAACGGAGGCGTTCCAGCGTAGCAGAGGTAGGAGAAGAGGATGGCGGTCGCGATGACCATCACCATGGCGACGGTGCTCTCATAACCGACCGCAAAACCCTGGATGATGTTGGTGGCGTGGCCCGTCTGGCAGGCCTTCGCGAGACCCTTCACCGGGGCGTGCGTCGTGTGCGTGTAGTAGCTCGTAACCTTGTTGAGGGCGATTGCGAGGATGACGCCGATGAAGCAGGTGATCACCGGCCGCATGTCGAGGCCGGCGATGCCGAGATTGGCCCAGAAGGGAAGTTGGGATGGATCGCCATTTGGGAAGCCCGCGGCGACGGTTGCATTGCCTGCGAGGTACTCGGCGTTGAACCGGAGATAACCGAGGCCCAGCGCAATGAAGCCGACGACGGAGATCATCGAACCGATCCAGAAGCCGTTGTGGACGCTCTTCAGCGCAGTGTCTGAGGTGTCGTTGGCGCCGGCCTTGACCGTGTAGGTCGAGATGATGGAGCCCAGCACGCCAATGCCGCGGACGAGCAGCGGGAAGATGACACCCTTGTGGCCGAAGGTTGCGAGGCCGAGGATCATGGCGGCGACGATGGTGACTTCGTAGCTCTCGAAGATGTCGGCGGCCATACCGGCGCAATCGCCGACGTTGTCGCCCACGTTGTCCGCGATCGTTGCGGCGTTGCGGGGGTCGTCTTCGGGGATGTTCTTTTCGATCTTGCCGACAAGGTCGGCGCCGACATCAGCGGCCTTCGTGTAGATGCCGCCGCCCACGCGCATGAAGAGGGCGAGGAGGGTGCCGCCGAAGCCGAAGCCCAGCAGTGCCTCGTAGGCCTGTTCGCCGTAGGCGATGAAGATCAAGGTGCCGCCGAGCAGGCCGAGGCCGTCGGTGAGCATCCCGGTGACGGTGCCCGTGCGGTAGCCGAGCTGCATGGCCTCGCCGTACGACTTGCGGGCGGCCGCGGCGACGCGAAGATTGCCCGTGGTCGCCAGGCGCATGCCGACAAAGCCCACGAGCCAGCTGAACACCGCGCCGACGGCAAAGGCGCCCGCACGGCCGAACTTGAATGCGCCGAGGGGGCTCTGTGTCGTGAAGTAGAGGATGACCGTGATGATGAGGATGAGCGGTCCGATCTTGCGGAATTGTGCCGCGAGATAGGCGTCGGCGCCCTCGCGGACGGCGGCCGCGATATCCTGCATGCGCTTCGTGCCCTGGTCGGCTGCCTTGACCTGCTTGGCAAGCATCAAGGCGTACAGCAGACCGCACACGGCGATGCCAAGTACCACCAGCAGCGCGACGATTTCGAGCTGGCTGTACCTGGGATCGCTAAAGAGCGCGAAGAATTTAAACGGACGCTCCCCGCCTGCAGCGGGGACAGCCTCCGTGCCGGGCGTCTGCCCGAAAAGCGGGCGCGCGAAGAACGCGCCCGCGAAAACAGCCGCCATCGCGGCCATGTAGTACGTGTTGGCGCGACGATGTCGCAGCCAGTCGGTGAGTTTTGTGAACATTGGTGATATCTCGCGGTGGTTGGAGAAAGCGGACGTCGGAGTAGCTCGGTTGGATTGTGGCGGATGCGTGGCAGCGGAACAAAGGAACCTGGTCAGACAGACCAGTCGATGCCGCGCATGTCGCCTTTCTTCAAGAACTGTTCGTGCATGCGGAAGACCGTAGAGAGTGTCTGCGGGGTATGGCCGCCTTTGGCCATTTCAAAATAGTGGTGAAGGCTGTCGCGGTACTCCGGATTGGCGCAGCGCTCGATGATCAGGCGCGCCCGCTCATTGGGGTCCTTGCCGCGCAGGTCGGCAACGCCCTGTTCGGTTACGACGATCTGGACGGAATGCTCGCTGTGGTCGGCATGGCTCACGAGCGGCACGATCGTGCTGATCTTGCCTCCCTTGGCGGATGACGGGCAGGTGAAGATTGAAATGTAGGCGTTGCGCGTGAAATCGCCGGAACCTCCGATTCCGTTCATGAGGCTGCAGCCCATGACATGGGTTGAGTTCACATTGCCGAAGATGTCGACCTCGATCGCGGTGTTGACTGAAATGATGCCGAGCCGCCGGACGACCTCCGGGTTGTTGGTGATCTCCTGAGGGCGCAGCAGGATGCGCGGGCGGAAGTACTCGAGCTCATCGTAGAACGCCTTGAGCTTCTCCTTTCCAACTGTGAGCGACGTGCCGGTTGCGAAGCGGATCTTCCCGGAACTGATCAGGTCGATCACCGAATCCTGAATGACTTCGGAATACATCTCAAACGACGGAATGTCGGGATTGGCGCCGAGGGCGCCGAGGACCGCGTTGGCGATGTTGCCAACACCTGACTGGAGCGGCAGGAATTCGGGCGGCACGCGGCCGGTCACGATCTCGTTGGCCAGAAACTCAGCGACGTTCTGGCCGATTTTGTTGGTAAGTGCGTCGGCTGGATCGAAGCCGCTGACCTCGTCGGGCAGGTTGCTTTCGACGATTCCGGCGATCTTCGAGGGGTCGATCTTGACGACGGGCTGGCCGATGCGGTCCGAGGGCCGGAGGATCGGGATCGGCTGGCGGTGCGGCGGATCGAGCGGCTCATAGATGTCGTGAAATCCGAGCAGGCGGGGCGAGTGAAAGTGATTGAGCTCGATGATCACCTTTTTGGCGCAGCGCAGAAAGGTCGGCGAGGCTCCGACGGACGTGGTGAGCGCGATCTGGCCGTCCGGCGTCACATGGCACGCCTCGACAACGGCCCAGTCGAACTGACCGAGAAACCCGCAGCGCACCTGTTGAGCCAGATGCGAGAGGTGCATGTCGAAGAAACGGGTTTTGCCTGCATTGATGCTCTCGCGGAGCGACTTGTTGCTCTGGTAGGGCGTGCGCCAGGAAATCGCGTCGGCGCGGGCGAGTTCGCCGTCGAGGGAGTCGCCGGTGGAGGCGCCGGTGACGACCGCGACTTTGAAGGGCCGGCCGGCTTCGTGCTCGGCCCGGGCGCGCGCAGCCAGGGCTTTGGGCGTGACCTTGGCGGCGCCGGCGGCCGTGAAGCCGCTGAAGCCGATCGTCTGGCCGTGCGAGATGAGCGCAGCCGCTTCATCGGGCGTCAGGATGGGAAAGCTCGCGCGGGCGTTTTGCGGAGTTGCTTGAGTTGTCATGTGGTAAGGTTGGTCGGGAAGATCTCGCGAAGCAGTTCCACGCGATGCGCAGGGAACACATGCACATCGCCAGCGGCATCGCGTAGAAGGAGGGAGCCGTTTGGATCGACTCCTTCAAGATGCCCGTCGATGGCGTCAACTCCGCCGGCCAGAATCACCTCCACGCGGCGATGGAGCCACGCGCTGCCCAGGTCACGGCACAGACCGCACGCGTCACCGGACTCCAGGCGGTGGTGTTCGCGAGTCAGCGCGGCGAGCAGTCGCACCAGGAGAATGGTGAATGAGGGCGGCTCCGGCAGCAGGTCGGCCAGACGAACAACCTCGCCCCCGAGCGTCGAATCAACCCGGTCGGGCCGGTTTGCGACATTCAGGCCGAAACCGACGACGGCGGCGTTCACCGAGAATCTGTCGACAAGAACGCCCGCCAGTTTTCTGCGGCCGACGAGAATGTCGTTGGGCCAGCGCAGACGGGCCTCGGGCAGGCCAAGGGCGCGGACTACGCTGAGTGCGGCCCAGCCGGCAGCGAGGGGAAGCAGGGACCACCGGGCAGAGTCACCCGGCGTGGGAAGCACCGCCGACACCCACAGCCCGTTTTCGTCCGAAATCCAGCGGTGCCCGGTGCGGCCGCGGCCCGCCGTCTGGACGGTGGCGCGCACTGCGGTCCACGGTGGCAGGTGCGCGGCGAGAGAATTGGTCGACGTGACTTCGGCAAACTCGTGGAGCGTCCAGCCGTCGATGACACGGATGTCGGCTTCCTGGGCGATGGCGGAGTCGATCGACATGGGCTCAATCCGGCTAACGAATCCGGTGCGAGTGATAAAGCTCGCGACGGCCTTCGGACGACCATGCGTGCTGGGTGCCGGGGTCCGGCTGGACCGCGATGATTCGGTGGGGATGCTTGAAAACGACGGCCACAGCGGCGGCGATCGCGACGAGGACTCCTTCGTCGATTCCCTCCGGTTCGGATGAAACGCGGGCGGCGGGCGGCGCTGGCACCGGAACGGGCAAAACCTGCACGGGCTCAGGCAGCACAAGGCGGTTCTCGATCGCACGCACCGTTTCGCGCAACTGGCGCACCGTCAGCCAGAGATAGACCAGCGCGACTGCCAGCACAAGCAACCCCGACATTTCGAAGCTGATCGCGGACAGAAGAGCCGGACAGAAACGAGTGAAGGCAGGACTGGCGGAGTCAAGTAGTGCTGCCGGGATGGAGTGCATGTAGGGCAATGCGGTGAACTGGAGCTTTGTCAACAGGGCGGCTTTGTGGGGCGCGTATTTGTCTGCGTCTGAAAAACCAATGGCTTTGGCGATATCCTCAGGCCTCGCAGCTTGGTCGGGTCATAGAAACGGATCAAGTAGGGATAACCGCCGGAAGCAGGCCGGGAATACAAATAAGCTGCAGCGGTGGTCGGTACAACGAGATGTTCTGGCTGGCGCGGCCCCGACGAAACCGGAGCGGTGCCACGAATTGGCATAAGCCCGCATATCCTTTGACTATCGCCAGCATATGAATTGCCTGCCGAAGAATGATCGTGGCGATGGCAAAGACTGTGCTAATATCGGATCGTTCATGTTTGCGACGATTTTGCATCCTCGACGGTAAGACCCGACAGCCAAGTAGCGCCAGTCTTCGACTGGCGGGAATCGCCGGTCACGGACCGGCGCCACCTTCGGTTGCGGCGGAGCCGCGCCAAGAAATATGCGGGCTAGGCGATTCGCAGGATCACTGAGCCTTCCTCGACAGCGTCGCCAGGGTTGATCAGAACGGCCGCGACCTTTCCGGTTTTCGGGGCGTAAAGATACGTGTTCATCTTCATGGCCTCGACCGTTGCGACTTGAATCCCCTCCGCGACATCCTGGCCCGGCCTGACATCAACCGAAACCAGTTTGCCGGCCAGAGGGCTGGTCACATCGCCGGCAGCGGAAGCTGCAGGCCTGGGAGCGGTCGCCGCAACCGGAGCCGCGGCCTGGGCGGATACGATCGCAACGGGAGAATGGGGCGTTGAACTTGGGGCGCTGGCGACGGCGGGGACCGGATCGATCAACTCGACGATCACGTCGTACGTTTTGCCATCAACCGTTACTTTCAATCTGTTCATTATTGGAGAGGGAGGCGGGGGAAAGCGCTGTATCGGCGAATCTGGGTGGAAGGAGCTTTGGAGACGCGACGTCCCCGTCGCGCAGGTTCTTCGAAAACGCGACCAAGGCGTCGCGTCTCCACGGATGATTCAGGCCAGCTCCAGTTTCGCGATGATTTAGAGCGGAATGTTTCCGTGCTTCTTTGGCGGACGGGTTTCACGCTTGGAGAGTGTGTTGCGCAACGCCATCGAAAGAACGGCGCGGGTCTGCGCCGGCTCGATGATGTCTGTAATCATCCCCTTGCTGGCCGCTTCATAGGGCGAGGCAAACTTCTCGCGATAGTCGGCCGCGAGCTCCCGTTCCTTGGCTTTCGGATCGCTGGCTGCGTTGATTTCCCGTTTGAAAAGCACCTTCACCGCACCTTCGGCCCCCATGACGGCAATCTCGGCCGACGGCCACGCGTAGACCGAGTCAGCGCCCATGTCGCGGCTGCACATTGCGAGGTAGGCGCCGCCGTAGGCCTTGCGCAGGATGAATGTCAGCTTTGGCACCGTGGAGGCGGCATACGCGAACAGCATCTTTGCGCCGTGGCGTATGATCCCGCCGCGCTCCTGGGCGATGCCGGGCAGGAAACCAGGGACGTCCACAAGCGTGACAAGCGGAATATTGAACACGTTGCAGAAACGGATGAAACGGGCGCCCTTGTCGGAAGAGTCGATATCGAGCGCACCGGCCTTCTGCGCTGGATTGTTGGCTACAAACCCGGCCACGATGCCCTGGACACGGCCGAAGCCGACCACGAGATTCCTGGCGAAATCCCGGTGCACCTCGAGAAAATCACCGTCGTCCACCAGGCGGTTGATGACATCGTGCATCTCAAAGGGCGCCTTCGGATCATCCGGTACAAGGTCGTTGAGCACGGGGTCGGGCGACATGTCCACCGTCGGAGTGGGGCGGTGCGGGGGATCGACCACGTTGTTCGAGGGCAGGAACGAAAGCAGCCTGCGTGCGATCTGCAATGCGTGGGCGTCGTCCTCCGCAATGAAATGCACATTGCCGCTCACGGAAGCATTGGCTGCTGCGCCGCCAATCTCCTCCATTGAGGCGATCTGACCGGTGGCCGCCTTGATGACTTCGGGTCCGCAGATGAACATGCTGGCGTTCGTCCGCGTCATGATGAGGAAGTCCGTCAGGGCGGGAGAATAGGCCGCGCCGCCTGCACAAGGGCCGGCGATGATCGAGATCTGCGGCAGCAGTCCCGAGAGTTCGACATTGCGAAAGAAAACCAGGCCATAGCCGGAAAGGGAATCATCGCCCTCCTGAATGCGCGCCCCGCCCGAATCGTTGATGCCGATCAACGGAATGCCCGCCTTCTGCGCATAGTCCATGATGTCGCAGATCTTCTTGGCGTGAATCCGGCCGAGGGCTCCACCGCCGACTGTGAAATCCTGGCTGAATGCCGCGACCGGGCGGCCGTCGACGTAGCCAACTCCGGTGACCACTCCATCGCCCGGCATTGATTTCCCCTCCATCCCGAAGTTGTGGCAGCCGTGCTGGGCGTGCAGCCCCCATTCCATGAATGTGTTTTCCTGAAAGAGCGCGGCGAGACGTTCTCGCGCGCTCAGCAGGCCTTTCTTGTGGCGCTCGGCGAGCTTCTCCTCGCCGCCTCCGGCGTAGGCGTCGCGGCGTTTTTGTTCGAGCGTGGCCAGCAGTGCTTTGGAGATTGGCATGGCAGGATCTTCCAATAGGCGGGGCGACGGCGGAAACAGCAGTCAAAACAGGGGCTTGCGCCGGCTCAGGCTGGTTTTATCGCACAGAGTTCGGTCAACACCCCGTGCGTCGACTTGGGATGCAGGAAGGCGACGAGTTTTCCGCCGGCGCCATCGAATGGTCTTTCATGGATCAGGCGCACTCCGGCGCCGGCGGCTTGTGCCAGCTGGCCGACGATGTCATCGGTGCGAAATGCGATGTGATGGATACCCTCGCCCCGTTCCGCCAGAAACTTTGCGACAGGACTTTCGGGCGATGTTGGCTCGAGCAATTCCAGATGAACGCCACCGACATCGAAGAATGCGGTGCGGACCTTCTGCGAAGGAACGTCCTCGCGATGCTCGCAGCGCAAACCAAGCGCCTTTTCATACACGGGAACGGTCTCATCCAGGGAGCGGACGGCGATTCCAAAGTGATCGATCTGGTTAATCATTTCTTATGGATTTGGCTGTGCAGCCGGTCAGTATGTCGCACTCGAAGAATCAGCTCTGCGCATATTTTGCAAAAGTGCCGTCACAGTTTGGTCTTTCGGCGATTCAGCGTTGCCAAGTCGGGACTGCAGTCTGATGCAGAGCCTCCATGGCGGGCAACCGCTATTTGTGATCCAATGCATCCATGACTTCCTCGACTGAATCAGAAGTATCTGCTCCTAATTCTGGATCAGCAACTTACGACGATTGGAAGTCGGTTGTTGAACAGGAGCTCAAAGGCGTGCCCATCGAGAAGAAACTCGTTACGCGCAGCCCGGAGGGAATCGACGTGCTGCCGCTCTACTGCAGGAGGGACGCAGCCAGGTTGATCTCCTCCATTCTGCCCGGCGAACCGCCGTATCTGCGCGGAACGCGCCGTCCCGACGGAAAGCCTCTGAGATGGCAAGTACGCACGAGTCCGAAGGAGCTTGAGTTCTCACCGTTGCCGGCTCTGGCGTTTGCACTGGCGGCATCAAAGGACGGCGGGGCAACCGAAGCCGCCGCTGACCCGCTCGGCTGGCTGCAGACGTTTGGCTCGCTGCCGTTGCCTCTGAATTGTTGTTTTGACGAGCTTGCAGGCGGAATCGATACGGCCGCCAGGGCCGGCTTGCCGGTGCGCACGGTTGGAATCGGAGCGCAGATCTGGCACGAGGCGGGCGCAAACAGCGTTCAGGAACTGGCCTTTGCACTCGCGACGGGGGCCGAATACTGGCGCCAGCTGATGGACCGTGGAGTCCAGCCCGCGGAGATCGCCGCGCGGACCCAGATCGAATTCGCGGTGGGCGTCGATTGCTTCATGGAGATCGCAAAACTGCGCGCAGCCCGTGTTCTGTGGAGCAAGATGGCGGCGGCGTTCGGCGCCGGGGCGGAGGAACAGAAGGCCTTTGTCATCGCCCGGACCGCACTGTGGGACAAGACGCGGTTCGACCCCCATGTGAATCTGCTACGCGTCACCACGGAGGCGTTTTCCGCAGTGGTCGGGGGCGCCGATGCGATCGACATCCGCCCCTTTGACGAGGTCGCCGGGGATCCGACCGAGCTTGGATTGCGCATGTCGCGGAATCTCCACGACATTCTCGCGGAAGAGTTCAATCTTGAACATCAGGTGGACCCGGCGGGCGGGTCCTGGTATGTTGAAGTGCTGACCGACCAGCTCGCTCGCCGGGCGTGGACGCTCTTCCAGGACATCGAGAAAGAGGGTGGAATGGCGAAGGCGGTGCTCGCGGGGCATCCACAGGAACTCGTGGCGAAAGTGGCGGAGGGCAAACAGGCGCTGATCGACAGCCGGCGGCTCCCGATTCTCGGAACCACGATGCAGCCGAATTTGCGCGAGAAACCATTGCCCGTGGCAACGGCGTCGGCGGCCCGCGCGGCCCGGCGGAAATCGGTGCCGAAGCCGATCAAGAGTTTCTCCGCCCTGGTGGCCGCCGCGGCCAAGCGCACAACGTTGCCAACCCTGCGCATCGCCTGGACCCAAAAGCGCGATTCCGGTCCGACCGCAGCTGCTCTGGTGCCGTTCCGCGCGGCCGAGGGCTTCGAGGCCGTGCGCCAGGCCGGCGACGATTTTCTCAGCCGCACGGGAAAACGTGCGAAGGTGTTTCTCGCCAGGATTGGGCCGGCCAAACAGCACAAGCCGCGGGCCGATTTCTCCAGCGGTTTCTTCGCCGCTGGCGGCTTCGAGATCGACGGCGGGAAGAACTTCGCGACTGCGGAAGCGGCGGCGGATGCGGCCCTGGAATCCGGCGCCGTTGCCGCCGTTCTCTGCTCGACCGATGAAACCTATCCGGAACTGGCGCCGGTCTTCGCCAGGCGCATCAAGGCCGCCAGGCCCTCGCTGGCCGTGATCCTCGCGGGACACCCGGGCGAACGCGAAGCCGGATACCGCGCGGCGGGTTTCGATGAGTTCATCCACATCCGATCCAACGTCCGCACAACCCTTTCCCAGCTGCAACGCCTTGCCGGGGTTCTTACATGAAAGCCCATCCGGATTTTAGCCAGATTCCGTTCGGCGAACCTGCAACGCCTCCGACATTGGCGCCGCAGTCCGCAGCCTCGGAGGCGTGGATGACCAGCGAGCAGATCGCAGTTCCGCCGGTGTGCACGGCGGGGGACCTCGGCTCGATTGAGCAGGCGCTCGATTCGATGCCCGGGTTCCCGCCGTTCCTGCGCGGGCCGTACCCGACCATGTATGTGGCGCACCCGTGGACCGTGCGCCAGTATGCCGGCTTCTCGACCGCAGCCGAAAGCAACGCGTTCTACCGCCGAAATCTCGCTGCGGGCCAGATGGGATTGTCGGTCGCATTCGACCTGCCCACGCATCGCGGCTACGACTCCGATCACCCGCGCGTCGTGGGCGATGTCGGCAAGGCCGGTGTGGCGATTGACTCGATCCTCGATATGAAGCAGCTGTTCGACAGCATTCCGCTGCGCGAGGTGTCGGTGTCCATGACAATGAACGGGGCCGTGATTCCAATCATGGCGTTCTACATCGCGGCGGCGCTGGAGCAGGGGGCGAAACTCCCGGAGCTGGCGGGCACGATCCAGAATGACATCCTCAAGGAGTTCATGGTGCGCAACACCTACATTTATCCGCCTGGACCCTCGATGCGCATCATTGCGGACATCTTCGGGTACTGCGCGCGGAACATGCCCAAATTCAACTGCATTTCGATCTCGGGCTACCACATGCAGGAGGCCGGCGCCACTGCCGACCTGGAGCTGGCGTACACCCTTGCCGACGGCCTGGAATATCTGCGCACCGGCGTGAAGGCGGGCATCGACATCGATGCGTTTGCGCCGCGCCTGAGCTTCTTCTGGGGCATCGGCAAGAACTTCTTCATGGAGGTCGCCAAGATGCGCGCAGCGCGTGTCCTCTGGTCGGAGATGGTCGCGCAGTTCAACCCGAAGAATCCCAAGTCGCGCGCGCTGCGCACCCATTCGCAGACCTCGGGCTGGAGCCTTACTGCGCAGGATCCGTTCAACAATGTCGCACGCACATGCCTCGAGGCGCTTGCCGCTGCGGGCGGCCAGACGCAGTCGCTCCATACCAACTCGCTTGACGAGGCCATGGCCCTGCCGACCGATTTCTCGGCGCGCATCGCCCGCAATACGCAACTCTACCTCCAGCAGGAGACGGGAATCTGCCGCACGGTGGATCCCTGGGCCGGCTCCTATTACGTCGAATACCTCACCGACGCGCTCCTCAAGAAAGCGCGCCAGCATCTTGCGGAGATCGAAGCGCTGGGCGGCATGGCCAAGGCCATTGAGACCGGGCTGCCGAAGATGCGCATCGAGGAGGCCGCTGCGCGCCGCCAGGCCGCGATCGACTCGGGCAAGGAGACCATCGTTGGCGTGAACAAGTCCGTGCTCGAACACGAGCCGCCGCTCGACATTCTCGAGGTCGACAACAGCGCGGTCCGCGATGAGCAGATCAGACGATTGAACGAGCTCAAGGCAGCCCGCGATCCTGCTGCCGTGCAGCGCTCACTCGATGCGATCGTCGCTGCGGCGCGCGACGGCTCGGGAAACCTGCTCGAACTGGCCGTCGTCGCGGCCCAGGCCCGCGCCACGCTCGGTGAGATTTCCGATGCCATGGAGACGGTGTTCGGACGGCACCATGCGGTCATCCGGACCGTCGCCGGAATCTATCGCTCCGAGTTCGGTGCCAGTCCGGAAATCGAGGAAGTCCGCGGATTGACCGATGCCTTCGCCGCGAGGGAAGGCCGGCGCCCGCGCATCTACATCGCGAAGCTGGGCCAGGACGGTCACGACCGCGGCGCAAAGGTTGTGGCGACGGCCTATGCCGACTTTGGCTTCGACGTTGACATCGGTCCGCTCTTCCAGACGCCCGGTGAGGCGGCCCGCCAGGCGGTCGAAAACGACGTGCACGTGGTCGGAATGAGTTCGCTTGCGGCAGGCCACAAGACCCTGCTGCCGCAGCTGGTGGAGGAGCTGAAGAAGCTCGGGCGGCCCGATATTCTGGTGGTCTGCGGCGGAGTGGTGCCTCAGCAGGATTACAACCTGCTTCGCGCCGCCGGCGCCGCAGCCATCTTTGGCCCGGGAACCAAACTGCCGCTGGCCGGCCGCGAAATCATGCGCCTGCTCGACGATCGTCTCGATCACGGAGCCTGAGCTGGATCAAGTTGGACTGTGACCGGGAACGCGAACGCAGCCGCGAGCGCCAGCCTGTTCCCACGATCCGCATCGATCCCGCCTACGGTTTCGGCAGGACGATGCAGGCGCAGGACCGGTTGGGTTCCAGGCAGCTCCGGGCCAGGGCGCTGACGTCGTCGCGGTTCATCGCCAGATAATCGCGGCTTCGTGTGCGTGGCCAGTCGAGCCGGTTGGGCTGCTCCTGTGCGCGGTCGAGGACGTAGGAGATCCAGTAGCTGTTGTTTCGCAATTGCTCTTCAAGACCGGCGAGGATTGGCTGGCGCGCCCTCTGGAATTCGTCCTCGGTGACGCCGCCTTTGACGAGGTCTGCCGCGATCCGCCGCACAAGCGCAGCGAGGCGGCTGGCCTCGCCGGGCGGAATCGTCATCTGGGCGATCAATACTCCAAAGCGCGGATCGGCCTGGCTTTCCCATTTGCCGGCGCTGGCATCGTAGGTCGCGCCGAGTTCCTCCCGTATCTTCGTCCTGATGCGGTCTGCCAGGACATCCGCAAGCACATCGGCCCGGCGCGAAACCGTGGCGTTCTCCACGCCCGGGATTTTCCACGCAATCCAGACGGTGCCCTTTGGATTGCGGCTGGCGATGATCGACTCGACGGTGCCCGGCCTTGCGGGAGAATGGACCGAAGGCGGGCGGAGCGTCGACCGCGCGGGGCGTGGCGGCAGCGTGCCGAGCGTCTCCGCCGCCAACGAGATCGCAGCCTCAACGTCCATGTCGCCCACAATTCCCACTTCGATCGGGCCCGACACGAGCTGGGAACCGAGCCATGTTTTCACCTCGACGTGCGTGCGTCGCTGCAGATCGTCGAAGCGCGGCAGTCCGTACCGCGGATCGCGATCGGTCACCATCTTGAGTCCCATGGCATTTGCACAGGCCGTCGTGTCGTTGCTCACGCTCGAATAGTAGGTTCCCAGGTGGCCGACGGCGTTGGCCCATCCCTCGTTGCGCCAGCCCGGATCGGCCAGATAGGCCGTGATGAGCTGGAGGAGCAGGCGCAGATGCGCGCTGTCGGCTCCTCCGGAAAACACAAATGCGTCATCCTCGACGCCGAAGCCCAGCGAGACCGCGCTTCCGCGCACGATCCGGTTCACCGCGTCGAAATCATGCCGCCCAAGCGCCGACTCCGAGAACGACGCTGCAGCAAGCAGGCCCAGGCCGGGCTTGTCGGGGGGCTCGGCCGACATGCCGCCGCCAATCCGCAAACGTAGCACGACAGTGCCGGCGACAAAATCGGTGCGCTTCAGGTTCAGCCGGACGCCGTTCGCGAATCGCACGAGATGAATGTTCAGATCGTCGACATGCGTGTGCTCTGCAACCGTTCCGGCCGGTCCGAATGTGGTGTAGGCGAACTGGTCGAGGGCGGTCTCGCTGACCTCGGTGAGCGGAAAACGGCGGCTGGAGTCGTAGATCTCCCCGATTTCCTTCGCCGGATTGCGCATCGTGAGCGCTCCGTAGACGATGATCGTCCGCCGGTCTTCAGGCCAAAGCGCACGGAATGCATCCAGGCATTCCTGCGGAGTGAGGGAGTTGAGGATCGGCTCCACGAGGGCAAGCTGTGCAGCGGGCGCCTGGGTGACCCGGCCGGTCATCAGATCGGATCGAATGTCCGCAGTCAGTTCCCCGGATTGCCGGGTTGCCGCGCGTTCGGCCGAATAGCGATACGAGGCGAGGCCGGTGCTGACAGTCAGCGCGACTTCCGATGTCGTGAATCCGTGCAGGAGCGCCCGGCGCAGCTCGTGTTCGAGCGTCACCAGGGCGCGCATCCAGTTGATCGAGCGGGATTCGATGTGGACCGTTGCCTCGGAGAACCGTTCGTAGGTCTCGTTGAACATCGCCCCTGCACTGCCGAGGGCGACAGGGTCTTTCTTGACCTCGGTTTGCAATCGCATCCCGAGAATGTCGAACGCGGCCGTCCGGGCCAGCTGTGCGCGCAGCGAGGCCTGTGTCGGCGGCAGCGTTTGTGTCTGGATGCAGTCGAATTCGATCGAGACTCCGCCTCCAGTCTCGGTCTCGGTGCACAGCACGGGGTGCACGCCCGGTTCCGTCGCGGCCGAACCCACGGCAGGTTCCGGAACGGCGGGGCGCCGGGGCTGCATGTCGCCGAAGCTCCGCTCGATCTGCGCGGCGAGAAACCCGGGTTCCGCATCGCCGACCGCGATCAGCACCATGCGCTCCGGCCGATACCACGTCTCGTAGAACTCGACCAGGCCGGCGCGGTCTGCGCGGTTGATGGAGTCGATCTCGCCGATCGGCTTGCGCCTGGCGAGCAACGTATTGGCATAGAGTGTCGCCAGGCGGGCCCAGCCGATGCGCTCGGCTCCGGATTCCCGTGTCCGCCACTCGCTGAGGATCACGCCGCGCTCGGTCCGGATCTCCTCCGTGCCGAAGACCACGCCGTCCGCGAAGTCGCGAAGCACCTGGAGTCCTTCGGCAAGGTTCTCCCGGGAATTTCCGGCCAGGTTGAGGGTGTAATAAGTCGTGGTCAGCGTGGTGAACGCACTGACCTCGGCCCCGAAGGCCATTCCATGCCGCTGCAGCGTCTTCACGAGCGTGCCCGCCGGGAAATGACGCGTGCCTTTGAACGCCATGTGCTCGACGAAATGGGCGTAGCCCTGCTGGTCGTCCCGTTCGAGTCGCGAGCCGGCATCCACTACGAGGCACAGGCTGATCCGGCCGCGCGGCTCGGCATTGGACCGCACGGCATAGCGCACACCGTTGGGCAGATGGCCCCAGGCGATGGCGGGATCCAGCGCGAGGTCACTGCGTTCGTGAGCCCATGGCACGGCGCCGACCGGCGGAACCTGATCCGTGGCGACGATCCGCGTGCCGAGGATGAGGCTCAAGAAAACGAGAATCGACGCGGAGCGGACTGGCACAGCCGGAGAGAACACACAATCCGGGGGGAGGAGTCACGCTGGAAGCGCAACGGGCCCGTTCAGCCCTCCGATGCCGGAAGCACGATCACCTTGAACGTGCGGGCGGGATCGAGGTATTGGGCTGCGAGAGCGTCGATCTCAGTCTTGGTGATCCCTTCAAAATCGCTGTAGCGGCTGCGGCACCAGTCGAGCCGCTGCGGTTGCTCCTGGCAGGATCCGATGACGGCATTGAGCCAGTACGAATTCAAGCGTGAGGACTCCTTGAGCGATGTGAGGACCGGCTTTTTCGCCCGCTCGAGTTCGTCTGGCGTTGCACCGTTCTTCTGGAGATCGGCGGCGAGTGCGAGGACGGTGTCGACGATCTTCTTCGCCTGCGCCGGATCGATGCCGATCTGTGCCACCAGGAAACCGTAGTGCGTGAATGTGTCGCTTGGCGCACTGCCCGCCTCCGGGCTGTAGGCGTCGCCCATCTCCTCGCGAATCTTCACGCGCAGGCGGTCCGAGAGAATCTCGGCGAGCAGGGTGAGACGGCGCGCGAGCCGGACGTCGCGGGCGTCGGTCGTCGGCCAGTAGATCGTCACCAATCCCTTGGGAATCTCCGACAGGACGGTGAAGTTCCTGGCGAACGGCGCGGGGAAGGAGACCTTGCGTTCGTCGGCGAGCGCGGGCTTTGGCGCGCGCTTGGGCAGGGCACCGAATGTCTGGGCCACGGCGGCAATGGCGGAGTCGGCGTCGAGGTCTCCGGCAATCGCAATCTCGATGGCGCCATCCGCCAGCTGGGGCGCGAGCCAGGTCCTGACATCATCGAGAGTCCGATGGCCGAGGGTGCTTTTTGGGGGCAGGCCGAAACGCGGATCGTGATCTGCCAGAAGGCGCGGCACTTCGGTCTGCATCGGCCCGGCGGGAGTGTGCGCGATGCGGTTGTAGGTCTCTTCGATGGCTTTCTGTGCCTGGCGCATCGCCTCGGGCCGGTAGCCCGGATCGACGAGATAGGCGGCCAGCAGCTGGAGCTGAGCGGGCAGATCCTCCCGGTTCGTCGTGCCGCCGAGTTCGAAAGCGTCGTCGCGAACGCTGAAATCGAGTCCGACGGTCTTGCCGGCGAACAACCGCTGGAGGTCGTCGATGCTGTGTTTTCCGAGGCCGCCGTTGATGAATGTGAGGTCGGCGAGGAACGCGAGCCCCGGCTCGGCCGTGGGTTCGATGAGCCGGCCCGACCCCAGGCGGATCTTGACGTGGATCGTGTTTGCCTCGAAGTCGGTCTTCTTGAGGTTGAGGCGCACGCCATTGGCGAATTCGATCAACTGGACGTCGAGATCGTCGACGTGTTCGCGGTGCGCGATCGCGCCGGCCGGTCCAAAATCGGAGTAGGCAAAGGCCGCATTGGCGAGGATCTCAGGAGGCTTGACAGCGACTTCGCTGCTGGCCTCGTAGGCGGCGGTCGCGATCTTTTCAATTTCGGCGGGTTCCCGGACCTGGTCGATGTTGCCGGTGACGAAGACATCGCGCCGGTTCGCCGCCCACGCGTCGCGAAAAGCCTGGAGGCAATCTTCGACGGTCGCTTTCTTAAGCGCCGGCCTGAACAGCGCGAGGTCGGCGTCCGGGTGCGTGAACACCTCGTTGCGCAGGAGGCACGAGACAAGTTCGGTGGCGAGTTCGTCCGAACGGCGGGTGGAGGCGCTCTTTGCGCCCTGTTCGAGGGAGTTGATGTAGTTGGCCGCCGCCTCGTCCAGTTCGGCGGGCTGAAAACCATATTGAAGCGCGCGCCGGAGCTCCTGCTCAGCGACGGCGAGTGCCGGGCGCCAGTTCTCATGTCTGCAGTGCAGCTCGACGGAGGCATCGCGGTAGAAGTCGTAGCTGTCGCTCACGCTGGCGTAGCCGTCCACGAAAGGCGCGTCCGCCTTCTTCGCGAGGATCGAAAGACGGCGGGTCAGCATCTGGAATGCGAGGTCGCGTGGCAGGTATTTCAGACGATTGGCGGCGGTGTCGGGCTCGCCGCTGTACGGAGTCACCGTATGAATTGAAACTGCGGCCTGTGGCGCTTCGCGCTCGAGGTGGACGCTCACGTGCAGGCCGGGCGCCGTTGAGATTTTGCCGAGATCGGGCTGGGGACGGGCCGGCGCCCGGGGTTTGAGCGACGCGAAGACCTGCTTGATCTGGGCCTCGATGGCGGCGGGATCGAAATCGCCGACGGCGATGACCGCGATGTTGTCCGGGCGATACCAGTCGTTGTAAAACTGCACGAACGGCTCGCGCGTGGCCTTTTCGATGATCTTCGTCAAGCCGATGGGCATGCGTTTCGCGATCAGCGAGTCGCCCAGAAGAAACTCATATTCGGCGACCTCGGAACGGTATTCGACCGAGTCGCGTGTGCGTTTTTCCGCGAGAATGATCCCGCGCTCCTTGTCAACGCCCTTGGTCTCGAGCAGGAGGCCTCCGGCAAAATCGCCAAGGACCTGGAAACCCTCGGCGAGCATGGCCGGATCGGTGTCCGGGAGTTCGAGCATGTAGACAGTGCTGTCCCAGGACGTATAGGCGTTCGCGTCGTAACCGAACCCCATGCCCTTGCGCTGGAGGTACTCGACGAGGGTGCCGGGCGCATAGTGCGTGCTCCCGTTGAATGCCATGTGTTCGAGGTAATGCGCGAGGCCGCGCTGGGATTCGTTTTCGTAGAGAGATCCCGAGCCAACCACCAGGCGCAGGCTGGCCCGCGCATGCGGCTCCTTGTTTGGCAGTGTGACGTAGCGCAGGCCGTTGGGCAGGCGCCCCCAGACTGCTGCCGGGTCCGGCTTCAGGTCGCTCGTTTCCTGTCCGAATGCCGGCGGAGCCGCGGGGATCGGGCGCGGCAAAAGAAGCGCGAGAGAACACAATGCGAACAGGACTGCAAGACGCCGGCGCAAGAATGGCAGCATGGTCGCGGAAGTTGTGCAATTGGTGAGGGAACGCAAGGTTGCAGCGGCGGCGGTTTCGATGGGTTTTTTGTGGCCAGCGGCCGGATGCGGCCCTAATCATCGCGCATGAAAACACGACGAAGGCGTCGCGTCTCCGCAAAACATCCGTGCCCGGAGGCATCCGGCCAACCACGTCCGCCTTCGAACACAAGATGATCTGGCTGTACCGGCTGCTTTACATCCCCGCGCTCCTGCTGGCGTCGCCCTTCTATCTGCACCGGATGCGGAAACGCGGCGGATACGGGCGCAATTTCAGTCAACGGTTCGGGATCACGCCGCCGCTGCCGCCCAAGCGGCCCGGCGTGCGGCGCATCTGGTTGCAGGCGGTCAGCGTCGGAGAGATTCTCGCGATCGGTCCTCTGCTTGAGGCGCTGAAGAAGGACGAGTCGGTCGAGGTCTACCTGACGACGACCACCAGCACCGCCTATCAGGTCGCACGGGAGCGGTATCCGTCTCTTGTCATCGAGCTCGGCTTTTTCCCGCTCGATTGGTGGCTGTTCAGTCTCCGCGCCTGGCGGAGCGTCCGCCCCGATCTGGCAATTCTCATGGAGGGCGAGCGATGGCCGGAGCACATCCGCCAGGCGGTCCGGAATGGGGTGCCGGTGTTGAGCATCAACTCACGGCTCTCGGATCGCAGTTTCAAGCGGATGTCGAAGGCGCGCTGGCTCGTCGGGCCGCTGCTCGGCGGAATCGCCTGCCACCTTCCGATCGCCCCGCTGGACGCGGAGCGCCTCTGCAAGCTGGGCTTTCCGCCGGAGAAGGTGCGAACGTTGGGCAACCTGAAGCTGGACCTGACCATTCCGCCGCTGGGCGAACCGGAGCGGACGGAGTTGCGGCGGTCACTCGGGTTGCGCGACGGATTGGTGCTTCTCGGTTCATCGACGTGGGAGGGCGAGGAGCTGGCGCTTGTCCAGGCGCTGAAGGCCGCCCGAAGCCGGGGCCTGCCGGTTTCACTCCTGCTGGTGCCGCGCCACGCGGAGCGCCGCGACGTCGTTGCCGCCGCGCTCGCAAAGACCGGTCTCCGTTTTCACCTGCGGTCGCACGGCGACGCCCCGCACGATGTTGACATCGCAGTCGCCGACACGACTGGGGAACTCCAGAGGCTCACCCAGCTCGGCGATGTCGTGTTCTGCGGCAAGAGCCTGGCGCCGCACGAGGGCGGCCAGTCGCCCGTCGAGGCCGCATCGCTGGGGAAGCCGCTGCTCTTTGGTCCGCACATGAGCAATTTCCGGGCGATCGCCCGCGCGCTCCGCGAATGCGGCGGCGCCCGCGAGGTGCTCAACGAGAGCGAACTCATTGCGGTCTGCGTCGAGCTTCTCGCCGACGAGCCGCAGCGCGCACGGATGGGTGCGGCGGCGCTCGCGTGGCATGCGCAGAACCGCGGCGCGGTCGAGCGCACGCTTGCCGTGATCCGGGAGTACCTGTAATCGTGGAGCTTTCAAATGAAGATCCCTACACTCATTGTAAGATTGATCGGGCTTTACTTGCTCGCGACGTGCTCGATCGGGTTGTTTCAGGTTCAGAAGATGCAGGCAATTGCGGGCCCGGCGTTTAGGCAGAACGATCTCGCTGGCGACCTTCAGATCTTTGCCTGGCTGGGTCTCGTCGTCGGCTTCGTTGCGACTGGCTTTGCAGGCCCGTTGGCGAGATTTCTAACGTTCGACTCTGAGCCAAAAGAGAGATCGGCCGACCTCTCGGATCAATTGCTTGGGCGAAATAACAAGAAAACCTGACGAGCTGGTCGAGATCGATGTACGAGCGCAAAGGCGAAAAACTGCTGTCATTTCCGCGCTTCCTCAAGCGCGTCGCGATGGCGTTCCTGCTGGCACTCGCGGTCGCGGGTGTTGCCCTCATGATCGGCACGCTGGGTTATCATCAGCTGGCGGGACTGGCCTGGATCGATGCTGAACTCAATGCGGCGATGATCCTGACGGGCATGGGTCCGGTCGACCCGATGAAGAGCGCGGCGGCCAAGATTTTCGCGTCGGGATATGCCCTGTTCAGCGGGATTGTTTTCCTGACGTCGATGGGTATCGTCCTTGCGCCGGTATTCCACCGCGTCGTCCACAAGTTTCACCTGGATGAGGATGGCGATGGGCGGGAGAGCTGAACGACGGGTCCCGGCCGAACCGGGAAGATCCGGCTCAGCCCATCGCCTGCATCGCCACACGCAAGGGCTCCAAGCGCCGGTCGAGCGATATGCTGACGATTTCTGACATGCTGCTCATCATGACGACGGCATTGAGGTTGGCGTCTTTTGCGGACGCCGCCTGGATGCGCGAAAAGAAGGAGATGTTCAGGATGGCCAGCTCACTGTAGAGCGCTTCGAGCCCAACGAGGGCAAAATCGGGCTGGCCGCCATCTCTCATAATGAAGAACTGCTTGATCAGGTAATCGCCGACGGTGCGGTAGAGCGTCTCCTCGATCGAGGCAAACGGCAGGTGGAAGAGCGCCTGGGAGCGCAACCGGCCAAGGATGGGGCACGCGCTGGTGGCCATCATCAGCGCCAGCAATGCCTCCAGGCCCATCTGGGCTTCGGTCTCCTTGACGCACATGCGGGCGGCGTTCCGCATCGTCACTTTCATGGGAGTCGTCGAAGGGTAATGGGAGAACTTCTCCACGATCGGAGCGATGTCGACCGCTGGCGGGCAGAAGGGGTGCTTGTCCGACAGCGGGCAGTTCTCACAGCGATGAAAGGCGAGCCGGGTCCAGGGCGGCGGGCACGCAGGATCGGTTTCGGAAACGGGCGCCGACGGTGACGGGCGGTTGAGGGCGACCTGGAACGACCAGACTGTGCTGTCAGGCAATTCGAAGTCATAGACGATGAACTCGGAGGGCATGGAATGAAGTGGCGGACGGTTGGGGTTGAGAGGGAATGGCTGCAGATGACAGTGGATTGCGCTGCGTCCAGCGCGAGGGAGAAATTGTGTGGCGAAGCCGGATGCAACGAGGTTGGGACCTTGTGCCGCTCAGAATGATCGAATGATTTGTTTCGATCCGCAATCTCCTCTTTGAGCGCAGCCGGGCGATCCTGAAGGAGATCAAAACAGCCGGGACCAGCCAGGAAGCCCGGCGATTGCGCAGCGGAGCCGTCCCTCGGCTTTGCCCCTCGACACGCCCGGGGCTCGTCGAACGGGCGTCCGGCTCCGACGGCTCGGAACGCTTGCCACGCCGTGGCCTTGTGCGAAGGCGGGCCGCGCCGCCACAGTCAACCGGCAGATGCACGCTAGCAGCCTTTCGGGCTTCGCCCTCCATGCTGCTAAACAAACGGCGGATGCCGTTTGGTCCTGAAGCCGAAACATACGACGAAAATTCTTAAACGAGCGAAACTTTCTTCGCGGGGAAGCGTCGAAGCAGTATGCCTGCCCGTTTTGTAGACTTGGACCGCCAGACGCCGATGTTGTTGATCTATTGTTACGCGACGGGCCGTTTTGGCTCCCGGACGATCGAAGCGGCAAGCGACAGCGACGTGGCGGTGCGTTACCTCTGCGCCAACCACCACCCCGATCACGACTCGATCTGCACGTTTCGCACCGCCAACAAGCAGGCGTTCAAGGCGGCGTTTGTGAGGTGATGGGCTTCCGGCGCTTCAGCTTAAGGGGCCATGCAAAAGTCTCACTGGAGTGGACCCTGGTCTGCGTGAGCTATAACCTCAAACGGCTCTTCGCCCTCAAAAACCTCACGGTCGCGGCGTAAAACCGCCGACCGAACCTCTCCCCGGTCGAAAAACCGGGCCGGCGGCGGCGGAATGCGACTCCGACTCGTTTTCCCTCCCGCCTCCGTTCCCACTTGGCTGTTTTTCAGGTCTCACGCACCGCTACGCGTAAGTCCGTCCCAAATGGCGCCAGCCATTTGTTTAGGAGCGCGGAGGGCGAAGCCCGACGGGCTCCTAGCGGGGCGGGGAAGGGAAACCCGAGGCAACCCGCAACGCGTCTGCCACGGCGTTCTTCCCAGAATCGTTGGACGTCCATGCGCTCGTGGCTGCGGTGCGCCGCCAACTCGACACTGGCAGGTCAATGTAGGGGCGCAGACTTGCTGCGTCCCTCTTTGGGCGCGAGCAGGCTCACTTCCGCACGTTGGCGTCGCGGAAGAAGTCGTTGGCACTTACCGTGAGGGAAGGTTCGTTTCCGATCGAAGGCTGGCTGTCGTGACCGTTTCTTCCTGGCCTGACCACGGGCGTCCTGAGCGGCGCAGAATCTTCTGCCGAGTGCACTGGCGCGGCCGCATCGGATTCTCCGGAATCGCCCTGGACCATCCGCATGAGTTCGGCAACCGCCTGCTTCACCTGTTCCGCCTGGGCGCGCAATTCTTCCGAGGACGAGGCCGTTTCCTCCGCCAACGAGGCGTTGCCCTGAGTCACCTTGTCCATGTGGCTCACCGCATTGTTGATCTGCGCGATGCCCTGGCTCTGTTCGTTGGAAGCCTGGGCAATCTCGGCAATCATCTCATTGAGCCGGCGTGTCTTCTCGACAATCCCGGCGAGGTTGGCGGCCATCTTCTCGCTGATCCGCACACCTTGTTCGCTCTTCGCCCCGGAATCGGAAATCTTGTCCGCAGTCTCCCGCGCCGCCTGTGCGCTGCGCTGCGCGAGATTGCGCACTTCATCCGCGACCACGGCAAACCCGAGCCCGGCCTCGCCGGCCCGGGCAGCTTCAACTGCAGCGTTCAGCGCAAGGATGTTGGTCTGAAAAGCGATTTCGTCGATGGTCTTGATGATCTTCGAGATCTCAGCGCTGGATGATTTGATCGCGCCCATCGCGGATTTCATCGTCTCCATGTCGCTCGCCCCGGTGTCCGCCGTCTGGCGGGCCTCGTCGGCAAGCGCCTTGGCGGCGTGCGCGGCCTCGGCATTGCGCTTCGTCATGCTCGCCATCTCCTCAAGCGAGGAACTGGTTTCCTCCAGCGAGGCAGCCTGCTGGCTGGACCCGTCGGCCATCCCCTGGCTGGCCTTGAGCATTTGCATCGCGGCGCTGGCCGTGCGATCGCTGTCTTCCGCCAACGCAGTGGCGATCTTTGCGATCGGGCGGGTGACATTGCGGATGATGATGAAAGCGAAGACCAACGCCGCAAGCACACCGGCCGTGCTGACGATCATCACCAGCCATTCGGCCTGGCTCTGCTCGGCACTCGTCCGGGTCTGCAACTCGGTCTGCAGCACATTGAGTGATTGTTTGACCTTGCCGATCGTCGCGGTGAACGCGGGGGCAATGCTGTCGAGCTGCAGGGTCACGATCTGTTCGCGGGCTGTCGTGGCGGTGATCACGCGGTCCAGCGCCTCGCCGTAGGCACGGGCATCGGCCTGCGCCTTCGCGAGCAATCCGTTCTTCGCCGCGTCAACCAGCGTGGCGTCCAGTTTTTCCATTTCCTTCTGGTCCTTCTCGATCTTCTGAATCTGGGCGAGCATCGCCGCGAGCGATTGGCGGGCCTGGTCGGCGGCACCCTGGTCGGCCGTCAGCAGGAAGGAGTTGACGGAACTGGTCGCGCTGTAGAATCCCTGCAGGGCGGTCGAAATCTGAAACGAGGCATTCATGTCGCCCGTGGTGCGGGCGCCCGCGAGCAACTTCTGGAGGCTGTCGGCAATCGACGCAGCGCTCGGCTCGAGTGCGTTTTTCTGCAGATCGTTGCACACCTTCCGATTGTCCATGATCTGGCGAAAGGCGGCGTCGTAGTCGTCGAACAGCTTGTGGGCGGAGGCGAGTTGCGTCGCGCGCTCAGAATCGGCGATGGCCTGCTGGGCAACCTTCAGCTGTTCTTCCGCCTCGGCCTTGCTTTGGGCGTAGGCCTGCGCGGCGGCATCGGAGCCGCTGAGGAGGAATTCATTCACGTGCATGCGCACCTGGAGCATGGCTGCCTCGAAGGCGGCGGCGACGTTGGTCTCGGAGGCGCTCTGCGAGTAGAGCGTGAATTTCTTGCCCGCACGCCCGAGCGCCACGTACGTGCCAATGGCGACGGCGGCAAAGAGGAGCAGTACGGCGGTGAATCCGGCAGTGATTTTGCGACCGATAGTCATGGTGATTAAGGCAGAAGATTGAGCGGCCGAACGCGAAATACAGGTCACTCGTCGAGCTTGAACTGCAACGGGATCGCCAACCTTGTTATGGTTGCCACGCCATCCTTACGGCACGGTTTGAACTTCCATTTGACAATCGCATCGAGCGCGGCCTGCTCGAATTTTGGATTTGATGACTTCTGAACCTTCGGATCCTGTACGTCGCCCTTCTCATCGACATCGAAGACCACCGAGACGACACCGGTTATCCCATCTCGCTTCAACTCATATGGATAGACCGGAGCAACCATGCGCACCGGCACGGCTTGTTCGGTGGCCGCACGGGCGGTCGTCGCACCGGCGAACGCGATGACGATTGTCAGCGCAGCGAAAGTTGCCAAACGGCTCAGGGAAGACTGATTCATCGTTCTTCGTCCCCTATCGACTCACTCGCCCACAAACTTAACCGAATGGTGGCGATGCCCGCCGTGCGGCTTGACGGCAGCCGCCTCAATACGCCACGTCGCGGCAACGTTGCTCAGCCTGGCAGCCTGGCGGGCTTCGCCCTCAAGAAACCATTTTTCAGGTCTCACGCACTGCTATGCACAAGTCCGCCCCAAATGGCGCCAGCCATTTGTTTAGGAACGTGGAGGGCGAAGCCCGACAGGTTCCTACGCCGGCGGCGGTAGAATCAGCCACTCGCCCAGCGGGTGCGATTCGCCGCAATCGAGACACCGGGTACTCTGGAATTGCGCGCCGCAATGCGGACACGTCGCCTGCGATGCAAAGGTGTCGAACCGCTTCCCGCACTGGCCGCAGACCCACCAATCCCCCAGCGGCGGTGGAGCCTCGCAACTCGGACATTGAAAGCCGCTCCGCCGGGGCAGCCGGGCGATGCGAGCCAGGACCCGCGCGTGCTGCAATCCCCGCCAGCAGTTCGACAGAATGAACACTCCGAGAATGGCGAACCAGTACGAGCCCTGCCACCAGGCAAAAAGGAACCACAACGGCACGGCGATGAAACCGATGACAACGGTCACCAACAGGCTCCGCGCGCGCCCGAGCACGAACCAGAGCAACGATCGCAGGATCTGCCCGCCGTCGAGTGGATAGATCGGAAGCACGTTGAAAGCCAGGAGCACCAGATTCGTCCACCAGACGTAGACCAGGAACTGATAAAGATCCGGCGAAGTCGCCGTCCAGCCTGTTGCACGGCTCACCAGTACCGCCGCGGACAAGACTCCGAAAAGCACGACATTCACCAGCGGACCCGCGACGATGCTCCACAGAGTGGCGCCGGGCCGCATCGGCGGCGAAACATAGGCCACGCCGCCCAACGGCCAGAGGACGATCTCGTCGGCCTTGCCTCCGACCGACTTGCACGCCAGCGCGTGCCCCATCTCGTGCATCAGCACAATCACGAAAAGCGCGAGGTACTCGAAGACGTTGAAAGCGACGGACTGGTAGCTCCCGCGCCGATAGGAGATCTCAATCATCGCGACAACAAACCAGGACCAGTGCAGGTAGAGGTCGACTCCAGCGAGGCGGAACAAATGGATGGATCCTTGCCGTGTGGGCATTGACGAGAGGTACTCACCCGCCGCGCGGGCACAAGCCATGAAAAATATCTTCAAGACGTGCAGCAGCGGGCCGATAGGCTATATTAGCCCAAGTTCGATGTCCGCTCCGCCGGACTACCGACGAAGAAAACCACCATAGCCGTGGTATCGGGTTCGACCCGAAAAATACTCCGCCGCCAGTTAATCTGAGCGGCGGAGATCGTTTGGGGCGGGATGGTCCCTGTTGAATATAGCCTTGTGGTACAGACTGTGCCTTGCAGACGCGACGCCTTCCTCGCGTTTTCATGAAGCATCTGCTCAAGCCGACCGGAGCGTGATTCTCAGGATCTCGCTTGGCTTCCAAAGCCGCATCCGCGGGCCCCAGGTGCCGGTTCCACGGCCGACCAGACCGAAAGGGCAATCGCGAGAAAGACCGCGAGTCTTCGCGAAGTCATGGGGTGCGCGGACCACCGGGTTCCGCGGTCACTCCAGTGCCCGCTTCCCACAATTGAAGGATCCGGTCGATCTCGGCGCGCACCTCCGCCCGGGCAAGGCGCCGGTCGCCATGCTGCATGAGCAATGAGTCGTAGCGCGTATGCTCATGGCGGATGCGGGCGATCACGGCGAGCCTCAGCGCCTGGGGGTCGAGGGATTTTGCGGCAGCGGACCGCCCCACCCGCCCTGAATATTTCTCGCATGTCCATTCGGCAATCCGGGCGACTTCATCCGGCGGGCATCCAGGAAACCCCGCACGGAGTGCATCGGCAACCTCCGCGGAATACGCCACCTCCTGGGTCTCGCGCACCTTCGCCACGCGTTGACGCCTGCGTTCCCGGATGTCGGCGTCGGCGAGGCATTCCTCCTCCGCGCTTTTGATAGCCGCGGCGGTCACGAGAATGCCCTGGCGTTCATAGCGCTGGCGGCTTCGAGACCACTGCACCACAACTGCCCGAAGCGGAGAATGCGCCGTCGCCCGGCGGGTAAGCGCCGTGTTGCCCCGTGGAAGAAACTCCAGGTGCGCGAGATCGGCGCAGTCCAGACAAAGCGCCTTTTCGTTTTCGAGGCGAATCCAGTTGCCTTTGAAAAATTCCCGGCCGCATTCGGCGCACTTGCCCTCGCGGCGGGTGATGAACACGACGATGTCTTCCCGGGCGGTGGCGTTCATTCGCGAACAATGTTTGTCGGCCACAGTATTCAGACTGACACCAAGTTCAACAGGCGGTTGAACGGCGGCCGCAAGCCAGGGGTATTGCGGGGGAACGGCAGTTCGCGTGGATCGTCCCGGACTGTCGCGCGCTCGCCGGCTCCAAACACATCCCATGCGATTCGATGTCCCGATCGGTACACCGAATCGCACGGCAGCCCGCAAAGGGCCTATCGCTCATTGTGAATCAGTGATCGGCGTCAATGCCCCTGCGGCTGACGGCTGTCGCGGTTGTCGCGGTCTCGCTGTGACATCTGGCCGCCCGGATTGACCTGTGCGCGGAGCTGACTCACGGTCCAGCCGCGGTCCCTCATCTGCCGCGCCCAGCGGGCCAGCGTATCGCGATCGGGATCGCGTCCAAAGACCTCGCGATAGCACGCGCGGACCATTTCCTCCACCGGGCGCTGGCGAAACTCGCTGCTCTTCCGAAGATCCGCTTCAACGTCCTGCTCGGTCCAGCCCCGGTCGACGAGTTTCTTGCGGTAGCTTTCGATTCCGCGCGGATCGGCATCGCGCCCGAGAACTTCGCGGTAGGCGCGCATCGTCTTTGAATCCGGAAGGTTGACGCGATATTCCACACTCTTGCGAAGTTCCGCCCGCACCAGTTCCTCGCTCCAGCCCTGCGCCAACAAGCGCCGGTAATGCTCACGGCCGTTGGCGTCCGGCTCGCGTTCCAACACCTCCCGGTAGGCGCGTTCAATGATGCTGTCGATCCTCCGCGGCCGATCGTCGTCTCGATCCGGTCCTCGCGGGTGGTCTTGGCCGCGCGGACCTTCGTCTGCCGCCAGCAGGACGAGGCCTTGAGGCTGTGCAGAACGAGCCGCGGCCGGCAGCCCCGGTCGTTCGTTGGCATAGGAGGCGGGCACCGTGCAGGCAAGCAGGGCGGTAAACAGCAATGAATGGCGCATGGGATTTCTCTTGGATTGGCAGGACAGGAAAAGGTGAACCAGGGCGGACAATCACAGCGAAAAACGCCAAAGATGCGAGAACTCCCCGCTAGCCCGGATGTTTCACACCTCACCTCGCGGCAGAGCCACAGTCTGTTCGATGCGCAAATCTGCCGGCCCAGCGTCAACGACATCCGGGCTTAGCCCGCATATCCTGCGACTTTTGCCGACGCCCCAATCGAAAGTGGAAGAATGATTGTGACGACGACCGAGACTGTGAAATATGCGGGCTAGACAAAACCCAGCGGCTCAAACTTGCGACCGAGGACCGCGGCTGAATCGCCGGCGAGCCACCGGTCGATCACGGTCGCGTAGACCTGGCGGAAATCGATCGCGTAGGTGAGGTCCTGATTGCGGTCGACGCCGAGATCCGGCGCGGTGCCATGCACGCCGCCCTTCACCTTTGCGCCCATCACGAAGAGCGGCGCCGCCGTGCCGTGGTCGGTGCCGTTGCCATCGTTTTCCATCGGGCGCCGTCCAAACTCTGAAAAGGTCATCGCGAGCACCTGATCCGCGAGCTTGTGCGCCTCGAGGTCCTTTTGGAAGGCCGCCAGGCCGTCGCCCAGCGTCTTGAGCAGCTGCTCATGCCGGCCCTGCTGGTTGACATGCGTGTCAAAACTGCCGAGCGAAACGAAATACACTCGCGTCGACAGTCCGCCGGCGATCAACGCGGCAACGTTGCGAAGTTCGGAAGCAAAGGCATTGTGCGGATACTGAACGGCCGTCTGATAGCCCCCGAGGATGTTTCCAACCTTCCGCTCGGTGACCAGGGCGTCCATCATCGTGTGGCGCAGGTAGGACGCGCTCTCGTTCTCCCCGTCCACCGGCTCATGGATCAGATTCTCGAGCAGGCCGAGGTTCTCGTTGCGCTGGCCGTGGTTGCCATACGGAAGGACCCCGAAGGTCGCGTGGTCCCGATCGGCCAAGAAGATCTCCGGCACTTCACTCGTGAGGTGCACGCCGGGAGGATCGCCGCCCGCCGGGATCCCGCTGCAGCAGTTGTCGAAATAGCGGCCGACGAATCCCGTGGAGGCGAACTCGTTGCTGTCGCTGGCCGTCTCCCAGATGTCGGTCGAGCGAAAGTGACTGCGATTGGGGTTCGGGTAGCCGACATTCTGGATGATCGCGAGCCTGCCCTCCAGGGCCAGCTGATGGAGGCCGGCGCAGGCCGGGTTCAAGCCAAGGTGGTCGTCGATCCTGAGGACCTTGTCCTTCGGCACGGCGAGGCCGGGACGAAGGCGATAATAGCGGTCGTCGTCGAAGGGCACGACTGTATTGAGTCCGTCATTACCACCGGCGAGCTGGACGACGACGAGGACCGGCATGTCCTTGCGCGGAGCCGGAACATCGGCGCGCGCGGACGAGACCAGGAACGAGGGTGCGTAGTGGGTGAAGGCCAGCAGACCGATTCCCCGCGCGCCCAGCGTGAGGAATTCGCGCCGCGTGGACGGCATGAGATTGGGACGGTTCTTCATGGCAACGCGGGGGCGAGGCAGACTAGCAGAGCTGGTACTCCGGGGTTGCGAGGATGGTGACGGCGGCGTTGCGAATGCGGGCCAGCGCGCGGGCAGGCTGGCCGTCGCCCGCAAGCGCAGCAGCGATGGCCTTGCGGTAGGCATCGGACGCAGGCAGTGGAAGGAAGCGGTGGAGGAGGCGCCCAGCCGCCTCGTCCGGATCTAGTGATGCGAACGGTCGAAGGGCATCATCAGTCACAGTGAACGCGGTCTGGCCGGCCGCGCGCGCGGCTTCGACCGCCCGCTGTTCGTCGGCATTGAGCCGTGATTCGTCAAACGGCTGGAACAACCCGCGCGCAAGAACGCGGCGCGCCTCGATCGTGGTCGAGCTGATCCATTCCCGGCCGCCCACCCATCCCCTGACATTCGGTGGATCGTAAGGGATCTGGCCCATCTGGCGGAACACCGGTTCAATCCGCCGCGGGAGCGGCGGGACGTCGAGTGAGAAATCCTGCACGAGACCGAGGAAGAATTGCACTGGGCTCTTGATGCAGGCACCGCGAAATTGCGGCGCGAAAAAGAGCCGGCTTGAAAAGAAACGCTGGGCAAGCTGCCGCAGGTCGAATCCGGTGCTCCGCCACCAATCGCCGAGCACGTCGAGATCGCCGTCCGGGAGTGCTTCGTCGGTAAGATAGAATCGCACCAGCAATGCCGGGAGATGGGTGCTGGCGGCCTTCTGTGAGTAGATCAGGTCGATGACGCCATCGCCGTCGAAGTTCCCCTTTCGGCCGAAAATGGTCTTCGATCCGTTGTCATGGAGCCGCGGATCGAACCGGTAGTCGCCGAATCGCTGGACGTAGCCGGTGAGCGCGCGCGCGGCCTCCTTGATGTCACCCTCGGTGTAGTGTCCGATGCCCAGCGTGAAAAGCTCCATGAGCTCACGGGCAAAATTCTCGTTGGGAGCACCGTTGCGGTTCTGCTGCAGATCGAGGTAGTTGATCATCGCCGGCGAGCGCAGCACGGCCTTCGTAAGCTCCGGAGCCGTGCCCGTGCTGTTCCTGCGCAGCGTGTCCTGATGCCGGTAGAGCAACGCCGTGTTCTGCACCTTCTGCGCCGCCACGACATAGATGTTTCCAAGGAACAGCGTCCATTTCTCGCAGGCCGCGTAGTCCGGCCGGCTGGCGTGCTGCAGCCACTGAATGGTGAGATCAAGCAAGGCAGTGCGCGAACGTTCCCGCGCCTGCTGGTAAAGTTCGCGCCGTTCGGCCGGCGCCGCCTCACGGATCTTCGCCCCGAACTCCGGCGTGTCCTCCTCAAGCGCCACGATCGAAGCCGGTGTTGGCAGGGCCGGTGGCGTCGCAGGGAAAAGGCGTTGGAGTGTCGCGGCGAGCCCCTCGTCGACCGACCGGGCTGTCTCCGTATCCTGCGCAGACCAGCCGGTACGGCGGAGAAGATGGCGGGCGGCAGCCTCATCCCACTCGTCTGCGGGCAGCGGCTGCCAGGCTTCCGAGGGCGTGAGCGTGAGTTTCATGGCTGGGAACAGAATAGGTGCGCTTACAATGACGCTAAGTAACCCTAATGGTTGCATCTCCGCAACTCGCACGCCGCCAAGTGAAGGCGAGATCAGACACACGCACCACCCGACTCACTCAATTCCGCAACTCCGACCAGACGGGTTGACGCAACGACCGTCCGCTGGGCTTCCTGTTTACCCGGCTTTCCGCCGGCTGAGCAGCAGCATCACCGCCCCAAAGGCGGCAAAAACCGCGCCCCAGACCAGATTCACGTTCTGGCCAAGCGAATGCTGGGCATAGATGATCGGATCGGAGACAAAGCCGTAAACAACCAGGATGACACCGAGCAGGAGAAAGAGAAGGCCCAGCGGGATGCGAACGTCGAGTTGCATGGCAAAGGGTGTTGAGAGTTACCAGAAGATGATGTTCAGCCCGAGGGCGCCCGCGAGCACGACGGCGCCAAGCGTCGCCGGCCGGAGGTACCACGGCGTATCATGCTCCCGGATCTTTTCCGTGAGGGAATAGACGAGGCCGCGCAACTGGTCGTCCGTCTTGTTCGGAGCGGTCGCCAGTGAAATGAGAATCGTGGCGAGCATACACATGGTCCATGCGAAGATCGCAGTCCAAAAGTTCTGAGCCATGATGCTCGGGTACGTGTGTACAACGGTCATCCACCCGCCCTGAGTGAGTCCCACCGCAGCCCCGGCCGGAATGGTCAGTCCCTGGTGGACCGCCGCCGCAAGCGTGCCGGCAATCAGGCCCCAGAAGGCGCCGTGACCGGTCGTACGCCGCCAGAACATGCCAAGGAGAAACGTCGCGAACAGCGGAGCATTGACAAAAGCAAACACCAATTGGAGGACGTCCATGATGTTGTTGAACGCCGCGACGAAGTACGCCGTGCCCATGCTGGCGAGGATGCCGACCACCGTGGTCCAGCGCCCCACGGCAAGGTAATGGGCATCCGTCCCGTCCTTCTTGATATGGCCCTGGTAGAGGTCGTAGGTGAAGACGGTGTTGAACGCGGTCACGTTGCCGGCCATCCCGCTCATGAACGATGCCATCAGCGCCGTCAGCCCCACGCCCAGCATGCCTGAAGGCAGGTAATGGGCGAGCATGAGCGGAACCACCATATTGTAATCATAGCTCCCATCCTTGGGCGGCAGCTGGATGCCGTGTCCACTGACGGTGAGGGCCATCGCGATGAGGCCTGGAAAGATCACCAGAAACGGGAAAAACATCTTCGGGACCGCCGCCAAAATCGGCGTGCGGCGCGCCGATCCCATGTCCTTGGCAGCCATCGCCCGCTGCATCACCAGGAAATCGGTGCACCAGTAGCCGAATGAGAGAACGAACCCGAGGCCCATCGCGAGTCCAAACCATTCAACACCCAAGGGATTGGAACCGGGGGAACCCGTGTGGGCCCACGACTCGGTGTAGGTGCCCGGCTGAAAGCCAGTCCGCTGGGCCAGCACATTGAGTTTTTCAACCAGCCCGTGCCAGCCGCCGACATCCTTCATCCCGAGGAGCACAAGCGGCAGAAATCCGAGAACAATGAGAAAGAACTGGAGAACTTCGTTGTAGATGGCGGAGGTCAGTCCGCCCATGAAGATGTAGAGCAGAACGATCAAGCCGGAAAGAACGATGCAGAAGTGGAAATTCCAACCGAGGATCGAGTTGAGCAGCAGCGCGAGCGCGTACATCGAGATCCCCGACGACATGATCGTCATGAACGCAAACGTCAGCGCATTGAAGCTGCGTGTCTTCTCGTCGAAACGCAGCTTCAGGTATTCCGGAACCGAGCGCGCCTTCGATCCGTAGTAGAACGGCATCATGAAGACGGCGACAAAGACCATGGCCGGGACGGCACCAATCCAATAGAAATGGCTCGTCATGATGCCGTACTTGGCGCCCGATGCCCCCATCCCAATCACTTCCTGCGCGCCGAGGTTGGCACCGATGAAACCGAGGGCGCAGACCCAGGCCGGAAGCGAGCGTCCGGACTCGAAAAAGTCCGCGCTGGTCTTGAGGTATTTGCGCAGCACCCAGCCGATCGCGATGACGAAGGCGAAATAGATGCCGAGAATCAGGTAGTCGACCGCTGCGAGTTTCAGCATTACATTGTGACTGTCGCTCGCACCTGCGGCCGCCAGGAGGGGAACGGGAAGTAAGGAATGCATGGGTGGGTAAAAAAGCGCCTAATGCCGTAACGGACGTTAAGGGCCTTGGAAAGACATTTGAGATCGCCGCGCGATAAATTCGGGTGCGGAACCGTGGTGCGGTGCTTCAGCCCGCACCGCAGGAAGCCCTGACGCAGGCTCACACAAGCGAATCATCCAAAGCTCCGCAGTTGTTGGCGACCCAGGCTACAAATTTCTTCCCGTCCAAAGCAAAACGCGTTCCTGCCCTGACCCGGATATTTCATGGAGACGCGACGCCCTCGTCGCGTAACTCCCTCGAAAACGCGACGAGGGCGTCGCGTCTCCAACAGGCAGCTTGCATGAGAGTGCCATTCTCGGTGCGAAATATGCGGGCTGCATGAACCCACCAGCCGCTCACGGCGCTGCCGTTCCGCTGATCTGCATTTCCAGGGCGCGCCGGAGACTTGCCGCAAGCGCCGGATCGCCCGGACGCAATCGCAAGGCTTCGCGATATTCGCCAATTGCAGCTGCGACCTGTCCGTTCAAGAGCAGAATGTTTCCCAGATTATTGTGAGCGTAGGCCCGGTCGGGCGCACGCGCCAGACCCCTGCGATAGGCGGCTGCAGCCAGCGGATAGCGTTGCAGCCCGACGAGCACATCACCCAAGGCGAACGAGGGGTCCGGATTCTCCGGCACGACCAGCTCAGCCGCGGCAAGCACCCGGGCAGCTTCCTCAAGCCTACCCTGGCGGGCGATCGAGTTGCCGAGTCCGAACCAGGCCTCGCCGTTGTCCGGTTCAAGGCGGGTGGCCACCGCGTATTGGGCCTCGGCCTCCGCATAGCGATGCAGTTCCGCCAGCGCCTCCCCAAGATAGAGATGCACCTCGTCCCGATGCCGCGTGCCGAGCGCCTTTTCCAAATGCACCACGGCCTCCTCCGGATGACCGGAGTCCAACAGGATGAGCCCGAGATTGTAGTGCGCCGGCACATAGTCGGGCCGCACGCAGAGCGCCGCCTCGAATTCCGCCCTGGCACCCGGCAGCCTGTTCTGCAAAAGATAGGCGCCGAGGTTGTTGTGCGCCATCCAGGCCCCAGGATTCTTGACGAGCGTCGTCCGGTAGAAGGTCTCCATGTCGTTGTACATGCCGGCCTGACGCCAGGTCAGAACGGCCAACACCGCAAGCAGCGCTGCGGCTGCAGTCCGGCGCACCGGGAGATCGAGACCGCGAGCCGCCCAGGCAAGCCCCGCGCAGAGCGGAACGATCACACCGAGGGACGGCAGATACTGCCAGTGGTCGGCCACGTAGGAGAAGATGAAACCGTAAACATTGAAAAAACCAAGTGTTGGAAACAGCGTGCCGCCGAAAAAGAGCGCTCCGGCCAGCGGCCCACGGCTGCGCCGACAAATCACCACCAGAACGGCCAGCGCAGCCAGAACCGCCAGCACGCAGGCGTATGCCGCAGGGCTTGTGCTCGTGATCGTCCACCGAGGATAAAAGAAGATCAGATCCGCCGGCCACACCAGCTTGCCCGCATAGAACCACACCACGCGACCCGCCAGGAGCAGGCGTTCGAGACCGCTCAACGCAAAGGCCGCTCCGTCGGCGCCAACGAAATGCCGCTCAACCCAGCCTGAAAACAAACCGGCGGCCGCTCCGAAAACAAGCCAGGGCAGCAGCGGCACGACGTCGCGACGCCAGGACAGCGTCCCGGTCCGCCACCATGCCAGCACCAGCAAGGCCGCAGGCAGCGTGGCCGTGACGGTCTTGCTTAGGTTGGCGACGACAAAAAGAAGCGAAGCCAGCACGTAGCAGCCCGGTTTCCGCCGGTCGACAAACCGAAGATAGCTGATCGCAGCAAGGAGGTAGAAAACTGTCGATAGCGTGTTCTTCTCCTCAGAGACCCAGGCCACCGATTCGACGTAAACGGGGTGCAGGGCGAACACGAAGGCCGCAAGCCATGCTCCCGGGATGGCAAGCCTCCGCAGCAGGATGAGCAGCAGGATGGCTGACGTCGCATGCAGCGCCACGTTCAGCAGATGGTAGCCCAGCGGCGCGTCTCCCCAGAGCCGGTGCTCGAACCAAAAAGCGCTGTGCAGAAAGGGATAGTATTGCTCGGTCGCCCCCACCTTGAACCAGATCCGACATAGACCGGCCAACGATCGCAGCTCCGGCGCCGTCACATAGTCGGAGTCGTTCCAGATGAAGCCCGCCCGGAACACCGGCGCATAGGCTGCAAAACACGCCAGAACGATCAGCGCCATTCCGGCGAGCGTGCGCGCTGGGACAAGGGACGGAATCGATCGCCGGACGCTGTCGTTCGAGGCCGTCATTGCACCGTGGGCAGGGTGGCAAGCCGGTTGAGCATCTCGCGCGCGGCCCCGAAATCCGGCTTGAGTCGCAACGCCTCGGCAAATTCAAGACGGGCCGCGACCAGGTCGTGCGCGTGAATCAGCGCATTGCCGAAGTTGTAGTGGGCCTCCGCATACCCGGGTCTCAATTGCAGCGCGCTCCGATACTCCGCGATTGCGGCGTCGGTGCGCCCAAGCTGGTCGAGGAGCGTCGCCAGATTCCCATGCGCATCCGGAGAATCAGGCATCAGCTGGGCAGCCGACTGCAGCACTGGCAGGGCATCGGCGAACCGCCCCAAACGGGCGAGCGAAACTCCGAGATTGAGCTGAGCGGCGCCATAGTCCGGCCGAAGCCGGGCAGCCGCCGAATAGTGCACAACGGCCTCATCGATCCGGCCCAGACCCGTGAGAGAAACTCCAAGATTGAATTCCAACTCTGGCTGATCCGGATCCAGGACGAGCGACCGCTCAAATTCATCAATCGCCTCCGTCTGGCGGCCCTGCCCGGCCAGGGCCACGCCCAGGCTGCCGTGAGTCTCCGCAAGGTCAGCATATTTGTCGAGGGACAGGCGGAGAATGCGTTCCGCGTCGGCCCACCGGCCCAGGCGGTCGAGCAACCTGCCGATCCTGAACTCCGCATAGTAGAGGTTTGGATTGAGGTTCACCGCGGCGCCGAATTCATTCAACGCCTCATCCCAGCGCTTTGCATCCTCGTAGGCCAGTCCGAGGTTGTAGTGTGCGATCGGCTTCTTTGGATCGAGCCGGACCGCCTCCAGGCAATAGGACATCGCGTCGTCCCTGTGGCCACGCTCAAGGAGGACCTTCCCGACATTGGCCTGGGCCAACGCGCTCTTTGGCCGCTTCGCGACGGTATCCATCCAGAGCACATATTCGTCTGCATAGACCCTGTTGCGCCGCGCCGTGGCGGTTCCCAGGCCCGCCACGACAAACACGAGCAGCGCAGTCATTCTCAGCGTTCGCGCCTGCGGTGAAATCTTCCAATGGACCGTTGCGGCCTGGACTCCAAGCACAACGGCCGTCACGAGCGCTGCAAGAGGTAGATAAACTCGATGCTCCGAGATGAATTGCAGAACCCCGGGCATCACGCTCGTCGGTGCCAGAATCAGAAAACTCACCGCTGCGAGATACGCCCACAATCGACCTCGAAAACAGGCCACTGCCGTGGCAATAAAGGCTCCAAGGACGACCGCTACAAATGCATACGCCAGAGCTGCAGTCGCCGAAGGCGGACCGTAATCGATGGAGAGCGGATAGGGCCAAAACGCGAGGCCAAGATAGCGGGCAACCGCCTCACCTTGGGAAATCCAGTAGCCCATCCAGGAGACTCCGACATGAAAGCCTGCCGTGGCACCCCGGTCCCAGCCCGCGTCCGCCACGAGCCAAAACAGAGGGATCCACCCGGCGGCGAGGCTCAGGTAGAAACCCCGCGACGTGTACCACGCCGCCTTCCAGCTTCTCGTCACAAAGATCCGATCGTAGAGGAACACCGCGATCGGGACGGACACCATGACTTCCTTCGTGCCCATCCCGAGCCAACAAAAGAGAACCCCAAGCGCCTTCCAACGAACGCCACTCCCGGGCTGTGCGGCGTCGATCGAGCGAATGAAGCAATACAGGGTCAGAACATAGAAGAGCGCCATCAGCGACTCGGCGCGCTGCACGATATAGGTGACCGACTCCGTTGTCAGCGGATGCACGACCCAGATCAAGGCGATGGCCAGGGCTGAGAATTCCCGATTCGGAACCCAGAGCCTCGCGAGAGTGCGCCTGACGATGCCAAACAGAGTCAGGGCCACCGCGATATGAATCAAAAGGTTGAGTGCGTGGTAGCTCCAAGGATTGTAGCCGCTGATCGCGTAATTGAAGGCAAAACTGAGGTTGAGAATCGGCCGGCCGCTCACGGTCAATGCTCCTTGAGGCGGACAGAGCGGGATCCAGGGCGGCCACAGATGGCGCAGCGTGGGGTTCTCCAAGATCGCCGGGATGTCATCGAACTGGAATGCCCCAAAAAAGCTGTTGGCGTAGGCTCCCGCAGCAGCAGCCACGATGAGGCCCACGCCAATCCAGGCACGCGCCTTTTCAGAGGGCGTCGCTGCTCCGTCTCCCGTTTTCACCCTAGCCGTATCCATTGAAATTGTGGGAGGCGCGCTTGCCCCTCGATATGCTCCGGGCCTTGACCCAGTCGACTCCGCTCAGGGTCATCCTGAGCCTGCTTGCGGTGAGCTAGTCGAAACGGCGCGCGATTCCGAGAAAACAATCGCCCGCGAGCGGGCTTCCTACACCAATCACCGGACGGCATCATCCAAAATTTCGCAGTTGAGGCTTCGGCTCCTCGTAGCGGCGAGCGCCAGCGAGCCGATTTCGCCTCAACTGCAGAATTTAGGTTCATGCCGCGGATTGATCAATTGAAATCAAAAGGGGCCGCCCTGCGGCGGCCCCGTTCTAAATGATCGGCCATCGCGAGGATGGCCAGAATACTCTAACTCAGAACGCGAACTTCGTCGTGATCGTATAGCTCCGCGGTGCAATGATGCGGAACGCGGCCGGCGAACCGTCCCAGTTGAACTGGACGGGCAACAGCTTGCCGCTCGACGTGATGTCCTGCACGTTAAACTGCACCATGCAGGAGATCTTGTTTCCGGCCCAGGTGCCCAACTGCATCTTGTACGAGATCCATGCGTCGAGGTGATATTGAGCCGGCGTGTAGATCGGCTGCAGAATATTCGGCGAAAGAATCACGCCGAAGGGGTTGACCTTGGTGGGATCCGCATAATAGCCGGCAGTCGCCTGGCCCGAATACGACACGGCACCGCCGATGCCGAGGTTCTTCGCCGGACCATGATCGAAGTTGTAATTCGTCAGGTAGCTCCAGCTATATTCGCGCTGATTGGGGGCGAGCTGACCGTTGTTGGCCTCATCGGTCGCGAGTTGCGCGCCCTCGACTACGGTGTAGTAGCCCTGGCTGCTCGTCCAACCGGACGTGGAGTTGATATCGGTATCGGAGAATCCGTAACCATTCCACATGCTGCCAAGGTACAGCGGCTTTGAGGCTGTTCCCTGTTTCGGATAGACCGTAGTGAGGTCCGGCGCCGCGGCGGCGAGCCAGGACGGCATGCGGTAGTCGATCCAGGCCTGGGCCTGCTTTGAGACCCCGCTCACAGTGGTCTGCTGCTTGCCCCAGCTGAACTTCATCGTCCAATTGGGAATCGGGTTAAAGGTCGCCTCGAGTTCGACGCCCTTTGCCACTCCATTCTGGTTGCCGCTGGCATTCATGTACTGGCCTTGGGGGCCAACATTGCCGCCGAAGTTGTAGGGCAATCCGGTGAGCGAGGAGATCTGAGCCTGCATTGCCGTCGTGATCGGATACACGTTCGCGTTGTTCCAATTCGGGTCGGAGGGGAGTTCATATCCGTTGCGGATTTCCACGACGTCGGTCGCCCAGGACTTGAACTCGTTGTTGTCGATGTATAGAGCGCGCCCCGTAGATGTCGGGCTGTAGAGCGCATTCTCGTTCGTCGTCTTGAACCACGTGGCCCGGAGGAAGAGCTTGTTGTCGGGCGTGGCGATCTCGACGCCATAGTCCTTCTCCGTGCCTGTCGGCTTGCCGAGCGCGTTGCCGAAGAAATCCGTGTAGTAGGCAGTCGGCGGATTGAAGTTGTCCGACTTGTTGAACGTGAAGCTCAGAGTGCGCAACACGGCGGCAAAGATATTCCCGCTGTCTGCAGCGCGGTCGATCTGATCCCAATCCTTGAATGCATGGAGGACAACACCCTTCGTGCTCGTATTGCCGCCAATGTAGTACCACGGACCGTAGTTGTACCAGTACTGGGTGTTCGCCATGCCATTTGTGAATTCAATGGCTGCCGCATTTGATCCACTTGGGAACAGATTGGCCCGGCTCTTAACCTGATCGTCATCGATGCCCATCGAGGCAACGATCCGGTCCTTCCAGAAGAAGCCCTGCCAGAAGAAGGTCTTCGAGTCCTGGATGTTCTGGGACAGACCACCGGTGGCGTACAGCAGCGTATCCATGTGGATCGGCGACGTTCCCCAAGTTCCAGTGGCGTAGTTGTAGGTCGTAATGTTCGCCCAATTCGCGCCGCCGAAACCCGGACGATTGAAGAACCCAGGGCTTGATGCTCCATAGCCGTTGCCCGCAGACGTTGCGCCACCGAGGTAGATAAACTGTTCGGGTCCGTCGTTCTTGCCGGCGAAACTATACCCCGTCGGAGCAGTGTACGCGGTAGTCGTCGGCATATAGTTCGCATCGCCGCCATCGATCGACGGCCGGGAGCGCAGGTTCGTGATGACGTCATCATGCTGCGTGAAGACGCCCAGAATGCGATGGTGTCCGAGCCAGCTCAGCCAGCTGGGAACGACTTTCCGGAGGTCCGGCTCATAGACCAACATCGCGCGCCAGTTATTGTTGGTCTCAGGCTCGGTATAGACGTCAGTCTGGTATACGTCGAGCATCGGCTGGCCAAGGTGCGGATTCGTCGCTCCATTGGGCATGTTCGTGTTGGTGTCCACAAAGAGCTGGGTCGCGTTGGCCTGGGATGTCGGGGAGTCCTGGAGCTGCTTGAGCTCCTGGCGGAACCAAGCCACCTGAACGTGAAGGTTCGAGAGGATTTCCTGGTCGAAATTCACATTGTATGTCTTCGACGTGGTCTGGGTGTTGTTCACCGAGTTGATATTGATCGTACTCCAGTCGTAGATGGTCTTTGAGTTCACGCCGGGGAGATTCCAATTCGCATACTTCAGTTGCAGCGCGTTGGCGCCTGCAGCCGCGCCTTGCGACGGCCATGGCAACGCAGCCGACTGCGTCAGGCGCTCCTCGTTAGCGAGTGCCTGCGAGGTCGTAAACGTGGTCGGCACCCATCCGACGTTGCTGAGTGCGGTTTGCTGGTAATTGTAGGCATTCTCCACCTTGCCCTGGTCGATAAACATGAATCGATGTGAGGCAACAAAGGCCATCCCGGGAACAAAATATGGCGACGTGCTGGTGGTCAGTTGGGACTGCAGCATCGGGCCGGAACCTGGCGTCCAGTAGGGGCTGCCCACCGCCGGGTTGTAATTGGGATATGTCGTCGAAAGCGCATACGGGCCGACAACCTTGCCGCTCGAAAGATAGCTCACCACGTCCGTCACCGGATTCCACGTGGGCATTCCGGACGCGATCCACGGGGTCACATAGTCAACCGGCGTGAGGCCGTTGGGATCGTTGGCGTAATTGTTGAAGTATTCGAAGCTGCCCGAGAGCTTCGTCTTGTGGTTCTTGAAAGGATACAGAACGAAGGCGCCGTACTCGCGACGCGTGAGGTCGTTTGAGGGTTTCTGCTGGAATCCCTGCTGTTGAAACATCTGTGCGACGAAGATACCGAGCCGATCCTTGATGATCGGAACATTGGCGTTGAAAGTCTCGCGGTAGGTGCCCCAGCTGCCGCCGAGGAAACTCACTTCACCACTGAGCTTGTTCGCATTGGCCTGGGTGCGGGCCTGATTGACGATGCCCGCCGGGCTGCCCGATCCGTAGATGATCGAGTTCGGGCCGCGGTCGATTTCGACGGCCGATGTGTTGTAGCTGTCGAACGGAATCCGGTAGAGGGAGAAGAAATTGTCCTCTTCCTGGTCGGCGTTGGAGAGGCCGCGGACGCGGTTACCGGTGGTCGCTGCGCTGACGTAGTTGCCAGACGTGCCACCGCCGCCACCAGTGGCGTCGGACAGATTCGTGCGGATCATCACGTACTGCGTGTACGTATGCGCGCCCTCGGTGTTCGCCTCATAGCGGAACACGTCGTTGATGTTCATCGAGCCCGTGTCCTCAAGCTGCTGCTTGGTAACCACCGTGATCGACGAGGGCAGGTCGGCAATATTGTTGTTCAGGCGCGTGCCGGCGAGTGTGTTCGCCGTGTAGTAGCCGGAATCCTTCGTGGCGTTGACCTCGAACGGAGACAGTTCAACCACCTCCTGATCGGAGCTCGCGACTTTTGGCGCCGTTGCGGCGGCCGCCGGCGCTGGAGGCGCGTTTGATGCTACCTGGGCACGAGCCGAACCAATCGACGCGACCAAGGCAGCGGACAACAGCAGCATGGTAGGCTGCCTGAACAGTTCACGGGTTGCTTTCATGATTCCCTATTGGGTTACCTTGTTGGGTTAGAGTATTGCTGCAATTCATCAGCATGAGCCGCTGGGGCTCCAGGGTACCGGGTCATGAGGTGTTTTTTGTCGAAGCGATTCAATCTCGTGTGAATCGTACAGTAAGATTTTACTGCTGGTCCGCGAGAACGATTTCTTCTAGGAGCCCGTCGGGCTTCGCCCCCCGCGCTCCTAAACAAATGGCTGGCGCCATTTGGGACGGACTTACGCGTAGCGGTGCGTGAGACCTGAAAAACAGCCAAGTGGGAACGGAGGCGGGAGGGAAAACGAGTCGGAGTCGCATTTCGCCG
>Ga0265323_10000033_pt1 | contig 75695 bp, 57 predicted proteins | sample 41225metaG_FD_193580 | JGI IMG/M metagenome (GOLD analysis project Ga0265323, IMG submission 193580) | Rhizosphere microbial communities from Carex aquatilis grown in University of Washington, Seatle, WA, United States - 4-12-25 metaG | ecosystem: Host-associated > Plants > Roots > Rhizosphere...
TTGTTACACTGTCTTTGATGTCGCCTTTTAATAGAGGCACAACAACAGTCATAAATCTATCTCTATTATCTATATCTTGTCCACTACATCTCCATCCAAAACACCAGTAACGTTGCTTTTGATATGCAATGTATATGTTGTTTTCCGACACCATCAATGTATTACTATATCCTAACATAAATGATTTACTATCAACTACACTATCATCATTTAAGTTAATAGATGTTATTGTATTCATCTGATAATTTTGTTCAGGATTATCGAAGTAGTATATACTAGGTCTTAATACTGTTTTTGCGTAAGCAACCATCGGGCCTTCGTAGTATTGCCAGTTATATAGATTTTCTTGACTCACAATATATACGATGTTATTTATCATTCTAGAATCGAAATAACTTCCACTTATAGTATAATTATCTATGAGTTTAGGCTTAGTTCTATCACTAACATCATATATGTATGCAACAGTATTTTGTTTACTTGTTTCTATTGGTTGAATATTATATTTTTCTAAGTAGAATGTTTTTTCGTAAGTGTCTACAAGAAGTATTATTTTATCTTTATTTAGAAATAATTCTCTAATAGTTGGTGTACCATAATAATTGTCGCTATTAAAATCTAAACTTGTTTGCGAAATTATTTGACTATCTTTAGCATCTCCTTTTAATGCGTCTATTATAACTAGTTTATTGTCTGCTATCATATAAATATATTTATCGTCGTTTTTAACAAAATCTGCTTCATCAACTCCTTTTACTTGAACATTTGTTTGAGAATAATCTGTTGCTCCTTGATTGCCTGCTCCAGTGTTCGCTGTTCCCGATATACCTTCAGAAGTAGTAGGTGCTGCAGATGGTGCGGCGACTGAATCTGTTCGCGTAGCGGTTGTCGCTCCTGCTGTTTTGTACATCATATTATTTTGTGTTCCTGATTGCGAGGAAGATTCTGCAGCTAAAAAATTTTTAAGTTCTGACACGCTTGAGAATTGTTTTAAATTTTGAGAACTGGTTAAATCTGTTGTTGTTGGATTGTTATTAACATTAGGCGTTGGTGTAATTTGTGCTGGTTGACTACATGCAGTCAATCCTAAAGTTATAATAATTAATAATCCTATAAAGATTTTTGATAAATTTTTCATTTTTCCTCCAAGATATATCTGTAAAGCATAATTGTTAACAAGGTTAACTTGTACAGCTATATAAAGATTCACATCACTATTAATACAATTGAAGTCATATTATTATTAGAGAGAAAATTGAGGTGCAAATTTAGCGCCACACTTTTAGTATATAAAACGAAACAGCAGAAACATTCACAATATTTCTGAGCTTCGTTTTCTATCGAAAACGAAACAATAAAATTTACATTTTAAGTTTCACTTTACTTTGTAAAGCGAAACATTTATATTTAAAAATACTGAGATTGAGAGTATATGAGAAAAAAGTTGGTGTGGGTAAATGTACTTGTAATTATTGCTCTGCTTAATATTAATTTTTCTTATGGCTGGTTAATTGAACAAATAGCTCCCACAGTATCGGATACTTCTTTTCCAGGGTCGACACTTAAGACTTGGACCACCACAGGTGCTTCTTGTAATCCTGCTCTCGAATCTAATTGTGATTGTGGTAAAGTAATTAATTGTATAGCTCAGAAGGGGCAATCTATTTATTGTAACCTCAATAATCCTGGTTATTGTAGTAGTACTTTTGGTCCTAATGCGGTGTGTACAGATGCCGGTAAATATAATTTCTGTAGATGTCAAGATGAATCTACTCATAAATGTAGTAAAATAGTTACTCATTCAGATTATGAAAAAACTTCCCCGACTTTAACTTTTGATGGTCAGAGTTGTGGACTACAAGCAGGCCATACTTATGCAGATGCGGCTTGCGCTGATACTAACGGTTATTTACCCTCATTTCAAATACTGGATACTCAAAGTAAGGATCTGCCTACATTTATGCCTGGCGAAGCGGATTATTTATCTTCGCCGATAAAAGATAATAATTATATGGATATGGATGTACTAGCAACTCCTTATTATAGTGTTGGTAATACTAGAACGGTTAGTGCATGTAATAATATGTGTCTAGGTTATACTAATATATACCTAGAAGCTCACACGGGAGCTAACAGCGCATACCTTGTCTTAGGAGGATTTATGTATCTTAATAATACTCTTGATTCAGATCCTTTAACATCTACTCCGTTATTGCTCAGCGAGGTTAGATACAATCAGCAAGATACATCTAAACATAAGGCTGGTGTTTATACTTATTTTGCTTTGTTCAATGTAAGTCCAGATAAGACATTAGGATCTCAAATAAATTTACGGTCGAATCCTAACTATAAATTTCTTTTCAAATCTAATTCAAATAATGGTTGGGCTTCAGATGAATTAACTCAGTCTGTTAATCCGGGCGTATATTATGCGTTTTATGTTATAGTACTCAGCGGTGGTGGAGGAGATACTAACTATATAGATTATACTTACGTAACTCTCTCTCATCAATGGTGGGATGATCCTACTTTCCAGCCACTCGATCCATTAAGACAGGGCGGTAACTATCACAGTTGGTCGCACATACCAAATTATGCAAAAGTTAATGATATCTCAAATCATGATTTTATCATATATCCTGCTATATTAAGCAAGCAAGAAATAATTTCTAAATATGATAACGATACTATCGAAAAAGCATTCTGTAATGCTCCAGATATAAATGGAGATAAAAACATAACTATAACTACACATAGTGGTTGTTGCTGGGAAGGTAGTAATGGTGTAGTTGACGTTAAAACTAATAGGGCTTGTACGTCTGATGGGAGTGGTTATAAATGGACCACTCCTACTTCTAAAGATTATTGTGAGAATATTGACGGTAAAAACGGCGAATATAGAGGAAGTTTTATTCCCGGCTCTAACACACCTACTAGTACAATAAATTCAGTAGTCGGTCCAACTGATGATTGTTGTGGTGATGATGCAACTGATTATGGATATATCTCTAGTGTGAACGTAAATAATGTTGATAGAAAACAATATTTATGTTATAATAAAACAGCTCCATCTCTATACGATGCTAATTTCGGAGATCCTAATTTCGGATACACATGGTTAAATGCTGTTTCGACAAGATATATCACTACAACTGTTAATACTTCTAAAAACGGTATTGAAAGTAGCGTCGACGCTATATCTAATTCTGAAGACTGGTATTATTGTAATGCTACAGGTACTGCAAATTTACCTAATGGGATTCCAATAGCTGAGAATGGTACATTCAAAAATAAAAATAATGATAACACATTTTCTTGCTACGATTTATATTCTGCTCAATATGCTTCGCAAGGAATAACTTTTGTTAACGACGGATGTACAAAAAAAACTTTGGGTGTTCCGGATAATAATTGTTGTGAATTCGATAGCGGTACAAGCAATAGTGTAGTAGGTAATGATATAACTGACTGTTATGCTAAAGCAGCCTGTCATATAGCAGGAAGTAACGATGCTGCTCCAATATTGGTTGATCCGAATGCAGTTAATAGTGCTGTAGATGTTAACTCTTATGTTCTTAAAGCACTTTGTCCTTTTGATCCTTCAAACTGTCTAAATGTTAGTTTTTCAAAAGATACAAAATGTGAAGAACAAGATAATGATTTTTCTCCTAAAAATACTTTATGTGATAAAAGTACGAGTATATGTAGAAATGGTGTTTTATTAAATACCTCGGGTAGTTCTGGCACTAAGTTATGTTGTTTTGGAAAAGACGCTGTTTGCGAAACACCCATACCCTCAATTTCTAATTCAGCAGAATGTAAATTTCAGAATGGAACGTCTTATTCAGGTTCTGATTATTCTTGCTCAGGAAGTGAAGTTAGTATGAGTGTTGAACAGGGAATGTGTTGCTTTGGCACTGTCTCATTAAATTATATAAAGTTAGCAACATATCAATCAGTTCAAAATAGTTCTTTTATGTGTTTAAAACAGAATGGTCAGAATCTAATCTCGGAATGTTGTTATGATCAAGGATGTTCGAATAAAAACCTTTCTGCATCAACTAAACTTATTTCTTTTGAAAATAAATTAGAATCAGTTGGAAGCGTGCAAAATACTATCTGGAATTTTGATAGTTTTATTGATGGAGCTAATAGTGGTCCTATACAAGATTATGTGTATAAAATTTCAATACCACCACGTACTCCTGAGAATACAAACCGTTTTAACAAAGTCGATGTGATGTCTAATCCAACGTATCTTAATCTTACACATTTTACATATTTAGAATTTGATTTTGCGTATAATTCACCCGACTTAGTCTTAACACTGAATGCAGGCCAGGGTTTAGACAATATTTATTTAGGAAAATTATCTGACTTCTCGACGAATGGTGATTCTCAATCAAGATGGCATCATGCAGTTATAAATTTGAAAAAATATGCTCCTTATGTTGATACCTTCCATAATTTACAGTTTACTTCAACAAGTTCTCTAACTAATGAGGTAAATGCACCCAAAATTGTAGTAATCTTAGATAATATAATTCTAACTCCCACAGGAGATGATTTAAAATATAATTCATTAAATCATTATTGTACAGGAGGATTCGAAGGATGGATTGATGATTTAGATCCTCCAAATCCAAAAATTCTTAACCCTTCTAAATGGTCTTGGAAAGATTATGGTCCTTACATGTTAGCTTGTAATGCTCAAGCAGCGTTTGGATGGACGGGAACGATGTGTTGTGGTGATGATACTAAATTATCTAATTATGGTGAGTTTTATAATGATACAGAGAAAGCTTGCTTTAATGGTTCTATGGTTAGCGCTAATCAAACCATAAGTTATGTAAAAAATGTTAATGAATTATCATCAACAAATTTTGAATCCTATATATACAAAGATTTATTGTACACTAATAACACATTCATAACTTGTCAAGCAGACAAATTAAAATATAACAATTTATTCGTAGCACCTTATGGTGATGTAGATCCTGCTAAAACAAGACTTATATCTTCAAAAACTGTGACTGATCAATGTTCAGTTAATGGACTTTATTATTGCGCAAATGGAGCATGGAGAAGGGAGATAAAGACAACTGATGGATATAAAGAATTCCCTCAAACACCTATAGTTTTGGATGTGACTCCTCCTGGTGTTGAATTATTGAAAAACGGATTTAATGGATAACTGTCAGAGTAATATATGTAGAGGATAAATTATAATGAATATAATATTATTAATTGCATGTGGATTGTTCGGAGGAATTATTCGCGCAATTGTTGGAATGTTAAAGCATAAAGTATTTACTGGAAAAGAAAAATTTCAAGGAAGAAAGTTTTTATTTACAATTATTACATCAGCATTAATTGGATCATTTTGTGCGCTATTAATGGTAGAAGATTATAGGTTAGTGTTATTAGCAGGATATGCTGGCACAGATTTAATACAGGGAGTATATAAAATTGTAAAATGAAAAATAACAATAAACACAATCATAGTATACTTATCAAAAGTTTGTTATTCGCACTAATTTTGATTATATCAATTAAATTTTCCCATGGTGCTAATACAAATAAATGTAATAATGGAACGCTAGATCCTGGTGAAGAGTGTGATTTAACAAACTTTAATGGTGCCCAGTGTTCAGATTCAGCTTACCTAAAAACCTTCGTCTATAATGGCGTTAGTTACATACTACGATCTACTGGAGGGAATCTGGCTTGTTCTAGTGATTGTAAAATAGATTCATCTGGTTGTATTTATCCTTATCCTCGCTGTGGTGATAATCATATAGATTGTAGCGACTACAACAATTGTGTCGACTACGCTAATTCTCCTCTTATTAATCAACCAGAAAACTTACCTTATTGCAATTCTCTGCTAGAGTCTAATTGTAAGTTAGAAGAACAATGTGATAATGGTTCATTGAATGGAATAGTTTTTACTCCACCTTATGGTCAAAATGGTACTTACTGTGACAAGAATTGTAAACTTGTTCCTGTTGTAGGTCCTTACTGTGGTGACGGAAATTGTGACGCTGGAGAAACTGCTTCAAATTGTTTTATAGATTGTGTTAATGGATGGACGACAAAAGATGACACTTGGTCTTTATCTAATGGAGGATATTTACAAACTAAAGGTGCAAATGGTGTGATATATAGCGATTACGTTGATTTGAAAGCGAATACTAATTATACTCTGTCAGCAGTAGCCAACATATTTAATCCTGCCGATAAAATTATTATAAGTTTAGACAATACCTGTATTAACAGCTCGATGATGCAAGGACCTTGTGGAATATCTGTTCAACAAATAGTATTTAATTCAGTGGGACCTACGAGCAACAGTACAACAATTAATATCCCTTTTAGCAATAATGTTTTTAATGGAGTGTATTATAGAAACGTTAGATTAAAAATATCCTCGACGACAGACTGCACTTCTCAATGCGCAAATAGTTGTAATTCTTTTATTGCTACACCAGGTTATGCGGATTGTCTTAATGGTTGTATTGCTGGTTGTTCCAACTCTCCTACTGCCACAATATCAAATATTTCTCTTAAAGAAACAGTCATGTCAGGTGTTGTTTATTCTAGTCTTCCAAGTGCTGATCAACTTAGTGGTTGTTGTCCTTTAGGCTATTGTTGGGACGGCGATAAATGTGCGAATGGCGATGATTGGATGAATGATTCACAAAAGACGCCACTATGGAATAATATTTTAGATTCACAATATTATAAATGGAATAATAGTCACGTCAATACTTCTTATCAATCACTCGCTAAAGGGTATAGATGTGTGATTGCTGATAATAATACTGGTGAAGCGCAATGGGCAGCAAGCAACATCAAATATGATTGGAATTATAATGCGTCTGGTTATTGTGCTAGAGAAACAGATTGCTTTGTAAGCAGTATATTTGATGCGTCGACAAGCGGCTATTCTAAAGGTTGTATTAAAGACGGAGATTTAATATCTGATGCTTTAATTCCGGGTGAAGGAAATCATTATTGTCACGAAGGTGGATGGACGACAAAATCATATATTGTAGCGACGTTATTGCAAAATATTAGCACTGCTGCAGGATATCCTTACGTTTTACAGTGCTATGATAATACTTCTATTAATTATAATACTCAATTAGATTTTAATGGAATACTTTCTTCATGTGTACTAGTACAAAAAATCGACCAGAATACAGAACACGTAATAACTGGAGTTGTGTTGGATAATGATGGTTTAGCTGTGAAATTTTTAGGTGCACTAATTTCAGAATACAAAGATATGCATAATATTGCAGACGATGTTTTTTTAGCTGATTGTATAGCAAATCCTAGTTTTGTTCAGAATAGCAATTTCTCCACATGTGTAGATGTACAGAATTTAAAAATTTATTATGAACATAATTATCATTATTTCTTAATCTCTGACCAATCAATTGACGGATTGTCTAGTAAAACTATGTGGCAGAGCATATCGGGTTTCTTTAAAAAATTATTTGAAAGTCTATTTGGTACAACGCCAGCAAGTATCGCGCCCTATGTCGCTATAAATCAAACTACGAGTTATGACAAGGTATATATTTTACGGAATAATAATTTGAATGTGACTGCATCAGAAGAAGCAAAATATGATGAGGGTACACAAACAATCGTAAATATTTTGTTCGTAGATTATTATGGTTCAAATCAGACGAATAATCCTATTAATAATCCAGAAATATTTAGAAAGATAAATAGTCCCATAGTACAAGGATCTCTATTACAGATTAACTGTACAGGTTGTTTAAACAGTACTTACAATTCTAATTATCCAGGTTTGAATCAACAAATACTTATAAAAACAGATAAGTCTACTGGTGTATGGCGTTACTTGACATCAATCTTGAGAGATAGACCTTAAATTATAACATTATGCTCATGCCACGCTCACATAGAATATTATTCTGACAGAACTTCGAATTATTTTATTCGAATGTCTTTTTTTAGTGTTCTTTAGGCGGCACTTTTGTTGCGAAATCATAGGATAACTTTTTAAAGACGATTTTCTTCCCCTTTATCATGTCAGATGAATTTTCTTTATGGACGGAGAAATATAGACCAGAAACATTTGCAGAAGTTAAAGGTCAAAAAGATATAGTTAAAAGAATAAAAGCATTTGTAGAAAGCAAAAATTTGCCTCACGTACTTTTCGCGGGGCCTGCAGGAATTGGAAAAACTACTTTATCTCTTGTAATTGTAAAACAATTATATGGCGACACTTGGAGAGAAAATTTCTTAGAATTAAACGCTTCAGATGAAAGAGGAATCGATGTTGTTCGTGTTAAAGTTAAAGAATTTGCAAGAACAAAATCAATAGGAAATGTTCCATTCAAAATAATTTATTTAGATGAGTGCGATGCGTTAACAAGAGAAGCACAGCAAGCTTTACGTAGAACGATGGAGAATTATACTCAAACATGCCGGTTTATTTTATCGTGTAATTATTCGTCAAAAATAATTGAACCAATACAATCAAGATGTGCTGTATTTAGATTTAAACCTCTTGATAAATCAGAAATTTATGAAATTATTGCAAATATTTCTGAACGCGAAAAATTAAAACTTGATGAAAAAGCAAAAGATGCATTAGTCACAGTGTCGGAAGGCGATTGTAGAAAATTAGAGAATATAATGCAAGCATGCGCAGTCATGAGTACTAAGTTGACTGAAGAAATTGTATTTGAGGTTGCAGCATTTGCAAAACCTAAAGAAGTTTTAGAATTATTAGAATTGTGTGTTAAACAAGACTTTCCAAAAGCGAAAGCCAAATTACTTGATACGATGTTAAATTATGGTCTATCAGGTATAGATATAATAAAACAGGTGCAAAAAGAGATATGGGAATTAAAAGTTGATGCGCATAAGAAACTAGAAATGGTCAAAGAATGTGGAGAAGTTGAGTTTAGAATGGTTGAAGGAAGCGACGAATATTTACAATTAGAAAGTTTATTGGCTAAGTTTGTTTTGATTAATTCACACGCACCTTTTTAATAAAAAGCTGCACCAAAAACAAATAGGTCGCTGAAGCGACGATTATTTCTGCTTTACTTATTCTTACTATAAAGCCATTCATCGACTAAAATTCCTGCTTTTAGAGAACTATTTCTCAATGTGTTCTCAAGTCTATATCCTGCTTTTTCTAGAACGTGTGCAGATTGAGGATTCCACATATATACTCTAGCTTCTACTTTTTTTAATCCGAAGTTTTCAAAAGCATAATCTGTCACATTGATTAAAGCTTCCGTAGCTATGCCTTTGCCCCAATAATCTTCACCGAGCCAATATCCGATTGTAGCAACAGTTTGGTCCTGAGGATCTATTCCGAATCCTATTCCTCCAACTATTCTATCATCAAGAGTTATTACAAAATGTGTTTCCCTTCTCAAACCTACATTGCTTTTTGTCCAAGATTTTGCAGCCTTTAATGTATAGGGATATGGAAAAGTTTCTATGAGATTTTTTGAAACATTCGGATTATTAGCTATTATCGACAATTCCTGAGCATCTCTTAATTCCCATGGTCGAAGTATTAACCGTTCTGTTTTAATAATCATACACTTGGTATTTCTTCTAAATATTTAAACCTTTCTAAGAATGAACTTGTTTGAAATTTTTTTAGAGATAAATTTTATTATGTAAATTGTTATAAGAAATTAAAATAAAAAGAAATAAAAAATAATGCTCGATTTTAACTGTATTTACCTTCTACGGAACCAGTTTGAGTTAAAGTTTGACCTGTTTCATGATTTATGTATGGGAAACTAATGTCTGCTTTAAACTTTGAACCAACTTGTCCACTTGCTGCGCCAGGGCATACGAATGTTAATAAAAATCCTCCGCCATTCTGGATTTGCGTTGTGTTTGCTACAATTGGTTGTTGTGCTCCTGCTACATCTGTGTATGTTCCAGTAACTGTTGGTACTCCATTACAATTGCCTGTTCCTGTTGCCGTCATTGGTAAAGTTATGTCTACACCTTTATTATTTTTGAATGCAATCTGTACACTATTTGTAGATAATGTAACTACTGCGTTATCTACGCTTGGTATTGGTGCTGTAAATGTTGTTCTATCTGGTAATAGTTTCTGCGGACTTAAAACTCCAAAATATGCTAAAGCTCCAATGGCTGCGAGTACTACTACTATCGCCCAACCATATGTCATCAAGAACTCCATGGCTGCTTGACCTCTTTTATTCATACTAATTCACCTCGTCTATATTTAATTAAACACACAAATAATTAATATACCTTTATCTATACTAATATATAAATGTTTCGCTTTAATTCTTCTTTTAAGCACACCTCTTGTCCTAAACAACACTATCTTTATATAATACCTCTACACGATTAGAAATAGAAAAAGTAAACAAGTAAAGTCAAAAGATGGTGGGTGAATATATTTGAGTAGACGTTCTAGAATTAAGTCGAGAGGACAAGTTAGTATGGAATATTTGATAATTTTTGGGATAGCTTTTGCTATGACTTTACCTTTAATAATTATATATGCAAAGCAAACAGGTAATATGCGTGCAGATGTTACTCAAGTTCAAATATATAAGACGGCAAGCAAGATAAGTGATTATGCCGAACAAGTATATTATATGGGTGAACCTTCACAAAGAACATTGTATGTTGATTTTCCTGAAGGAATTAACAGTGTGACAATAAATGGAAGCATGATTATATTTAATGTAACAACAACAGATTTGACTTATGTTGTGGTTAAAGAAACGACTGCGAATCTTACTGGAACAATAAAACATTTTGAAGGACAGCATAAGATTGTATTCAAAGCCACATCTAATGTTGTACAGATTACTGATATTTAGTTGAATAATCTCGCTGAATAATATTTGGTTGAACATCTCCTATGAAAAAAAAAGCACAAATCGCTATAGAATTTTTATTGATATTATCAATAGCTTTTGGAGTCGTTATGACTTTTTTGATAGCTATACTTTTAATCTCACAAAATAATACTGAAACAAGATCCTATTATGATATGGAAGATCTCGGGAACTCATTACAACAAGAATTTTTATTAGCGGCAGAACTAGAGGACGGGTATACTAGAAGAATAAATTTACCTCTAACTTTAAACGGATTAAGATATAATGCTACAATAGGAGAATCTAATTATTCATATTATTATTTAGTACTATCCTATAACACTGTAGAACTGGATTATTTGATCCCGCCTGTGAATGGCACACTAAAATTAGGAAATAATTATTTAGTAAAAAACAATAATACTTTGAGCATAAGCTAATCAAACTCATAATATAAAAAATTATAAAAAATTAACGAATTCACATATTTTAACAAATATTAATCACAACAAGATGAAAAACAAAAAGGGGCAAGTTTGGACTACAGACTACGTAATAGGCTTAATGCTCTTTATTCTAGTATTAATAATAACTGTAAAAATGGTTATTTCTATACAACCTTCACAAGATCAGATAATTGTTTATAGAGATGCTGTACACTTATCAGACGCTATCTTATCAAAAGGGTATCCTGCAAATTGGACAACAACAGATGTTTTACTTCCAGGAATTGCAGACAATAATAGAATAAATAACACTAAATTATTACAATTTCAAAACATGGAATATGGTCAAACAAAAATTTTAATGCATACGATAAGTGATTATTTATTTTTTATCAAAAATGGTACAGGCATAATAAATACGGGAAAATGTGTATATGGTTATAACATTACCACAAATATAAATTGCGAACCACAATTAAATACTATAAAATATGAGAATTTAGCTAAAATTGAAAGAATGGTAATATATAATTCGACAGTAGTCGTTATGACTATATATGCTTGGAATTAAATATGTATTAATTATGTTATTAAGCTAGATGTTTAAACGTTAAAAATGCAAACTGAAAATTTAAAATGAAAATAACAAGAAAAATTATATCAAAAAAAGCAATATTTTATACAATGGATGCGCTTCTAGCATCGATGCTTTTAATGGGTGCAGTGCTATTGATTTATAGCACTTATTCTCCTGACGACATCGATATCAACCAGCAGACTTTTATTTCTCAAGATATTTTAACAGTAGTTTCAGAATTAAAATTATATGAATTAAATAATTCATTTGTTACACAAGAAGTTCTAAACGGAAATATCACCGATATGAATAAAACAGTTCTTGATCAGATTGGCGAATATTGGGCGCTTAATGAAGTTGATAAAGCACAAATGTTATTACAAACCATTGTTAACGAATCTATTCCTTCTAATTATGGTGTAAGAACAAGCATGGGAAATAATACTTTATTATTACAAAATATTACTAATAAAATAAATTCTGTAGCATCTAATAGAATGATATCAGGAATAGAACAAGGAAGACCTATAACTGGTTCCTCGGGTGCTTCTTACTTAAAAAAAGTTAGAGATAAAAAAACATCATCGTACGCCTATTTTGGAGGATTTGTAGGTCAAGGAAATATAACAGTTACACTAGAAGAAATACCTTCGGATGTAGGTTTTGGAGATGTTAAACAAATTTTAATGGAGCTTGATGCTGTTGCACCTTTTCAATTATTTATCAATAATAATTGGTGCGCCAATCTTACTCCAACAGGCACGATGATGTTACCAAGTAGTTGGGATTTAACTTATTGTAATGCTTCAGTACAACCAGGCATAAATAATGTTACTTTGTTGTTTTATAATAATATTAATAATGCATATGTTATGGGCGGGAATATTCGTGTTGAGTATCAGACTGATGAATTGAAACAAACAATGTCTTTTACGTCAAAAACTTATTCCTTCCCAGAAATAAAAGGTATAGTTAATCTTTATGATGGCTTTTATGCTCCAGGTGATGTTACTGGGATGAACATTTATTTGCATTATTTGGCTGATCATAGTGTGACTGCGCTTAACAATACGTTCTATCTGACTATAGGCAACACTATAGTGTATATAGATACTAATAGTACACTAGAACAGTCTATAACACTAAATGATTCAACTCTTCGAGCAATGTTGAATTATTCTACTTTAAGTGGAAAAACAGTTCCTATTAGAATGGGTTTTGAAAATCTAAGTTATGAATCTCAACTTATAGGAAATTCTGAAGTAATGATAGCGACGGATATTAGTGGCAGTATGGATTATCGAATGGATTCTGATTCTGGGGGTTCGAACAGAAATTGTGATAATATTAATATCAATGCTAGTGATACAACGAGACTTAGCGTAGCAAAATGTAGTGATAAAACTTTTGCACAAAATGTTTTGAATATAACAGGAAATAAATTAGGTTTAATTTCTTATTCTACGTCCACAAGTGGTGGCTCCACAGTCTCACCGACAACAAACCTTACAAAATTAACAAATACTATCGGCAATGCTAGCCCAGAAACAGGATATGTGGCTGGCGGAAATACTTGTATTTGTTGTGGTATAAATAGTGCAAGAGATCAATTAACACTTGGTGCTGTACGTACATTCTTAATCAATAAAAGTATGAGTTGGAAATATAATACTAATAATTTTAAGGGCGATCCTGCAAATGATAGTTTAAACAATTCATGGTATTCTTATAAATTCAATGATACTACTTGGTCCTCTGGAAGTGCTGTCCTTGGCCATGCATATGGTGGTGTTACAGTAACTACTGAATTAGGCGTAGGAAATTCATCTGGAGGATTTTCATACGCTAATCTTTGGGAGAATGCAGGAGATGTCCCAGGTGCGCCAAATGATTTTACATCGAGTATATTAAATTCTACAGGCAATACTTTTGGCGTCGGCGGAGCTTATGATGGTTGGGATTGGGCTGGAGGAGTTCCTGCTTATGGATTTGATAGCGTAGTAAATTTTAGTGGCGCAAAAGGAGGACATCTTAACCTGTCCTTTGGAACAGGAAGTCCTGTAAAAAATAAGTGTACAAATTTTGATTGCTCAGGAGCATATGGAATAAGTGTAAATGTGACTCCGCAGATGTATGCATATTTACAAAATAATGGTTCAGCATTTTTATCATTTTTCTATCAATGGGATCAGACAGGAAACCCATTTACAGCGGCAGATCAAGTCTGGATAAAAGCAAGATTTACTCGTCCAGATGGAACTGCATATTGGTTAGGAAAGAATATGGATACTAATCAAGTTGGGGCGGATAATACTCCAGAAATATATACTGTAGATAATCCTAATATGCGTTTTTCAGGGAATGCGATGATTGATTTAACAAAAATGATAAACGGTTCAGGAATGTATTATCTAGATTTAGGTGCAAAATTAAATGGTTCAGCTAATACTGATTTCGGAAGTGCATATTTTGATAATCTTCAAATAGTTTTTAGTAACACGACGGATCATTACTTTTTTAGAAAGCATTTTAATGTAACTAATATGAATAATGTTAAACGAGGCGTTCTTAATTTATTGACAGATGATTTTGCTAAAGTGTATCTTAATGGTAATTTAATATTTGATGGTCAAGAAAAATTGAATGGAACATATTGGGATAGACGAGGTCTTTTTGTAGACCAAAGAAATTTCGAATTAGGTGATAATGTTGTTGCAGTAGAACTAACAAATATGTTTGTTAATAATAGTGCACAATTTGATTTAGAACTTATCGGAATAAATAAATCTGAACAAGGAGCGATGCTTGTAATGACGGATGGTGTAGCAAATGTGGCTTGTGCAGAGCAGGGAACGGTGGGAGACCTTGATGGTGATGGCACAAATAACACAGCGAGTGATGTTGCTATACAAGCGGCATGCGATGCTAGACAAAAATGGGGATTACAAGTCTTTTCAGTAGGATTTAGTTCAGGTTCTGACGAACCTACTCTTAAAGGGATAGCTGATTGTGGTGAAGGAATATATACTAAAAGCAATAATGTATCTGCACTTGATGATTTCTATAATCAAGTAGTATTAAATATTGTCTCAGCAACCATTCAAAGTCAGACAGTAATTGTTTCAGGAGGAAATCTTTCAGCATCCAATCTATATAGAGATTCGTATATAACATTCAATTATACTTCTCCAATAAATGATACAGACCTCAATGAGATATCAGTTCAAATGCAAACTGCACAATTCAATAATTGTTCTGCGGACATAACTATTCCAGCAGGAGTTAAAATTGTTGATGCGGTAGCAACATCATATTCCGGACCCCACTGGACACGTAGTCTTATAATAAATTCGGATGAGACATACAATCTTACTGATTATAATTCCCAATATATTTCTCTTGGCGATCCTTACTTAATATATGTTCCTCCAGGAACTCTTACAGGAGGCGTTAATCATATATACATAGATACGGGAGACGATTCACAAAATTCTACAGGATGTTCTCCTAATAATACTTTGATTTATACTGCATTAATTCCAAGCACTGTATCAAGATCTGAAGTAATGCCGAACAAAGTTGGATGTAAGTGGATAGTAGAATCGGAAAACGGTGGACTGCAAACAGTACTGGTACCCTCCACCTATGCAGGTTCAAAAACTTGCTATTATACTAGTTCAAATATGACTTATAATGATGCTTCACAATTTGATGATGCATATGATTTAGCAGTCTATACAATATTTAGACAGTTGGATGTTGATGGTAATGGAAAAATAATAGTATCTTTAGCCTCTGAAGATTTGGAAGTAATAGTATTAACTGTTGGTGGATTGCCTTATATGTGGGGACCGTCATTAATGAAATTAGAAGTATGGCAATAATTATTATACTAAATTAAACTCAAGTAATACATTAAATAAAAAGACTAAATTAAAAAAAATATTAAAATGAAATTAAACGTTCGATATACTTTTCCAAAAATACGCGGTCGTAAAGGATTCACGTATCTTATAGTTACTACTGTAATTGTTGTAGTATTATTAAGTGTGTTTTTTACATCGAGCAGATATAGACTGCAAGATCAAGAATCCTTACAACAAGTAAGAATAAGAGCGATGAATGATTTTATAAAAAATTTGAATACTGATATGCATAGAGCTACATACATTTCTACATTTAGAGCATTACTGGCATTAGAAGATCATGTTGCTACGACGGGGGATTATTTAACAGACGTAAACGAGTCTTTTAGGGAAATGTTTTTTTATGGCAATCTAGAAAATGAAACAAGCTCTGCGATAATGCTTAATTCAACATTTAGCGATTATCTTGCTAAAGTCCAATTAATGGCTAGATCTACAGGAATTATATTAAATATTAATGTTACACAGATAAGATTGATGCAATCGAATCCTTGGAATATAGATGTATATGTACTTATGAACATAACTGCTGTAGATACTAAGAATACTTCGTCGTGGAATATTAATAGAGAGTATGTTACAACTGTACCTATTGCTAATTTAAGAGATCCTCTTTATAGTAAAAATACTCATAATAAAATCCCTAATACTATTAGACAACTGCCTACAACTATTTTTGTTAATGGCAGCAATACGAGTGCACTCCAGGATCATATATCAGGATCATACTATGTCGCTTCAAATTACTCTCCTAATTTTATAATGCGCTTCGAAGGTTTAACAGATGCGGATATTAATGGGATAGAGAGTATAGTAGATGTTGTAGATTTGTCCGCCCAAGGATTACCACGATATGATGATCGAGTTAAAGTTGATTATATTTATTTTAATGATTTATCGACAGATAAAATATGTAATGTTACGTCTATTCCACAGAATATGTATTTCGTAATTCCTTCAAATAGAAAGTATATATATCAAATTGAAAATTTAAGTTATTCGAATTCAACATGTCCTTAAGACATTGTCATTAAGACACGTCTTGCGCTAACAACACCAAAATTTGGATGAAAACTAATAAGAAATCATTTAAAACTCATTTGAAACAAGTATTTGGTGTATATATTCAATAGTCGTAACAAAATTATATAAGTAGTCGAGGATTTAGTTTATAAAGATGGTGAGTACAAATATAAAAACAGGAGTAGATAAGTTAGTAGACCTAGTTTCAGAGAAAAAAAGAGTAACTGTTGATGATGCAGCAAAAAAATTAGGTGTAGGTAAGGATGTAGTTCAAGAGTGGGCAGAATTCTTAGAGGAAGAAGGAATAATTAGTTTAGATTATAGTTTATCTAAAACCTGGATTACTGAAAAAAAGATAACTAAAGAAGATGTATTAGGTAGCGCTAAAGAAGTGTCTTCAGAAAAAGAAGCACTAACTAGAAAGATAGATGTTGCTATAACTGTATTACAAGATGACACTTCAGGTTTCGAGAATATAAGAAAAGAATTTAAAAATATACAGGGGCACATAAAAAATGAAGTAGACGTTGTTAAAAAACAACTATCTGAATTAGAGCGTTATGATTCTTTAAGAAATAATATAGATAAAGATGTATCTAAACAACGATTAAACTATGATTCTATAATTAAAGATGCACAAGATAAATTAAAGTTAGAATCTCAAAAATATGATGAGCTAAGAGAAGTAATAGAGAAAGAAAGAAAAAATCTAGAACAGTATGGACAAAAACTAGATGAATTACGAAGACTTAGAAGCGATTATGAACGTACAGTTAATTCCTTAAAAGAATCATTGAAGAATATTGATGAGGTTATGAGTGGTTATAAAAAGAAGTTTGAAGATTCAAATAAAATTATTGCAACATACAAAGGTGCACTAGATAGATTGACGGCAGAAATATCTGAAAAAAAAGGAAGTACATTAGCGAAGAGAATTCAAGAATTAAAATCCGAAGATGAACGCTTACTTAAGAATCAATTGGCTTTAGAAAATGAAATTAAAGAGAAGCTTGGAGCTTTGAGATCCTATGCAGGAATAGGTGATAAAGTGCATAAAGGCTTTGACGGCGTGTTCTCTAAAAATATTAGCGTCGAGAAATTAATATCTGAAATTGAAAATGATAAAACTGATTTAGTAAAGGAATTGGAAACTTTAAAATCTAAAGTATTAGCATTCACGTTAATGACAAATAATACGATGATAAAAACAGAGTTAAAAGATATGGCTTATACTTTAGAATCTTTTGAACATAAAAAATTGTCTATAAAATATAAAATTGAAAAATTATTAGGATTAATTAAAGGCACGTAAATTATTTGTGTAAATTGCAGTATAAGAAAGTTATGTAATATTAATAAATAATCTTTAACGGGTGGGTGTGTGGTAAAAAATAAATCAAATAAATCAAGTAACTCTTTAATAAAAAAAAGAGCCAGTGAGAAACAGATAAAATCTGTAAAGGTTCTAGAATCTGTAGATTCTGGAAAAGCCTTAATAGGTAACAAAGAAGATATTATCTTAGATAAGTATGAGTTTAAATCTGAACGTATACCTATAAGTGTTACAATTATAAAAAAAAGAGGAGAATTTGTTCCTACCTATACTTTGCAGATTTCTATAATCAGTAAAACCACCGAGATGATTCTAGAGAAAGTTAGATTAGAATTAATTCGTCGAGTAAGTCTTGGCGCAGAAGATATTGGCGACGTTAAAAAAACTGATTTAGTTGAAGATAAATTTAATCAATTAATAGATATTTTAATAGATAAATATTTCCCAGACAGTGATGCAGAAGTAATAAGTTTCTTAAGATCGTATCTAAAGATGAATAGTCTAGGTTTAGGAAATTTAGAATTATTGATGAACGATGAAAATTTAGAAGAATTAGTAGTAAATCAAGCTTCAGAACCTGCATGGGTTTATCATAAAAAATATGGTTGGTTAAGAACTAATGTGTATTTAAAGAATGAAGAACAGACAAGACATTACGCAAGTATTATAGGAAGAAAAGTCGGAAGACAAATTAGCGTATTAACACCCTTGCTAGATGCGCATTTAGGAAGTGGAGACAGAGTTAACGCCACATTAAGTCCTGTATCGACTAATGGAAATACTTTAACAATAAGAAAATTTTCCAAAGATCCTTGGACTATAACTAAGTTCTTGAAGACCAAAACTATTTCAGCAGAAGCTGCATCATTAATATGGACGGCTATACAATATGAATTATCTGCATTAATAGCAGGGGGAACAGCATCGGGTAAAACATCTGCTCTAAACGTATTTGCAAATTTCTTTCCACCAAATCAAAGAATTTTAAGTATTGAAGATACTAGAGAAATTGTTCTTCCAAAGTTTTTACATTGGGTTCCATTGAACACTACTCTTCCCAACGCTGAGGGTAAAGGAGAAATAAATATGGGTGATTTACTTGTAAATAGTCTGAGAATGAGACCAGATAGAATACTTGTTGGAGAAGTAAGAAGAAAAAGAGAGACAGAAACATTATTCGAAGCAATACACACAGGACACTCAGTATATGCAACTTTTCATGCCAACAGCGCTAAAGAAACAGTAGAAAGATTAACAAACGCTCCATTAGACGTTCCACAGATAATGCTTCCTGCAATATCATTAATTATTGTGCAATTTAGAAACAGACGAAGCGGTATGAGAAGAACTTTCCAGATAGCTGAGATATTGCCAAACGGAGAAGCCAACGTTATTATGCAGTATGATATAAAGAAGGATGTTTTAGTTCGCATTGGAAAATCTAAATCCCTGTATGATAATATTTCTTTATTTACTGGTATGACTGATTCAGAGATAACAAAGGAATTAACAGATAAAGTAAAAGTTTTGAATTATCTTGTAAGAAAGAATATCGACGATGTAGACGGTGTCGGAAGAGTGGTTGCAGAATATTATACTGATAAAGATAATTTGATGAGATATGTTACTAGTAATAGCGATTTCCCATTAGCATCACAGTTAAAATTGGAAATCCCCGATATAACTAATACTAAATCAAATAAGGATGATGATGCTAACAATAAAGAAAAAGCTACAACAGGAAATAAGGATAGCCCAGGATATTCTATAGACATTCCTAAATCATCTTTGAATACTCTTTCCTCTGGACAAAAAACAAACACTTCGAGTTCGCAAGATCAACACAGTAAAGAGAATAAAGACAATAAAGATAATAAGAAAGGATCAGACATATTACAACCACCAATATCTAAGCTTAAGTAAAAATAAGTTTAGGGGCTTTGTATAACTAGGTGTTTTTTATTATTACTGTTATTATTTGTAAGATATTTTATATAATGTCTTACTCTTGACATTTATGATGGTTATAATATTTATTTATTTAATTTGATTATGTTGTGATAAAATGCTATATTCATACATCGCTAAAAGCTTTCCTGGACTAAGATTAAAACTTAGGCAAGCAGGAATATTTCAAGAGCCAGAGGAATATGTAAAGTCCATAATGGGCACATGTATACTACTTTCTATAGGTTTATTTTTCATGTTTTTCTTTTTTACATTATCATTATGGTCCATTATTATTATACCTCTAAGTATTCCTATGTTATTTATGTACTTCATCAAATTTGTAGATGTTAAAATTGAAAAGATCAAAAAGCATATCGACGAAGAAATAATTTTTGCAGGAAGATTTTTAATAATTGGTCTAGAATCAGGCGTTCCAATTCATAAGATATTCGAAGATATGGAAAAAAACTACGAATATGTAGGATATTATTTTGGAGAAATATTAAATAAAGTCTACTTAGGAACGAGTATGGAAGATGCTGTCAATGACACTTTGAATATATCTCCTTCTCCAAATCTTAGAAGAATTTTATGGCAGGTTATGAATTCATTAAAGACGGGAACAGAAGTCGGTACAGCGTTAAATTCTGTAATTGAACAAATAGTTAGAGAGCAACAAATCGCAGTACAAGAGTATGGTAAAAAATTAAGTCCATTAGCAATGTTTTATATGACTATTTCAATAATTGTACCTTCGCTCGGAATAACAATGCTTGTTATACTTGCAACATTTATAGGCCTAAAAGTTACAATGCCTATATTAATAGTGTTAGCAGTGATGATAGGATTCGTACAATTTATGTTCCTATCATTAGTCAGAGCGTCAAGACCGTCAATAAGCACATAAATTAAAATTCATATAAATTAAAATCAATAACATGGAACCGCACAAACTTCCAATAAGAAACATGAAAAGATTTAAAGAAGATCTTATATCTAGTCATGACCCTAAGTTTTTGTTTAAAGACTCAACACATTTTAAGACGATTAAAGAAAAGGTTAATGATGTATTAAAGGCACATTTTGATCAAAAAACATTTGAAAAAGAACAAAAAGAACAATCTAAAAGTAGTAGTAGAAGTAGATTCGATAAAAAAGCAAAGAAGAAGAAAAAACTAATAGGATTATTATCTGATTTTTCTTTAAAATTAGGTTTAGATGTTACCGCTAGGGCGGTGAACAGTAAAATTCTTGCTATTGTTACTCTTTTTAGTATTATTTTATCTCTTGCAGTTACAAGTTTTGTAGTAGTTAATCATAAATCATTGGATGTACTTATATTATTTCTTATAGTAATATGGACTTTATTATATGCGGTTGTCTATTTGTTTTGCGTGTTTGTAATGTTTATGTATTTAGATATACGTATGTATAGATATGTTAAAGAGATAGAGGAGAACTTGCCAGATTTCTTGCAGTTAGCCTCCGCTAATATTAGTGCTGGAATGACTGTAGATAGAGCACTATGGTATGCAGTTAGATCTAAGTTCGGAATACTCGCTGTAGAGATGGAGAATGTTGCTAAAGCTACAATAGTAGGTGAAGATTTAGAAGGAGCATTACTACGTATGGGAAAAAAATATGATTCTAGAATTCTAAAAGAAACAGTAAATCTTATAGTTGAAGGCATTCAAAGCGGTGGAGAAATGGCCGATTTATTAAATAAATTATCCACCAATATTAAAGAGACACAATTAATGAGAAAAGAGATAAGTGCAAGTGTAACAACTTATGCCATATTTATCGGCGTAGCTACAATTATGGCTGCGCCAGCATTATTTGCTTTAAGTACGCAATTATTAATAATTATACAAAAAATCTTTGGTTCAATACATATGGATAATAGTGGTGGAATGTCTGGAATGTTTAGTTTTAATTTTTCTGGTGAGAGTATAAGTATATCTGACTTCAAGAAATTTGCTGTAATGGTACTAGTAATATCTTCATTCTTTTCAGCAGCAATAATTGGCGTAATAAGAAAAGGAAGTGTAAAAGATAGTATAAAGACAATACCTTTATTTATTATAGTATCTTTAATATTATACTTTGTTGCATGTAATGCCTTCGCAGTATTAATGGGTGGATTATTCTAAAACCATTCTAATATGTGAGTAATACCTAATACCTGCATATTCTACAAGTTATGTTTGGATATTTTGAGTAGACCACCGAGTTGTAGTATATTATGTGTTTGTGAAATTATTTAAGAATTAGAATAAAAAAATAAATTATAAAATAAAAAAATAATTTGTTGTTTAGACTTAACTAGGTACGTGTCTTAAAGTTAGGTCTGCACTTACGTGCTGTAGATATACATAACTTAATTGTGTTTCTAATGGTACTTCTACAACATTATTGCTTCCTGTAGTGTCTATTGTACATTGTAGATTAATTGTTGCCTTACCGCTTCCATCAGCATACAGTCTTGCATATCCTTCACTATCTAAGTTGCTACATTCTACCTTAACTATTTTTGATCCTATACGTACGTCTTTAAATGTAACTTTGACTTTTCCAGCGTCCATATTACCAGGAACATTATTACATACAGGTGCAGCATCTGTTACTTTGAAGAAATTATCTCCGCTACCTGAATGAGTTAGAGTTAAAGTTACACTAATTTTTCCACTACCACCATATGATTCCTTTAATGACGTTACTTGTATTGGTCCGCCGCTGTTTTGAGGATTTTTCTCTCCTTCTAATGTACAAATGTCTTTATTGGTAAGCGCTTGTTCAATGTTATTATTAACACATATTAATGTTGAGACATTAGTGTAATACTTGTAACAGACGTCTGCCCAAACTCTAGGCTGTTGATCTCCTGCAACAGTGTCTTGATATTTTAAAGTTCCAAATTCTATATTATCTAAACCGCCATTTAATACAGTGCCATCAAAGTTTTTTACTGCTCCTCTTATATCATTAGTATTGAAGCTCTTGAAACCAGGATATTTGGTTGTATCTAAACTGTACGTCGGACCATCAATGCCAGAAATTTGTACATATAAATCACCTTTCTTAACAGTTGCTTCTCCAACATTTTGTGCTTTTACCACAATAGTAAATTGGCCTGCACTAGGTCCATCTGTTATTATAGCTGGAGGAGTTCCGTCTTGAAAACTAACTTTCAAACCTTCTGTTCCGCCAATAAATGTCTTTCCAATAGACTGTGTACTTCCACAGCCAGTCAAGAATATACTCATAGCCAATATTGCCACTAATACTAATCCTTTGTTCATATTATCACCTTGTATTTATCGATTTTAATATTATTTTTTTATTGTAATGAGGTTTTATAACTTTATTTATGATAGTCTTCTAACAACTATATCTTTGTATATTGTTTTTGAATAACCATACCATAATTCTAATTCCAAATCTGCTTTGTACGCAGCACTTGCCATTCCTGGAGGGAATGTTATTGAACAAGTTATTTGTCCATTGCCTGACGCATCAAGCCTCATCACTTGATCAGGTATACAACTCATAGTAATATCTATATTTGAAAGATATACATATCCTATATATACAACATTTGTATCTGTAGTTTTTACTGTTTGTCCAGATGCAGGATCGCATTTGTATAAGCTAAAATAATCATATAATTCATCGTCAACACTTTGTCTATTGTGATGAATATTTATAACGAAAGTAGTTCTACCTTTTCCAGGTCTTTGTTCAATTGTTGTTACAGCTACTGGAGCTCCTTGTCCACCACCCGGACTTGCTGTTACTGGTTGACAAGCTTTTTTTACATTAGAGTATGGCTCAGGATCAAGACAGACCATTGTTGATGCATGTGTAGCATAATCAAAACATGATGTTACCATTATTCTCAAGGGGAATTCTTCAAGTGAAGTTGGTAGTGCTATCATTGTTGTTGGGAATTCTACCATATCCATTCCCCCTGCAGGATTGTTAGGATTTCTTCCCTCCAATTCAAATTCTTTTAACCAATTTCCCCATCCATATGTACTAAACATTCCACGAGTTATTGGAGTTAGAATCGATCCGACTCTACTATTTATTACACCTACACTTACTCCTGTATATCCTGTATATTTACTATTTTCCACAGTAAATCCTAAATTATTAAATAATCCTGATCTATTGCCGTATCCAAACGATGAAAATGATATGGATTTTTGTCCACCGATGTTTGCTAGTGAGAGACTTACACTTTTTCCATTTATAGGAATATTAAAGCCGCTGACTGCTAAATTACCATTAGGATCAAAGTATCCACTAAACATTGTCTGACTCCATCTGCCAAGACCAGTGTATCCAGGATATCCTTGAGTATATCCCTGAATTGAAAATATACCTGGATCAAGACCTTGAATGAATAATGCTCCGTAAGCATCAGAAGAACCTTGGTTAGTTATTTGCACGTGTATAGGCAAAGTATTAATGTCGGAACCATAAGGTGCTTGACCGTCATAATAAAATATAGATGGTGGACTGTCTTGTAAAAAACTCATTTCAACACTATTATATCCAGTATAATATTTAGGATTATTTGTGCCAAAGGAACTGCAACCTGTACTTACTACAACTATCACGGCAAGCAATAATATTAAGAATAATCTGTTTTTCAATTCACGCACCATTTTATTCAACCTCAGTATGTATAATATATAAAGATTATGTTTTTAATCTTGTATAAAATTACACACAATTCATCCATATCTCTTTTTAATATTTTTAATAGCATTTATTTTTTTAGTTCAACGTTAATCCTGTTAAATCGCAGCAATACTTTTCATTGTCACAAAAGGATTTATCTGGAACAAATTGATAATTTTTTAATTTATTCGCATCATCAATACCGCATACACAGCTGAATGTATTAGCTACTCGTCCAATAATATTATTATTTGTAAATTTACATAGAGGGTTATTTGTGTTATCTTGTGAGCAATAGTCGCAACGGTTTAATCCGCTTTGTGTTATTGCATCTTTCGTCTTATCTTCTGAGGATACATCTTTTATTACATTTCCTTGTATATTAATCAGCGAACCAGTAGGAATGATAACAGAAATTTTTGAAGGATTTGCGCAATATGAATTAATATTATTTCCACCACATAAGCCTGTGACGCATGCGCCGCTAGAAGAATAATTATCGCAAGTTTGAGAAGATATTGCTTGACAACTAAAGCCTGTAAAATCAGTATTTCCACAAGTGGCTAAATCACTTGGATGACTTTTATCAGCGCAATATGCGCACTTATCAACACATTTTCCTTTGTATTCTATTTGATATTGATCGCATTGATTAGTGCTACAACAATATAAATCTCCAGGACAGTATCCTTTAATACAACTTCCTGTTCCTAACTTTTGATTGCATATATCTAATGTACAACTACATGAAAATCCGCTACCAAAAACAAATCCAGGATATGGTTTAGAGTCTTGACATAATGCTGCTCCAGGATTTTTTGCACAATATTCACACTTACTTAAACATCTGCCATTATCTTCAACTTGGTATGATGCACATAATCCTTGCGTCGTATTTGGTGTTAATATTTCGTTACGTAGAATTTCTAAATCTTGTTTATATATGGATTGGTATGTATAAGATACGTTAACAGTTAATGCTGTAGTATAACTTTTTTGAGCTGTAGAATACCCTGCGCTATTTTCAGGCAGAAAACATCTGATAAATGACGTGCTGTCAGTTAGTCTTAACGTTTCTCCTGCTTCTACAGGACCACATTGTAATTCTGTTTGAGATAGCCATGCGCGAACATTTACTTTTCCAGAGACTAAGTCTTTATTTACATTATTGGTTTTATCACAACGTGCTTGACTACTAACATATCCACTACCGACATTTTCTATGTATATTTTAAACTGCGGTCTGACATAGTTTTGTTGTAACATAATTTCTGGTTCAATCTTTGTAATTGCTATCGGAGCGCCTTGACCTTGTGCACCATTATATGTTTCGCTTTTGCATGCTGCTATACTAACATCTCTCTTAGTAGTTTGAGTGTCTATACATGTCATTATTGTTAATTCTGTAGAATAAGGATAACATAAATCATAATTTATTTCTGTAGTAGAACTCTCTCTTAATTGTGTTAAACTATTCGACTTAAAATATACTGAATAAGGAAAATCTTCCCCTAATGGATAATATTGACTTTTACCTTGAAGATGAATATTTGTTAATATTAAATTTCCGCTTGTCCCTTTAGTACTAAATAGTCTGTATGTATCATAACTTATTGTGAGTTGTGCAGGATTATCTGCTGTCACGTCATAACTACCTAGATTATTTAATATTATTCCATCACCAAATTCTTCCTGTTCATACACACTTTTAGGATTGGAGGGAGAAAATTCTACAGTTACGCCTTCTGTTCCGACCCTATAATTTTTTAGGCCACTTGTCTGTGAACATCCTGTAATAAATATCAATGTAGTACTTACAATTAATAATATTACAATTTGCATTATTTTGGATGATGTTTTTTTTCTCATGATAATGATTAATTATTTTTTCTTTTAACCTTGTGTCGTTGTTATTTTATTATATGGTCAATAAAAGTAACTTTCATTATGATTATTTTATACTATATACTGTTTGATTTGGTGGTCTATATTAACTTTTTTCTACCACGATAGTTGTAGTTCCTTCTACTGCATATTCATATCTAGCTTTTGCAGCAAAAGTTTTGACGCTCTTTAAATCAGCACCAAGTAATGAGTTAACATTAACATAATTCATTCTACATCTTACAGCATCGAACATGTCTCCAGCATTTGTACTGTTTATTTCAAATGTATACGTATTCCTTCCAGTTGTCGGGTCAGGTTCAAGTACGGATATAGGATCTCTACTACAGTCAGTAAGTTTTATTTCTATAGGAACATCTAATATATATCTTAATCCTCTCATAACTTTTCCTTGAGGCCATTTATTTTTTAGACTCACACCAAAAGGATAAGTACTTAATTGAGCATTATTTAATGAATCTACTTCTATAGGTAATGGTTGAGATGGTGCAGGTAATCCAAGTTCTACAGGCCCTCCAGTATATGTTGCGATAGTAGTAGGGTCTATACCTAGTCTTGAATACTGATCGTTTCTTATTTTTGAATTAACAAAAGTATAAGTTATATCTGAAGAGGTTTCATATACAAAATTTGCTCGAACTTTTACATCATATGTTCCTTCTTTTAATTGTCCTAAAGTACATCCTATAATGTTTTCATAGCTACCTGTTACATCATATATTATTGTTGGATTGACGGTACCTTGACGTATTCCGTCTATATAGCATATTGTATTGACATTATAAAATTCTTTGACGTTTTCTGCTTTTATAGTTGCTTCTACAAATACGTTTGACATATTATTATACCTAGATTCAAGTGGGTGAACATTTTCTACATATATTCCTGCACGACTTTCTTCTTGTCCGTCGTATGCTTGACCTGTTGCCATAGCAACAGCGCGGTTTATAGTATTACCTATAGAAAGAGATGCTTTAGAAAATATACTACCTACTCCTGAATAAACATATCTTACTCCCGCCATAGGGTCTTTAACTAACATTTTGGTATCTTGATCAGGAGCAAATGTTACTAAGACAAAACATAATGCTACAACGCACCAACCAAAAGTATACCACAAAGATATTTTTTTTACGATGCTATCTTTTGGAAGATCTGATGCAAGATAAATTGGTAATATTGGAAGCCAGAATAATAATCCGGAAATACTAAGCGACCAACTATTATTCGCGAGATATGGTGGAATATAAGGAAGTATATATGCTAACGCCATTACTGCAATTAATTTTGCTTCGCCGCCACCAATATGTCTATCGAATATAAAAAAGAATGTGAATATTGCTATTGCAGGATATATGTAAATTATAAATCCTGGTCTACTAAATCCTGTTGCCCAATCAAATATATGTACTGCTAATGTAATAAATACTAGAAGTCCTACACTACTTTCACCATCTGAACTATCACTTCTTCCGCCGCCGTCTCCCGGACCACCTATTGCTCTTCCAGCATTACGTAAACCATTTAATGCTGCTCCTCCGACGAATCCTGCTGCTGCGACTCCAGCCCCTGCACCTTTTCTAAGAATATTACTAAATTTACTTGGACCACTCGGGCTACTTTGTACAGGGGCGGTAGGTGTTCCTCCGCTTCCTGCATTTTCAGTATTCTGTGGCGGTACATTGATTGTTCTTGCAATAGAAGGTCTAGTAGTAGGAACGTATTTTGTCGTAGCGACTGTTGGAGCGCTTTTTTTTATTCCACTTATTCTTTTCATTCCATCGCCACTTACTGCAAAAGTTTTATTATCATTTACACCTTTTAATATTACTCCAGAATTCCCGTCCTGTGATGGTCCTTGCACTACATACTTAGCTTTTTTTCCACCGAGCGTGGTGTACTCTACCTCATCTCCTGCTTCTGGTTTATCTTTAGACATTTTGTAATATTATCTGGAATTAAGAAAAACCTCTTTTCGTATTCCAACAAGTGTTATGTGAATGATGTATTCGTATGTATAGTATTATTTGTTAAAATTTTTTTATTTTATCTGTCTTAACTCTACTTTTATTTCAGCGATGTTTACGTCATCATCTACAGGAATTATTTCTATGCTGTTAGTGTTCTCGTATGCATAATTAGTAATTATCTTCGTGTATTCTACTCCTGTCGTATCTATTCTGAATGTGTGTCCATTAATATTGAAGTCTACACGTTTACGATTAACGCTATCAGTAAATCTAACTGTTAATTTTAATTCATAATTATCTGTCATTACATAAGTTCCATCTTGCGTAATTACGTCTTGTACACTACACGCTAATGGAGCTGAACCATCTTTCTTAACATATCCTGATGGACATAAATCACATTCGCTAGGACTTATGTCAGGTTTACATTTATCTGCAATTCCCGTGATTGGCGTTTCTTTACACCAGTAATTATCTGGATTTTGTGCAAAGCAGCAATCCTTATCATAATACCTTCCTGGTTGTACACAATTTGCTGGACATGTACCATCATTATTGTCTCCACATGTTTTTTCACAATTTGTTGGAGTGTTTCCTGAACTATCATAATATCCCGTCTTACATGTGCCACAATCATCACTAGCTAGATAAAATCTACATCTGTTATTACTATCTTGAGTTGGTAATGAACACCAGAATCCATTTCTATTAAAACAACAATCCGCATCTGTCGTCTCATCACATCCTGCAGGACATATTCCATCATAAGCACCGCATTGTGCTTTAGTATCTTTAGCAGCGAAATAATCTGAGTTTAAATCGAAGTAATATGTTTTATACGCAGGCTTACTCATCGTCGTTTTAATATACATATTATCTAGTAGATACGATCCTTTACTGCTTGAGAATTTTAATTCATTGCTACCAACTACAACTTTTGAAGTATCTAGTGTAGCAAATGTTTTTGAACCGCAATCAGCAACAGTATTATATGCCACATCTCCATTGAAGTCTATTCTAAGATTGCTGACATCTTTTACACTGCATTCAGGATTGAAAAATAATGTTAGGCTTTCAAGATTTTCTTTTTCTACCTTGCTTAATATGAAATGCTGTATGCCAACAGAATTGCTATAATCTGTAACATCTCCTGTAATTTGCAATGATTCTATAGTATATTTGTTTGCACTCCAGAATCTAAGACCTGGTGAAGGCACACTCAATACAATAGTGTTAGAATCCATCAAGTACTGCGGATCTAAAGCTATAGGTTTAGGATTAGCAGTATCAATTTCACCGCTAAAGATTTCTCTTCCATTTAAGGTTATACTTATTGGTCCTGTACGATCTTTAACAGAGAAGGATAATAAAACATTTTGTGTAGCTGCACGATTTATATTTAATTCCATAGTATATTTTGCTTTATCAGGATCAAAAATAGGATATCTTAAGTCTATACTTGGAACGCTCTTTAAAACTTGTCCTGCAGTTGGAGAATAAATTCTTGTTGTAGGTAAATCATATGTTTTCTCATCAGTATTAATGTATGTGACTGTTCCTACATTCTCATTTAGTAATACTAGCGCAGTATTAGCACTTCCAGTTCCATTTTGTATTAAAGAATTTTTGTCGCCAAGTAATTCAGTTCTTATATCAGGTGGTAAGAATAAGATATATAATATTATTAAAACAGTTAACACCGCAATGAATGCCGCAGCGTTACCAGCAAAATATTGTCCTCTTTTATGAGCCATAGTATTCACCCTAAATTGTACATTCACAAACGTAATGACAAGCGTACTGATATATAGTCGAAACGTTAACCCTAATCTTGACACACATGTTTATAAATCTTACTATTGTTTGTGGACAATTACTTGAACAGTTTATGTGAATCTACATGAACTTTTCTCACTTTTTCTAATAATTCATTTTAATTGGTTGCATATTGCATATTAGTTGTGCAGTTTGCATATTTTATAATCTTTGAAAGATTTATTATACGTGTTAGTACGAGTTAGTTTAATACTCGCCCAAAGAATAACACCAACCAAAAGAATAACTTTAAATCTAAATGTGAACCACTCTTTCTTATGAAGATAATATTTAAAGATTTAAAACATGGACTAATAAAAGTTAGAGTAGATAATAGTCAAGATACTTGGGCATTATCTACGATAATTGAAGTCGGTGATAGTGTTAGCGGGATGACTGAAAGAAAGATAAAACTTGGCGGTTCCGAAGATAAATCTAAAATAAGTAAACGAATAGTACATTTGAAGATAATGGTTGAAAAAATTGAGAACGACCATTCATTAAGAGTTTCTGGAAAAATAATTGAAGCTCCAGATGATATTCCTAAAGGAGATTATCATACTTTTGATATTTCAGACGGTACAGTAATAACTCTTGAGAAAGAATCATGGACAAAATATGCCTTAAAAAAATTAGATGAAGCAGTAAGTGCACAGTTAGCTAATATACTCGTTGTAGCCTTTGATAGAGAAGACGCAATATTTGCGATACTAACAAATCAAGGATATGATATTTTGCCCTCTATGAAAGGAGATGTATCAAAAAAAGATATGGAAGAGAAAAAGTCAAATTTTTATCAGGAGATATACAAACAAATTCTAGATTACAATCAAAAATATGTATTTGACAATATTGTAATCGCAAGTCCAGCGTTCTGGAAAGAATATTTACTTAAAGAAATAAAGGACGATGCTTTACGTAAAAAGATAGTTCTAGCAGCATGTTCAAGTATTGATGATGGAACGCTATCTGAAATATTAAAAAGGCCTGAATTAAAAACTGTATTAGACAAAGATAGAGCAACAAGAGAATTAAAACTTGTTGAAGAATTACTGGGACAGATAAGTAAAGATAATGCAACATATGGTTTAAGAGAAGTTAATGAGAAAATCGCTTCAGGAAATGTTTCAACACTAATTATTGCTGAAGACCTCATACTTCGAATGCGTAGAGAAAAGAAATACGCTCTTCTCGAGGAAACTATGAACAATGCAGAAAGCTTAAATGCTGAAATAAGAATTATAAGTAGCGAAGAAGCAATGAAAAAACTCGACGGGTTAACCGGAATTGCAGCACTATTAAGATATAAGGAGAATTATTCTTAAGAAAAAATAATTAAAAAAGGTATTACATGACAAACTCAGAACTTCCCTACGAAAAAGAATTGATAGAGGATATTAAAGATAAAAAAGAACTTCGTACATTAGATGAAGATTTCATAAAGAATAAATTAGATATGTTCTTCAAAGACAGACATCATGAACAAGGTAAAGAAAAATTCTTAAAAAAATTAGAATCATCAAAAACATATAAACAATTTACCAAAAGTCGAGAGTATAAATTTTTAATCAAGGAATTACGTGCAGAATTACGTAAAGTATATGGTGTATTTATACTTGAAGGGTATAATAAGAGAAAGAAGATACTAGCGGAACTTGCAGACTTAGCAGGGTCTGAAACAGATGAAGAAAGAAAAGAGTTGCACGACCAACTTTTTGCGTTGCATAAATCTACTAAAGAACGCATGGATCATTATGAAGAACTTTATCAAACTATATTCGATACGATTGATGACTTTGAAAAAGATAAACCTTTATTCGAGCATCATAAATCGAGTGTTGCTGGTGTTGTTCCAAAATATATCTTTATGGATTTAGCATGCGGGATGAATCCTATAAGTACAATATTTTTTCAAGATAAAATATCTAAGTATTATGCATCAGATATATCTTCCGAAGATTGTGAATTTTTGAAGGACTATTTTGACACTACTAAAATTGATGCAGTAATATTTCCAGCAGACTTAACGGAAACAAAAATATTTTATAAACTTGAAAAAATCAAAGTCGACATATGTTTTGTATTCAAAACTTTGGATGGTCTTGAGAGAATAAAGCGAAATATAAGCGAAGATTTATTGAAGAGTGTTTCTACTAAATATTTCGCAATCACATTTCCAACATTATCTATAGGCGGTCTTCGCGAGATTAAAGAACACAGACGATTATGGTTTGAAAAACTTCTAGATAAACTTGAATGGAAATACGGAAAATTCACAATGGGAAGTGAATTATTGTATGTGATAAAGAAAGGATAAGAAAGAAATATAAAAGGAATTCTGACATAAAATTAATTATTTATCGAGTTTATTTATAGTATATTTAATTATACCTCATATCATTTCATACCCTTTTGTACCTTTTACTAAATAGATACAAATGAGAACCTTTTTATATTCGTTTGCTTCGTGACAAATCATGCAAAACTCAACTAATTTATCCGAAATGGTAAGAAGTTACACACCTATAGGTGGATTGCAGGCTGTACAAGGAGAACCAGGACTTATTTACTCTTCTGAGCAAGAAAAAATATTATTTCCTTGGTCAAATTATCTTAGGCCGCAGTTAAAACCGGACTCGTGCTCTGAGAATTATCAGAGTATTAAGCGTACGCCTAAACCTGCTAGGGAAAAGCTTCCTAACACAGATTAATTTTTTAATTTTATTTTTTATGGTTTCTCTAGAGATAAGAATTCTATTTATTGGGTTCATTTAGTATTTATTATTGTCTGTTCAATTATCATATCTAGAAATAATGCATATTGTTTTCTTTGTCTTTTATCTAGGACGGCCCTTCCACGATTTCCAGTAGATATGGTTATATGCAGGTAATTATTTAATTTTCCAAATTCTATATCGTGTTCGCCATAATTCGATTCATATAAGAATGCTTCATAATTTTTATCTTCGTCTTTCGTTTTTTCTAACTCTTTTATATAAAACTTTATGAGATTTTGATGTAGGCCTTTTATTGGATGAAACTCCCATCCTACGTCTGTAAATACCTTTGACGCTATATCTTTTATTTGACCCTCTGTTATTACTTGATCTTGACTCAAATATTTTTTATGATTGAATATGAAATATATTCTTTCATTCGCTTCATATGGAGAAATATCAGAATAGTGTAAGTCTTCTATAGGTTTGTATCGTATCTTAAGGTATCTCAGTAAAATGTTTGTCATTTTCTCTCTAACACACCTTTTTAGAAAAATTGGATTTATAAAAAATAAATAAAAAAATAAGAAATTATATTTATAATTTCAACACATTCTTTGCAGGTTTCATATCTTTCCATGCTAATTCGAATAATTCTTCGAGTGCATTAGCAAAGTAAGGGGTATTTACCCAGATTCCTACATCATATGTTGGATGAACTTCTTTGTCATCTGTAACCATAAATAATATTTCCTTTCTATCGACTAGAATGAATCTTGCCTTGCTATCTGTATGTCTTAATTCTGCAACGTTTCCTAAATCTTTTATAGCTGGTATTGATTCTTTTGTTAAAGGTGCTGCGATTCTAATTTTTACACCACGTTTCTTTAATAGTTCGAATGTTGGTTTTAATCCTTCAATCTTTCTCATCAATCCTTCAGTCGTAGTCATTATTGTTACATTACTTTCAGCGTTCTTTATAGTTAACTCCATATGATTATATAAGTTGTGTCTTCCTTTCAAACTACCGCTTAAGTCAGATGGTTCTATTATCTCTACGCCTTGCGTATGTAAATTGTTTAATTCTTCGACGACATCTGTGCCTTTAAGATCTTCAAGTCTCTTGATTCTCTCGTCAGATTCTATTCTAACATTTTTCTTTACTCTCTCAACAATTTCTTTAGGAGGAACTGCTATATATTTGATTGGTTTTCCAATCTTCATTATAACGAATCCTTTTTTCTCTAGTGATTCTAGAATATCATAACTTCTACTTCGTGGAACATTTGCGATATCTGAAAGTTCTCCTGCTGTAGAAACGCCCCTGCTCAATAGTGCAGTCCATATTTTAACCTCGTAAAGGTTCAAACCAAAAAATCTCCTTAATTTACTTAAAAACTCATCTTTGACGATCATTTTAACCCCCCGACATTTACTTAGTCGGTACTTCACCCCTCTTATTTATGTATGTCTTTTTTAATTACTAATAAATGAAATATGAATACTACTTTATATATGTTACGGTTTTTTACCTTTAAAGAATGGTTATATTTGTGTTGTCGACACGGAGGGGTGAATTTCTTTGCACAACTCTAAATTACGTTCTACTTAATATTCGACTTAAAATTGGATATTCTTTTCCTTTGTATTTTCTTATTTCCGTGTTATAATTTGTATTATTATTTATGACCGTCCGATAACAACTCGATTTCAGGCTTCTTTTGTCCTCTCAGAATGGTTTCTATCTGGACGAGTTCATTTATAAACTCAATAGATAGGTTTATATATTGGTTATGTGTAAGTATAGAAATTTTGGGGGACACTATATTGGACTTGAAAAAGCTAGTAGATGGATTACATCCTTTAGAAAGAAAATTATTACCTCTCGTGCCTAAATTTGACTCTGTTAGTGCACTAGAACATAATTCTGGTTTGAAAGAAGTAGAAGTAAGTCGTGCACTTCAATGGTTAAAAAATAAAGATTTAATTGAATTAAAAGAAGATTCTAAACAACTTATATTCTTAGACAAGAATGGTAAATTATATGTTAAGCAAGGACTTCCAGAGAGGACGTTTTTGAATTCTTTGAATCATGAAATGTCGATTAAAGATATTGAGAAATCATCAAAGTTATCTAAAGAAGAAGTGCAAGTATGTTTAGGTTTATTAAAAAGAAAAGGCGCAATAAATATTGCCAAGAAAGGAAATGATGTTTTAGTTTCGTTAACTGACGTCGGAAGAAATATTTTAAAGAAAGAAATGTTAGAAGAAATATTTTTGAAAAAAACTTTTCCATTAGATCCAAAATCATTATCTGCAGAAGAAGTATTTGCATTCAACGAGTTAAACAAACGTAAAGAAATATTAAAAGTTGAATTGGAAAAAGTAAAGACTGCAACAGTGTCTGCTCTTGGTCGAGAACTACTGCAAAACTTTGATACATTAAATAAAGAGGTCATAGATGTATTGACGCAAGATATTATACGAGGTAAGTCTTGGCTCAATAAAGAATTCCGTTCATACGATATTAAATCTCAAGTTCCAAAAATTGTTTATGGTAAGAAACATTTTGAGAATGAATCTATAGACTACGTTAAATCCGTATGGTTAAATTTAGGGTTCAAAGAAATGTCTGGTTCAATGGTTCAGACAGCTTTCTGGGATCTTGATAGTTTATTTGTTCCACAAGATCATCCTGCAAGAGAAATGCAAGATACTTTTTATTTAAAGAAACCTTCTCGTGGAAAAATTCCTGAAGATTTGAAAAAGAAAATTAAACTAGTTCATGAAACTGGTGGAGACACAGGTTCTCGTGGCTGGGGCGGCACATGGGATGAAGAGAAAGCAAAACAATTAATGCTCAGAACTCACACAACTGTTCTCTCTGCACAAACAATTTCAAAATTAAAAAAGGAAGATTTACCTGTTAAATATTTTAACGTGGGTAAAGTTTTCAGGAATGAAGCTGTTGATTGGAAACATGGATTCGAATTTTATCATACTGAGGGTATAGTAGTAGATCCCGATGCTACATTCGAAGATTTAGTAGGATACTTAAAAACTTTTTTCAAAGCAATGGGTTACGATAAAATAAAGTTAAGACCCGGGCACTTCCCTTATACTGAACCAAGTATTGAAGTCGAAGTGTTCAATAAAGAAAGAAATCAATGGGTAGAATTAGGCGGAGCTGGAATGTTTAGACCGGAAGTCACAAAAACTTTGATGGGATTCGAGTGCCCAGTACTTGCTTGGGGATTAGGATTTGGTAGAATATCTATGCAATATTATAATATTCAAGACTTGAGAGATTTTAATAGAAATGATATGAAGCAATTACGTTCAATGAAAAAATGGTTGTTACAGCCACAATGAGTATTTTGGTGAGAGATTTAAAATATTAAATAATATTTTTCGGTTAAAAAAGAGGCGTGGGAGTAGAGAATGGATGATAAAAAAGTGTTCGAGCTCAAACGCTTAGAACTCGCCTATTATAGACAATTAGTATATGTCTGTGGCGTCATATGTTTGGCGCTGATTGGAATTATATTGTACATTGTAAATGTGTACCGATACAATTTTCAATTGTTTTTGGTTGCTGTAATGTTAATTATGGTTTCCGTTATAAGCATATTCAGTATCGATTCGAATATGAAAGATATAAGTAAAAAGATAAAAGGAATGTAAATAAAAAATCAATACCCCACTATAACGACGGGCGCGCTCACATTGATTATTTAATCAATTGGTTTTCGAGCTAATTGTAATCAATGGGAACTTCAAAGGTTCGCTGGGCGCCTAATTTAAAAAATAAAAAAATATTACAAGGAATTAAAAATGCCGACAGTAAAATACAACAAAAAAACAGTCCTGGAATTACTAGGAAGAAAGATTTCTGACGAGCAATTAGCTAATAGAATATCTTTTTTAGGAACCGGATTTGAAGGCATTAATAGCGACGAGATTGAAGTTGAGATATTTCCTAATAGACCTGATTTATTATCTGAGCAAGGAATGGCAAGAGCATTATTATCATTTATGGATATTAAGACTGGTTTCAAAAAATATGATGTTAAAAAGAGTGGCGTAAAAGTAATTGTAGATAAATCCGTAAAAGGAATAAGACCTTACACTGCATGCGCGATTGTTAAAGGATTAAAATTAAGTGATGATAGAATAAAAGAAATAATTCAGATACAAGAAAAATTACATATAACTTATGGGAGAAATAGAAAGAAGGCAGCAATAGGAATATATCCTCTTGAACATATCAAGCCTCCAATATTCTATAAGGCACTTCATCCAGAAGAAATAAAATTCAAACCTTTAGATCTGAATAAAGATTTGACTGGTTCACAAATACTTGCAATTCATCCAACAGGCAGAGAATATGGTTATTTGCTTGAGGGTAAAGAAAAGTATCCTGTATTTATTGATTCTAAACAAAATATTATGAGCATGCCTCCAATAATAAACAGTAATAACGTCGGTAAAATTACTTTAACAACTAAAGATGTATTCATCGAATGTTCAGGATTTGATTTCGATTATCTGCATACTTGTTTGAATATGGTTGTAACAGCATTAGCTGATATGGGTGGACAGATAAATAGTGTAGAAGTTCAATATCCTGAAAAAAAATATATTACTCCAAACCTTTCAGGTAAAGAAATGAAATTAGATGTAGCTTATGTAAATAAAATATTAGGATTAAATTTGAAAGAACAAGATGTAAAAAAATATTTGTCAAGAATGGGTCACGATTATAAAAACAATAAAGTTATTACTCCAAATTATCGTTCTGATATATTGCATCCAATAGATTTAATAGAAGATATTGCGATAGCTTATGGTTATGAAAATTTTAATGGAACACTATCTGATTTCTCAGCTACTGCACATGAAAAACCTATTGAGATATTCAAAAATAATTTGCGTAGTGTATTGATTGGTCTTGGATTAATCGAAGTTAAGAATTATCATTTGACAAATAAAGATGCACAATCAAAATTGATGAATTATAATATTGATGTTGTGGAATTAGAAAATAGTGTTACACAAGATTACAATGTTTTAAGAGCATGGATTACTCCTTGTTTAATCGAAACTCTAAAAAATAATAAGCAATATGATTATCCTCAAAATATATTTGAGATTGGAACAATATTCAAATCAGACGATAGTTATGATACAGGTGTTCAAGAAAGCGATAGACTCGGAATTGCTTTATGTGGACACGATGCCAATTTTACTAAGATAAAACAAGTATTAGATGTACTTGCTGAAGCTTTGAATATAAAATATGATATTACAGATACAGAACATTCTTCTTTCATAAAAGGTAGAACTGGAAGAGTATTAGTAAATGGTTCAAAGATAGCTTACGTTGGAGAATTACATCCGCAAGTATTAGCCAACTGGACACTTGAGATGCCTGTAGGAGTACTTGAAATAAATATTACTGAATTATTTAGGACAATGAATCATCCTTTAGATAAATTTGCGGAAGAGAAATTGGAAAAACATGAACATAAAACAGAGAAACATGAATTTAAGTCAGAAAAAACAGAGCATAAATCTGAAAAAGAAATTAAACATCCTGTTAAACACTCTGCAACTCATGTAAAATCCAAACCGGTAAAGAAAGTTTCTAAAACTAAATCCAAGTCTAAGAAATAAATAATTAAAAAATAAGCAAGACACATTTCATCTTTTCATTTGTTATATTCATTTTTTCTACGAGTCATTTTCTTAATGATTTTTGGATGTGTACGAACATGTTTTTTATAGTCGTAGTTTATTAGATGTTCATAATTTTTCTTTTTTCTTTCTCTGATAATTTTCGGTTCAATTGCTTTACGTATTGGTTCTGCGCGCTCTAATCCTTTATCTATTCCTTTGATGACTCCACTAATAACAGGATTTAGCGGTTTTTTAGCTATGTTCAGACCTACTCTTGCTCGAGTGCTAATCTTTGTAATACCTTCTTCAGCAAGGAACATTACTTGTGCGGTCTGATGCATTGCTGAGTGCAAAGGTTTACTTATAACTAGATCAACGAATAGTTTTTTCTCATCAATATTCTTCTTTACTTTAACTTCTTTAATTTTTGGAATAAATATTAGAGGTACGATAAATCTTACTATTGCAGATATTAAAAATACCATTAGCAACGTAGATATTCCGTGATAATATTTTGGAAGGTTAGATACAAGAAAGCTACCTAGTAATCCTCCTATAAGTACGGCTACACCAAACAGTATATTAAAATATGCGACGCATCGTGCACGTTTTGGTGGAGTTACTGTTTCTAACACGTATGTGAATGTCGTTAATTCAAATCCGGCCCATGCAAATCCGCTTATGGATTCAGCAATCATTATTAGAAAAAATATTATTGGATGACCAAAATAAAAATATCCTGCGATAAACCACGCTATTGGTATGAATGCAATAAGAATTGCTGATACAATCATAATATTACGTGTTCCAAGTCTTTTGCTATATTTACCCCAATAGGTGACTGTAAGAATTTTTATGAGCATAGGAACAAGTACTATAATTGTGTATTGTATGTATGTAAATTGCAAATCTTTAAGCATATATACTGCAAAAAATGGGGATGCAATCATTACTGCAAAAGCCACAAGAGATCTAAACATTACAAAATTTCCGAAGTTAGTTTCTGGAAGTCTTTTAAGAAAATCTCTGAATGAAAATTTTTCTGAATCATTAATAATATATTCGGGTTCGACTTGTTTAGTTAGATAATACCATGATATTATTCTTCCTAAAAATGATATAATAAATAATATTCCAAAGCCAACCCAAATGTTTTTATCAGTAAAATAATTTAGTATCGTGCCGGCTATTAGTACTGATATTACTAGAAAAATTATTGTAATCTTATTTCTTCTACTAAAATATTCTGCTCTCTCACTATCGGGTATAACTGCTCCAATCCATGAATTCCATCCAGGTCCAGCAGCGTTAGCAGCCATAAGATATAATGAGAAAATTATAGTAAGTAATAACATACTTTTGGTGAATAATGGAACAAGAAATAAGGGCAATATCATTAGCGCCTGAATTAAAACAAAAAATAGTACGACTCTTTTACGCGTCTTATAATGTTCTGAAAGTTTTGCGCCTACAATCTGAAATATCGCTCCAATAAATGATGGAACGCTTGCAATGATTCCGACTTCAGAACTAGACGCTCCAAGTTTTAATGCATAAGGTGTAATATATTGTTCACCGAATCCATACATGACGTTATATGCTGAACCATCTACTATAGAATACTTTTTTGTTTTTTCAGTATCTTCTCTAGATAGTTTATTTTGTTTATTCTTATTACTATTCATTAAATATCACACATAGTTATATTAACTTAATTATATTATTTAGGAGATGGTGAGTATTTATATCTTTATGGATTATGTTATTAGTGTAGATATTATTATAACTATATTACATTTATTATCTAAACACAACCGCTGCATAACTTACTGAATTTTTATATTGTTGTTCTTCCTCTAAATCTGCGCTTGTATAGAATTGAAGTAATTCTACTTTTGCATGTTTTAGACTTTTTAGGAGAACTGCTATTGGGAATGCTCCGCATATGGTTCCTTGTGTTTCATCGATATGTCCTAAAAATCCGTCAGCATTTAATGCTTCAATTAAATCTATAGCTTTTCTATCAGTTTCATAGATTTTTTTCTTTACATCAGTACTAAAAGGAATATAATGATAGTTTCTTCCATAATGTGTAAAGTCGCTACTGACGATTATTACAACTTTTTTACCGCTTTCTAAAATTGTTTCTTTTATATCAAGACCTAATTTATTGTAATCTATATCATTAAGTATTATCGGTACGATCTTTAATCCGTTCCCGTGCACATTTTCGTTATTATCTTTTGTTGCGAATTGAAGAAACGGAATTTGAACTTCAATACTGTGCTCTTGTGCGTGAGCTTCTTCATCTATTTTAATATCTGAATTTTTTTCAAGTAAAGCTTTTGCAAATTCTTGATCAACTCTTGCAAGACCAAATGGTGTTTCATATCCTGCCATACTTAATGCATTTCCAGATCCTGAATGATTTGGTCCTATTATGATATATACATCAGCAATTTCTGCTTCTGCAAGTTCTTTATATGCCCATGCAGCACACGGTCCTGAATATGTATATCCTGCATGTGGAGCAATTATTGCCTTAATTTGTCCTGATCTTTTTGATAGAGGTAATGCTCCAGGACCATTTTTGTCCTCGAAACACATACTTATTTGTTTATCTAGTATTTGTTCATCTTGTTCATAGAATTGTCCAGCGAATACTGCTTTTCTTGTCATACTTATCACCACTCTACAAATGTATCAAAGATTTATATGTTTTGTGATTGTGTTATTTTATTGTTAATATTTTATTGTTAAGGATGAAGACATTTGCGCCGTGCCACGCTCACATCGAATTGTGTTATTATTGGATTCCGAGTTATTTGTTTTCGCGTATACTTCTATAGTTCGCTGGGTGGCACTTTTATCTATAATCTACTTTTTCTGACAAACTATTTAAATAACTACTTTCTTTTAGACTACGTGGGGAAACATATTCCAGTTAATGTTGTAGTGGCTATACTTGTAGTGCTCGTTGTAGTGTTAGGTTTATTTAATGTGTATCAATTCTATTTTAATAATGTGTTAGCGGTTAGAAATGCGTCACATACCAATTGTAATACAGAAGCAGGTATGACTAATTATCAGACTGCATCTACAGAGACTGCATGGTTTAATGTAGAAGCGTTTCTGGTTGAGCAACAACGTTCGACACTTAACTATGCTGGTTTGAAAGGCGGATTGTCGCTAATCATGCATAACACTAAAGGAGAGTATGCTCTATATTTTGAAGACTTAAATACTGGATCATGGTTCGGAATAAATGAAGACGATACATTCATGCCTTTTAGTTTGCTTAAAGTTCCTGTAATGATAGCAACATTAAAAGAGGTAGAATTAGGAAAGGTGTCGCTTGATCAAAAAATAATATTGGAACCTCAAGATATAGATTCAAACTCAGGAGATTTATGGCAGAAGGGTGTAGGATATGATATTAGCGTAAGAGATTTGTTGACTGATTTAATAAAGCATTCTGACAATACTGCATTACTGGCTCTTAGTAGACACGCGGTTTCTGAACAAACTTTTACAGAAGCAAAATTAGCAAGTGGTCTTCCTTCTATGACGGATAATACAACAGTATCTCCAAGAGAGTATTCTAACATGTTGCGTGGATTATACTTCTCTCATTATTTAAGAAAACCATTTTCAGAATTGGCTTTGATATTGATGATGGATACAGATTTTAATTCACAATTGCCTGCAGGATTACCTAAAGATGTTAAAATAGCACACAAAGTAGGAATATATAATTTAGAAGGAACATATCATGATTGCGGAATAATCTACGCTAAAAATAATCCTTATATTCTTTGTGTGATGAGTAAAAATACTAATTTAGAAGAAGCTAATACTGTTATTAGTCAAATCTCAAAAATAGTTTATGATTATGTTTCCACGAATACTACTATTATAAAGAACTAATACTAAATAAAGAACTAATACTAATCTCACATTAACTAACCTAATATTTGCACATTGTTTTAAAGAAATAATTTTGAAGGTGATTGCATGGAAAAAATATTACCATTAGCAGCAATGGAAAGAATACTAAAAAAGGGAAGTCCTGATATACGTGTAAGCGATCCTGCTAAAGAAGCATTACGCGAATATTTAGAAGAGAAAGGAATTGAACTTGCAAAGATAGCTGCAGAATTCTCAGTACACGCTGGCAGAAAAACAATAAAAGCCGAGGACGTAAGGCTTGCTGCTAAAAAGCGGGATTAAATTATCTATACATAATACATATTGTGAGCCATGAATAAAGATAAACTTGTTGTTGGAATAACTGGAACATTATTATCAGGCAAAGGTACAATAGTTGAAATTCTAAAATCAAAAGGATTTATACATGAATCAGTCAGAGAATTAATCAGAGAAGAATTGGTAAGACATAATCTTGAACCGACAAGACCAAATATGCAAGATATGGGCAATAATATGCGAAAAAAACATGGAAGCTATTTTTGGATACAAAAAGCATTGGAAAAACATTCATCTGATACTACTCCTCTAATTATTGAAAGTTTGAGAAATCCAATTGAGATAGAATATTTAAAAAAACATTCCAAATTCTTTTTGATAGGTGTTGATGCGCCATTTGAAGTTCGATGGCAGCGTGTGAAAAAAAGAAATGTTGATGCAGACATGAAGGATTATGATAATTTTGTACATGATGATGCACGCGATAAAGGATTGAATGAACCAATAAATGGACAGCAAGTAGGAATGTGCTTAGTGCATGCAGATTTCTTAATTAATAATGATGAAGAATTTACAAAGCTAGAAGACAGCAAATTATACTCTCAAGTCATAGAGATATGCGATGAGATTATGAAGAAATAATATTTGATTTGTGGCTGGAGAATTAATTATTCTTCCCATTCCTTATCGAATATATCTTTCAAGGATTTGGATTTCTTAGGACCAATTAAATCAACATCACGTAATTCCTTCTCGCTAGCATTGACAATATTCTTAACGCTCTTGAAATGCTTGAGCAAAGGTCTGGCTCCTCCCATTCCTATATTTGGAAGTGCAGAAACAAAGTATTCTTGCTGTTCTTTAACTGTTTCAGGCTTCTTATAATGATGTTGTATTTCATTCTTTTCTTCAGCTTGTTCACGTTTCGCAATACTCATCAAATATTCAGCAGTATCTTTAGCATTTTTCGTCTGTATAATTGGAATTCCGTATGAAATTGTGATTGTTGCAATCATTCCGCGAATACTATTAGGATGAACTTTTCTAACACTATAAATATCTTCAATTCCTTCAACAATTAGTAGAGGCCTTTCGTATTTACATAATTCTTTTAATTGAGATAGTAATCTTCCGTCGAGAATTGAATCAACAAAATCTGGAACTGTTTTATATTCCACTGCAACTCGTCCACTAAGCAAAAAGTCTCCTACTTGAAGTTTTTCCAGACTTAAATCGATTTTATCAAGCAATTCTTTTAATACATTGCTTCCTTTCTCACGATAATCGGCAATTATTTTAACTAGTCTTCCGTCTGTATTTTGCGCAGTGCTGGTTTCTTCTTTTTCTTGGTAATCCATCAAAGTCTTTCCGCTTTTATTTTCATTTTCTTTAGTACTGTTATTCGCTGAATTCTCTATAAGTATATTTTTTTGATTATTAAAAGTCTTAGTCATACTATTTATCGTCTTATACATCATCTTTTCTTTATTACGTGCAACATGATAATATACTTCATCAACAGTGTCTTTTGTAATAAGCATGATTATTCTTCCGTCTTCAAGTCTTCCTGTTCTTCCGCTTCTTTGAATTTTTCTAATAGCGCTTGGAACTGGTTCATAAAATATTACTAAATCAACTTGGGGAATATCTAAGCCTTCTTCGCCGACGCTGCTTGATACTAATACATTAAAATCTGTATTAGAAAATTCTTCAATCATTTCTTTCTGCTTTTTTTGTGTGAGTCCTGTATCTTTTTTCTTTGCTTGTCCAACAAATAATTTTGTCTTAAAACCCATCCGCATAAGTTCTTTAGTTATCTTACTCCCACTATCTCTATATTGAGAGAATATTATAATTTTTTTAGATGAAATGTCAGGAATTTCTTTATGTTCAGGGTTTAATTCTTCTGAAACTATCTTTTTTAATTCTTCAAATTTCGGATGCTCGAATTTTCCGAAAATCTTTTCAGTCAGTATATATGCACTTCTAAAATTTACATCTTTAACAAGATTAATTGTTGCTTTTGTTTTTCCGGTTCGAGCTTCTCCTTGTAATTTATCCATATACATCTTTAATGGTTCGACGCCTTGAGTCTCTATTAATTCAATTGCATGATGAATTTTAATGACTTCAGCAAGAAGACTAACTGCGCGCATGGTTTCAAAATCTCTTTCGCCTTGAGCCATTTTTGCATGTATTGCTGCTTGCATTCCTAAAATGTTCTTTTTAGAATACTTTACTCCTTCGACGGTAAATCCTAATTGTTTGAGTTCTGAGAATTTTGATTTATAGCATGCATCTAGATATTTTTTTACGTCTAAAAATTCGTCAGGAAGATCAACAAAGATTTTTTTTATATCCACATCTTTAACATATGGTGCTACATCTTCGTCTTCAGTGCTTCTAACTTCTATCTTTTCAATAAATAAGTTTCCACAAACTTCGTTTATTGTTTCATTATCTGTTCCTGGACTTGCTGTAAGAGCTAAAATTCTTGGATGAAGTGCTTTCTTCATATATTGTTTTGCAACAAAATTATAAGAATATTCGCCTGTTGCTCTATGTGATTCATCGAATCCAATTAGAGAGACGTCGCTGATATTGATTTTATTTGAAAGAATATCATTTTCAAGACCTTGAGGTGTAGAAAATATTATTTGCGCGTTCTTCCATAATTCTGCACGAGTTTCAGGACTGACAAATCCTGTAAACATAACCATCTTGTCTTTTTCAATATTAAAATATTTTTCAAATACTTGAGAATATTGTTCAATTAATGGTCTTGTAGGTCCGAGGAGTAGAATTTTACTTTTAGGATACAAATTTAGTCTGTATGCTGCCATCATTAGAAATATAGCAGTTTTACCGACGCCAGTTGGAAGAACTACAAGCGTATTATGTTTTGTACACGTGTTAAAAATACTTTCCTGATACAATCTAGGAATAAAACCCTTCAAATAGTTTTTAACAATATCTTTATCTTGCTTCATATAATCATCTGCAATCGTATCAACTAGAATGCTGTCCATATATAAAATGTTTATTAATCCGTTTAAATACGCTATGGGCGGATGGCTAGTGCGTCCTGTGAGGTCTAGCGTGGTCAACGTGCAAGCCTAGAATAAGTTTATCCGCATCTTATGTCTAATATATTTATACCTAAACTATTTACATCTATTTCTATAATGATACACAAAAATTAGAAGTATAGTCAATACTAGTAGCCATGCTAATAATAATTGAAATTCTCCACCTATGGTTGATATTCCTTGGTCATAGAATACTACTTTAATAAATGCATTATTTCCTATTTTTCCAGGGAAATAGTTTGACATCGCTCCAACAACATCACTCATTTTTTCTGTTGGTAAAATAAATCCTGACAAAAATATAAATAATATTAGTAGGAATGTGGTCGTGAGTAACGTTATGGATTCTTTTCTTATGATTTGCGCAATTAGCATTCCAAGAATGATAAAAATGCTAGAGACCATGAATAATATAGCAAGTATTGCCCACCCATTTGCAAAAATACTTAATTGAAACAATGACGATCCCATTAATAATACGCAAAAAACGGGGACAGCAATTATAATCAATGAAGATAAATAAACTGAAAGTATGTTATGGAATGCAATGTTCTTAATCAAGTTAACACGTTTAAGAGACGATGAATTAATATCGCTTAATGCAATAAAACTAGATATGAGTAGAGCGAGGAATAATGTTATTAAGAAGAGCATTGTCGGGAAAAGTGTTTGAAGACTTAACATGTTTATACCTTTAACAACTTCTTGAACTGTAACATTCCCATTCCCAGTATAGGATGTTTTAGGAACATATGCTGGAATATTCATAACAACAACAGGATTTACGAGGAGTTCTGGATTAAGTGTATTTATGCCTTGGAATTCTCCTTGAATACTATTGATATCAGCATATGATTTTGTTAAAGCCGCTTTGTGGTTTATTAGTTCAGTTTTTACTTGTCCAAGAGCGACCATACCGTCAGACATGTCGTTTATGTATTGCTTTCCCTGAGCACTCGCTGTTTCATATGTGGCTATTCTTGAATCCATCTCATAAAATTTAGAATCTATCTTGCTATTTTCATTAGCGACATATCCTCTAGCACCAATGTCATATTGGATTCCAGCTTGATTTAACGTAGATTCATAAGTATTAATGTAAGACATTATTCCCGAATACATATTATCTTTCTCGCTCTTTAAGGAATTTCTTGTCGTTTTAACATCATTTATATCTCTATCCATATTATTTATTGTGGTGCTTAAATCTGATTTAGCATTTGAAAGTTTTACAATTGTACTATCTACGCCTCCAATGTACGAGTCAATTTGATTATTTGTCACAGCCACTTGCTCCTTGAATGTTTCTAATTTATCAAGAGCTGCTCCAAATTCTACCAAAAAGTTGCTTACACTTTCTTTAGATTTTTGTTTTTGCAAGTAATCTATACTACTCTTTATTCTATCAAGTATCTCCCATATAACTACGCTTTGAGTATTATCGTAATATACATTAACTATTATCGGACTTTGTTGTTTTATCTCGAGACACAAATATTCTTTGTGAATTTTAATTCCATTCATACATGAATCAAGATTATCATAGGTACTTATTTTCAAGTATGGAAAATATTCGCTACTATACTTATTCATATCAAAATCCGCATATCCTCCAACTACTCCTATAGGAATTTTTTGTAATCCATCAGGATTAAATGCAAAGAAAAGTAGCAAGATTAATAGAAGAGGGAAGACTATTAACATCATAATAGAACTCCAATTTCTAATGAAACTTTTTAGTGTTGCATTAATTAATGTGAATGTTTTTCTTAAACTCATTTGTCGCCTATAGGTGCTACATTTCTAGAAAATACTTTTGTCAAAAATGATTCTAAATCTTTTTCTTTGCTATTTTTCAAATATTTAGCTATTTGTATAGTATCATAATAAAATCCTGCTTCAATTAATCCGAATTGTGTGCAATTCTTCTCCAAATCTTCAAGCATATGACTAGAAATTATGATTATTCTGCCTTCTTTCGAAAGGTCTTTAATGAACGCCCAGATAAATCCTTGTAATGATACGTCTATTCCATTAAACGGCTCGTCTAGAACTATAATTTTCGGATTATGAATTAATGCGCAAGCTAAATCAGCTCGCTTTTGCATTCCTCCAGATAATTGAGTGATAGTTTTATCTTTAGAATTAAGTAAGTCAAGGCGTTTTAGAAGCATATTTGTACGTTCTTCTATCTCCTCAGTTTTCATTCCATTAAGTCTTCCAAATGTCTGTATGTTTTCCTTTAATGTTAGCAAAGGATAGAGGGCATTATCTTGAGGAGAATACCCTAGACTTGTATCTGTACGAATCTCTTTAGAATCTTCATATAGTTGGATTGTGCCTTCATAGCTTTTGACGGCTCCGACTAATGCTTTAATTATTGTAGATTTTCCAGAACCAGACCGTCCTATGACTCCAAGAATGTCTCCGCCCTGTAGTTGAAACGATAACTTTGGTATCTTAAATTTGCCCTGAGTAATATTAGTTAGTCTCGTCCTAAGATATAACGTCATAAAATGCCTCTTTTATACTCCTTGACTTTGTGTATTTAAAAATATTTAGGTATTAGAATAAAGTATTATGATATCATCTCTAGCACGCCGTTTGATTTGGAAATGTGAGTCTGCACTCATGCGCACTACCGCAATATTTATAAGCGGTTATTATTATTAACCAGTTGTATTAAAATACTAACCATTATATATAATGCTAACCAACCACTCTTTAGCCAAGATATTAGAATTGTTCCATAGTAGGAAATCTTTTCACGTAAGAGAGGTTGCAAGACAAACAGGTCTAAACCAGAATTCTGTAGTACATTTCTTGAAGATACTTGAGAAAGAATCTATACTTGAATCACGAAAAGACGCCAATCTAAAAAAATATGTTATTCGGTGTAATAAAAAGGCATGCGCTATTCTTACAATTCTCGACACTGAAAAATTAGAGCGATTATGTTCGTCAAAGAAAGCAGCTATAGACATGTACATGAATTCTCTTCCACCAGTAATATTTGCAGTCATGTTTCAAGAGAACAGTAAATCAGACATGATTGTGCTTCTAGTAACATATGAAAAGATAGATACAAAAAAAGCCATAATTAGCAAATCAGACAAGATAAGAACTATCCAAATAAGTTATGACGATTTTGTAAAAGAATTGAAATGGAAAGAAAATGCAGTTATACAAATGGCTATAGATGAGGGACTGCCGATATTGAATCATATAAAATATTATGAGACCATAATGTCTCCGACGCGGAAATAAGCAAAGATGGTAGACAAAAAATTCGTGGACTATTTCAAAGAATGGAAGAGTAAAGGTTATTCTAGTGAGCAGATTAAAAATAATTTGCTGAAGTATGGTTATGATTCTCGTGTTATAGCTGAAGCGATGGCTGAAGCGAATATTGTTTCTGCGTCAACATTCTCTAAGCTTATGCAATCTACTAATTCTATTTCTAAAACAGAAGTATCGAATTCGTCTAATAAACTTAACACATCTACACAGTCTAAACCTTTAAATTTATCTTCATCCGTCCCGCCTTCTCAAACAGCTTATGCACTTCCTATAGAGTCAATGCCGCCTACATCTCCTAAAGTTATATACACAAAAAAGAAAGTAACTCCTATAGTTACTTCATTACTAATTATATTTGTAATTCTAGCAATACCCGCAACAATGTATTTTACGACAAGTCATACTTCAGATACATGGAATTTTGGTAATAGCTTAAATAGTATTTTTACAAAATATCTCGGACGGCCTTTAGGAAAAGAAAGAGATATTGCGCAAGATAAAACTATTAATCCAGAAAAAGAATCTCCTAATAGATTAACGGATAATACCTCGTCGAGCGGAGGTTCGAAAATTTCAGATACAACAAACGCTGCGAATAATTATAATAATGGTAGCGGAGATATACACAACACCAATACGACTACACCTGTTGATTGGAGTGGTTTTAGTGGAAGTTCAGGAGGAGGATCGAGTGGAGGTTCTTCTAGTAGTGGAGGCGGAGGCTCTGGAGGAAGTGGAGGTTCAGGAGGATCTACTCCAACATGTAGCGACGGCATTATGAATGGTGCTGAAACTGGAATTGATTGTGGAGGTTCATGTCCTGCTTGTTTGGTTGCTAATCAGACTGGAAATTTGAGTGTGAATTTTACAATGGGTGGTGTTGCTGTTGGTAATGCAACAAATTTTACTGTACCTAATAATAATAGTATTAATGCTACACCAGACATTGGTTATGTTTTCAATAATTGGACTATTATTTCTGGTAATTGTGCTGTTAATAATTCTAATAGTAATGTGACTACTGTTTTGATTAATACTGGTTGGTGTAGAATTCAAGCAAATTTTATGCTTATTCCTCCTTCTTGTAATGATTCTATTCAGAATGGTAATGAAACTGGCATTGATTGTGGTGGAAATATGTGTGAAGCATGTTCTAATTATTCTCGAACATTCTATGTCTCGTCGAGTTTAGGAAGCGATAGTAATAATGGAACTACAAGGACTAGTGCGTGGAAGACTATATCAAAAGTTAATACTCAATCATTAAAATCTGGAGATGGAATATTATTCCGACGTGGAGACTCGTGGAATGAAACATTAACAATTAACTCTTCAGGTAATTCCAGTGCGCCAATTACATTTAGTGCATACAGCACAGGAAGTATGCCTGTACTCTCCGGATTTACAACATTAAATAGTTGGACAAATATAGGTGGAGGAATTTATCAAAGCGATTGTCCATCATGTAATTCTGCTCTTAATATGGTTGTTGTAAATGGAACAAATACTCCTATTGGAAGATATCCTGATACAGGATATTTAACTTTCGAATCGCATTCAACAAATACATCCATAACCGATAACGAATTAAACAGTACGCCTAATTGGACTGGAGCCGAAGTTGTAATAAGAAAAAATCATTGGGTACTCGATAGAAACGTAATTACTAATCATTTGAACCACACTATAACTTATGCTACTGCTTCTTCTTATCCAGGTATCGATGGATTTGGTTATTTTATTCAGAATGATCCAAAAACACTCAATCAGACTGGAGAATGGTATTTTAATTCAACAAGCAAAAAATTATTAATGTACTTTGGAGCAAATGATCCAAATACTTATGACGTTAAAGCAGGTTATTCCAGTGTGGTTGTAAATGTCTCTAATCTCAATTATATCACATTCGACAATATATCTTTTGAAGGATCAAGTGTCGATACAATTTTGGCTGACACTGCGTCAAACATTAGAATTCAAAATTCTAAAATCGATTTTTCCGGTGGAGATGCAATAAGTTCTGGTGGTGGATCATACTTGACTATAACCAATTGTAGTATCAATCATACAAACAGCGATGGCATAAATTTGGTATCAGTTAACAATGTTTCAATAAGGTCCAATTTAGTTCAAAATACTGGATTAATTGCAGGAATGGGCGCGAGTGGAGATGATGGTCTCAGAGCCATTACTGTTTGGGGAAGTAATATAGATATAGAATATAACACCGTCCTAGATACAGGTTATAATGGAATAGCTTTTGAAAAAGATAACATTACGGTAAAAAATAATTTTGTTAAAAATTATTGTTCTGTTGCTGACGATGGGGCAGGGATATATACTTACATGGGTAATTGGACCGGTAGACAAATCATAGGAAATATTGTATTAAATGGTATAGGTGCAGGAGACGGTACGGATAATTCTATATCTTCTTCAGCAAATGGTATATATGTGGATGGCGGAGCATCTAATGTGATTATAATAAATAATACTATATTCAATTGTACAAACGAAGGATTCCATTTCAATAATGCGGCTAACGTGACTGTGGAAGGCAATACTGTCTTTAATAATGGTGGTCAGTTCGGGATACAAGTATTTTCTAATCTGCCTCAAACTAGAAATCTTACTGTAAAAAATAATATATTCTTCTCAAAATCAAATCAGTACTCCATAAAATATACTCAGAACAATCTTTCTCTTAGTACAATAGACCAGGATATTAGCTCTCTTGGATTATTTTATAATAATTATTATTATGATCAGGATGAATGTACATTTAAAATAACTTACACATCCAACGGGACGACGTATAACAGTCTTCCTAAAAGTTTTGGAAAATGGTTAAGTTATGGTCAGGATGGCAATTCCACATTATTGTCAGTCATACCTAAATATACTTTTAATAATTTCACAGGTTCGAATAAGATTACTAATGCGAATTTTACAAGTGATATTACTGGCTGGACAAATTTTGGATCAAATAGCAGTATAGCATGGGATAATTCAGGAATATTAGATGGAGGTTCTTTGAGAACGGATTATACTCTAGGATGGAATTATAATTCAATATATTCTATTATTGGAGCCGTTAATTCTTCGAAAAATTATATTTTACGATTAAGTGCTTTTAGTAACTTAAGCGATAAAACTCTCGGGTTATATTTGGTTCAACATCATGATTCTTATAGCAACATCACTCCATATCAATATTTTGCAATCGATAATACCAGAACCGAAAAAGAATTATTAATATCTTACCCGACCACAGATGTTAATGCTGATATGAGATTTTATTTGGGTGAAGGAAATAGTTCGTTCTATTTTGATAATGTACAATTATATGAAGCTAATGTAACGTTAAATAATCCCGACGATAATATTATTTTCGACTATAATCCATCGCTTGCAAATAAAACGATTGCTTTGAATGATACTTACATCGATGCTAACAACAATATTTATTCAGGCAACATTACTATTGCTCCATATAGTTCAATTGTTTTGATGAAATATGTTCCGCCCATAGGTGCTCCTAATACTTATTATGTTTCAACTACAGGTAATGATTCTAACAATGGAACAAGCCAATCAAGTCCATGGAAAACTTTGCAGTATGCACAATTACGCGCAACAACTCCAGGAAGTATTATTGCATTAAAGAAAGGAGATGTATGGTCTTCGGCAACGCCTTTGCAAATTAATGTCACATCAGGAATTGCGGGTAGTTCTATTACTTGGGATGGATCATTGTGGGGAAGTGGAGCAAATGCTATCATCAAAGCTAATCAAAGTACAGGAAGCGATTATGCTCTAGTTCATATCTTTAATGTAAGTTATATCACATTCCAAAATATTACCGTAGATGGTGGAAATTATTCCAGTGTGTATAATATAATTATTGGCGGTGCGGAGGACAATCATTATTCTCCGAACGCTCACGAAAATAATGAAAGCAACATCATCGTTCAAGATAGTTTTATAAAAAATTGTGGAGATAATACTACTTATTCTATATGTATTTTAGTGAGACCTTGGAATAATAGTGTTATATCTAATATTACTTTGAGAAGAAATACTATAGTTGGCGCAGCATCTCATGCTATATCTTTTTATCCTGGGCAATCAGAGTATAATATTAATCCCGGAACCATACGCGATTCATATGTAGGATATAATACTATTTCAAACGTACATAAGTATACTGGTAACGTAGGATTCGGAATACATATGAATAACAGGAATAAGAATATAATCATAGAATACAACAACGTTACTGCAAATGTTGGGGAATGTCCTGTGGCAGGAATTGCTCTTGATAGAGGAGAAAGAGCTGTTGGAGATTATTGTTCACAGAATATTACTATACGTTATAATACTGTTAAATTATTTGAACCTACTTGTTTTGTACCGGATATACTGGTTCAAAATGCTTATAATCAATCAAGTAATGTGTCTTCGGACATTTATGGTAATTTACTTTATAACGCTGGAACTGATGAATCTAATGAAAACGGAATATGGTTAGAAAAGAATACTGGCGATCTTAATGGATCGAAATTTAATATTTATTATAACACCATAGTTATGGAAGGAGGAATTGGTATAAGAGATAGAACTAACGATAATAATACTGTAACGTTCAGAAATAATTTATTGATAAATAGATATTCTGGCGGTGGAAGATTGGTGAATGTGTATCTTGCAGGAACTATGAATCACAGCAATAATTTATATTATAAGACAAATGGTGGAACTTATGTTAGAAATAACGGAACAGATTATAATTCTGCGCAAACAGCAACGTGGGAACCTTCAGCAATATTAGTCGATCCTCTTCTAGTGAGTATAAGTGGATTCGATTGGCACTTGCAATCAAGTTCTCCTGTCATAGGAAAAGGTATTTCTGTTTCTGGAATCACCAAAGATTATGATGGTGTTAATTATTCTAATCCTCCAAGTATTGGTGCATATGAATATGTGAATGTTCCTAATACTTTTTATGTTTCAACTACTGGAAGCGACGCTACTGGAAATGGTTCAATAACTAACCCTTGGAAATCATTATACAAAGCATGTACAAATGTTACAACTGCAAATAGTACGATTCATGTAAAGGCAGGAACTTACGTTGAGAATCAACAATGTTTACTTGCTTCTGACGTCAATCTCATCGGTGATGGAAGAGATGTTACTTTTATTAATTCAACTTATAACGTAAGTTTTAGTCCATTAATAAAATTAGAGACGTGGAATGGTTGGAATTCAACTTTAGGAATTTTTGGTAATCAAAATATTTCTGGTCTATCATTTGATGGAAATTCAAATACATCTGCTGCGATATTTGTAAATTTCAGAAGCAATGTAAAGATACATCATAATTCAGTTAATAATTTCTATAAACAAGGAATAGTATTTGCAGGACAACCAAGCAATACTTCAAATCCTCCTGTGTTCTGGATGACTGGAAATGAATTCCATGATAATATTGTAAATAATTGTGCTGTATATTATAATGGAACAGATACTGGATGGGGAGCTTTAGGCATAGGTATACAAGATGGAATGCTCGTCTATAATAATAACATGACTCAGAATCAGAGACCGACTGGATTTAATGGTTATTTAATTAAATATAATGATCCTGGTTACAATAAAGGATTGAAAATCTATAATAATACTTTGACTGCTTCTCAACAAAATGATGGTCCCGGGGGCACTGCGTATATGTTTACAATTGAATTATGGATGTCTCTTGGAGGACTTGAAATATATAATAATACGCTTCACGGAGCAGTAGATCTTGTAAATACTGCTAAAGGAAATTATTCAAAAGGCGCTGATGTACACGATAATTTTATAGGATGGGATAATCTCGGGCCTTACTATCCAAGTTCAGATAAAGGGGAAGTGGGTATTGATATAGAGTGGAATGCAAGCGATATGTATTTCTACAGAAATCATCTTAAGAATTTATATAAATCATTTTATCTAACTGAAGTTTCAAACAAAACTCAAAAGAATATTTACATCTATAATAATCTTGTAGAAGGCGTTGGAGCAAACACTAGTACTGATTACAAAGGCTGGGGTATTAATGTCAATAGCGGTTCATATACACAAGACGCATATTATAATAATTGGAATATATTCAATAATGTCTTTATTGCCAAAACAACAGGAGGCAGTGTTATGTGGGGACTTATGGTGCCTCCAGGAAATACTACAAATATCAGTATAAGAAATAATATTATTATGAATTTCAATTATACTCCTGTATATGTAGGAAATACTCCAAATGCTGCAGATAATGTTTCAATAACAAATAATATTTTCTACAATAATGGAAATAATAACGATATACGAGGCAATTCAACATTGACGCATTATGATAATTCAAGCAATTTGAAAGTCAATCCACTATTTGTTGATTATGCTAATAGTAATTTCCATTTACAATCTGGAAGTTCTGCAATCGGTAATGGAATTGTAGTTCCTGGAGTCGTAACTGATTATGATAATGTACTTTATGCGACTCCTCCAAGTATTGGTGCATATGAATATCTTCCTTAACTACTAAGTTGGTAACGTCTGTGCGTCTTTTCTCGACGTTTATTCACTTCTCCCATAGATATATAAATAGATGTGCTTTCATGCGCACTAGTGGCGATGTTAACTGAAACGCATTGCCGCGCTCGTATAGTTTATAAAAATTATTGGTTTCCGAGTTATTTGTACTTGATGAGTTATTGGATAACTCGCTGGGCGGCAATAATGTTTGTATGGTGTTACTAATCAACAAATTTTTATACTAATAACAACGGTGAATATTATGACAAATAAAATATATGATCTATTAATTGTTGGCGGAGGAATCGCAGGTATTACTGCAGCAATCTATGCGGCTAGAAAGGAAATGACTTTTGCAATTATCTCTCCAGAATTTGGTGGAGAAATAGTCAATACTACTTATGTAGAGAATTGGCCAGGAATAAAATCTATCTCTGGAAGAGAACTTGCGGATAAGTATGTAGAACATATGAAGAGTCTTAACGTCGAAATAATTGAAGATGCAGTAACTGATGTAGAATATGACAAACATTTCTCTGTGACTACTTATGGCGGAGTCTATGAATCAAGAACTTTAATTTGGGCGACTGGCTCTCGATATAAAGAATTAGGCGTATCTGGAGAAGGAGAATTAAGAGGACGAGGAGTAACGTATTGTTCAATATGCGATGGTCCTTTATATAAAAATAAGACTGTAGCGATTGTGGGTGCGGGAAATAATGGCTTGACATCAGCAATATATATGTCGAACATTGCTAAAAAAGTATATCTCTTAGCGAGAAGCGAAAAGATACGTGGAGATCAGATATTATTAGATGCTCTAAAATCACATCACAATGTAGAAATCATAAATAATGCTCAAATTAAGTCTATAAATGGTGAAAAGAAAGTCGTATCAATTACGCTCCAGAACGGCTTAAATGTGGAGTTGGATGGAGTAATAATAAATGTTGGATATATTCCTATAACTGACCCGATAAAAAATGTGGTTGAATTAAATGCGTTAGGATATGTTGAAGTGGATGCTAAAAATATGTCTACTAGTCCAGGCTTATTTGCAGCTGGAGACGTAGTATTAAATCCTTATAAACAATTAGTCATATCCGCATCCGATGGTGCTAAAGCTGCTCTTGGCGCTTACGACTATTTGGCGACGTTGAAGTAAATATTGATGTATGCATATTCATTTGTACTTTAGAAGATTAGAAGTTCATAAAGTATTAAAATAAATTCTGATTAATAATTAAATGATTTTATAAATGAGTTTATAATAGAATTGTTGGAGGAGAAAAATGGTAAAAATAAATGATAAGGCACCTGAATTTACAACAGAAGTATTTCATAATGAACAAATAGACACAATCTCGTTGAAAGATTACAAAGGTAAATGGGTAATATTATTTTTTTATCCTGCAGATTTCACATTCGTGTGTCCTACAGAACTTGGAGAATTAGCAAAAAATTATGATAAGTTTAAGGAAATGAATACAGAAATTTTAAGCGTAAGCGTTGATACTGCATTCGTACATAAAGCATGGCACGACCAGTCAGAAACTATTAAAGAGATAGAGTTTCCAATGATTGCAGATCCTACAAGAAAAATCTGTAACAGTTATGGAACATTAATAGATGATGAAGGATTATCTCTTAGAGCAACATTCATTATTGATCCAAAAGGAATTGTCAAAGCATTCGAATTCCACGACAACAGTATCGGAAGAAGTGTTTCGGAATTAATTAGAAAACTGGAAGCCGCGCAATTTGTTGAGAAGCATGGTGGAGAAGTATGTCCAGCAAGTTGGAAACCAGGAAGTAAGACATTAAAACCTGGTTTAGATTTGGTCGGGAAGATATAGGTTATACTTAGTCTATAGCTATATTAAGCTATATTATATAATATTATGTATTAGTCCTATTATGAATGGTTGTATTTTATGGCTATACTTCTAATGATTTTTTAGTATTTTTTTGCTTTATTCTCTTATCTTTCTATTAATATTACATACCCAAAACCTTATAAATAATGACTATTTCTCAGTAGTGCTATAACAAGCACGTATTATAGTTAATATTATGTTGTGGGGTTTATATGAAGGCAGCTGGTGCAGTATATCAAGGTGAAGGCTTTACAGCAATAGCATTATATAATTCTTACTCTGACATATATTCAGCTCTACCTGATTCTTTAACAGGAACTCATGCGATGCACGTAGAATTTGATTTTAGAAATAAACAAAATCAAAACAAAAATCATTCTGCAGATATATATCTACTAAAAAATACTTCTTCTATAGATGATATAATTCATGTAGCTTCGGCTAAAGGCATTAGACTAAAAAACCTGTTTTATACGCCGAACATGAGCTTGATTGAACAAGAAAAATTGTCAAGAGAATATAACTTAAGTTCTATAATTATAAAAGATTTACAGAATACGAAAAAATTGTCCGATTTACAGACAATGATGATAAGAGACATAGATGAATTTGCAGAATATCCTGCTAAAATTAGTAGGCAGACAACTACAAAATATGTTAGAGAGATAATTCCCGAAACAAAAATCAATTTTGTTGTTCCAGACCAATATCTTCAACCAGGAAAATCTGATTTCATACCTAATTGTATATTTGGAGGCAATCAAGATTTTGTAAAACCCAAATCTGCATGCATAGTTTCCTTCGTACCATTGAGTAAGAATGCGCATTTCGACAGTAATAGAGGAGTATTAGTAGGATATTATGATTTAAAGACTGGAGATTGCTGGTATTGTTATGCAGGACACCATCATCTAAATGCATCTGTAAAAGATGTATATGAAATAGTTCCTGAAGTGCAGCAGAATGAAATGAGATATGGTGCATTCAAAGATTTCAATGGAAATATTGTCGGAAAAAAAGTAAAAACATTAAGACTAGGTAAAAGAACAGAAACTGGAGCTCAAATTTTTAGACCACAATTATTGACGACAATAGATTCATGTATTGAAGTAGGATCAAATCTAGTTATGCCGACAAAATTATTAGAATACGATCCTGATGTTGTCAAAGGACTTTTGAAAATGAAAGAAAAAAATTTGGACGGATCATTGTTACTCAGCATGTCTAATTTAGATCATCTTGAAAGAGGCGCTATTGCATATGGAAGAAGCAATAAAGCAAGATTAGAAACAGCAATAGAATACGGCATGGCTGGTGTTAATTCATCAATATATATGATGATGGACGTAGTTCATGATCCAAGAAAAGAGCATCTAAAAACAATTAATCGTGCATTAAAAGCAGGATTAACTGTACAAATACTTGGTGCAAGAATCACAAGAAAAGATATTGCTGGTGATATAACTGGAAGAACATGGGAAGAATTGCAGGGAAAATTTAGAATGTCTAACCCGTCAAAAGATATGTATGGCGTAATGGCTCCTACAAAAACTATTGGTGGATATAAAATGACTGGAAACACTACATTAAATCCTGAAGTTGTTAATCCTAAAATATTAAAATTGGTCGATGATAATAATGGGAATGTCAGAATGTGCAATCATAATTCATGTAATACTTATTGTGGATCATGTTTTATAGCTAAAGGTAATATTCATAAGACGCACGAAAGAAAACCTAAAGATGTTGCAACACATTTTGCAGACAATAAGAAAAAAGATAAATCACAAATAAAATTAGATTTTAATTTTGGTGAAGAAAAGAAAGAATTAGATGGATTAGAAGAATCAAACGAATCGGAAGAAGATGTTGGGCAATAAAAATGTCAGATAAAAAATTAAAAAATACTAAATCACATAAAAATTTAGAGAAGCTTGTTAAAGAATTCAAAGTTCCTCCAACAGAGACACTTGAAGGAATACCTTACTATCCTAGATATGTCCCTAACTTTCCTGTAGATTTCTTAATTAATGTCGTAGACTTTAATAATTATAGAGAGCATAGCTTAAGCGGTGTAGACCATCTGTCAAAATCTATAGCAAAAGACGGCGTCGGAGTGTTAGAACCTGTTGCATTGCATTATGATACTAAGAATAATAGTTGGGAATTGATATCTGGTGAAGGAAGAAGTTGGGGATATTATCTTGCAAATGGAGATGTAGGTCCTGTAGAAATATATTATGATTTACCAAAAGAAATAATTCTACGTATGAAGTTAGGAGCGAACAGTCTTAAAACAGCAATAGATTCGCCAGATATAGCAAGATATACTCAAGGATTGTATGATTTGATTAAGAAATATAATTTCGAGATGTCAGGAGAATTGGGTGAGTTTGTAAATTCTAATCCGTCAGTCAAGGAACTTGCAGGCATAATGCATAGAAGTCCACGTACAGTGAGAAATTATCTTATATTTAATAATAATCTGCACGAAGAGATACGGCAATATGTTGATACTAATCGTGAAAAGAATTTCTACAGTAGAAGTATAAAGATAGGAACAACTCTAAATAATAAAAATCATCAAAGGATGTTCTTCTCGAAACTTTTGAAAGACGAGGCAGAGAGAGAAAAATCAGAGTTAGAAAGAAAGAAATATGCTAAAGATAAAAAAGAGAGATATTCTCCAAAAAGTATTCGTCTAAGTGATTATGCTTTCAATAAAGAGTTAAAGGATTTTGCAATATTTGTGAAAGAACCTATGGGTGAGATGATTCTAAAGAATGTTACGACGAATCATCGTGATGGGGATACTTTAAGAAAACACATTTATGGCTGTACTTCTAATACCAAAAAATACATTGATGCATTCACAAATATTATTGAGCAATATTCTGAAATTAAAAATGAGTCACAGGATAGAATATTAACGCACATAACTTGTCTTAAAGCAAACTATGATCGATTCATGAGTCTTCTTCCAAAAGATCTTTCTGACGCTATAAAAGCATATATGCAGAAACCTCCAGAAAAAAGTTTGAGAGATAAAGTTTTGGAACAGGCAGAATTACGAAGGAAAAATTCTAATTTAGAATCTCAGACCCGGACTTCTGGAGAGAGTGTTGCTAAAAATGACACAGATATTATGGAGATAAAACAGATAAAAGCCATTGGTGAGAAGATAGTTTATATCCCTGTCGAAGATATAATCATGGCGAAAAGTCAGTTGCGTACAAGATATAAACAAGAGAGTATAGACGCTCTTGCTGAGGAGATAAAGATTTATGGACAGTTAACTCCAGGTCTTGTAAGAAAAACCGTTGCAGATGATGAAAATAAATACAAGATAGTTTATGGGCACACCAGATTTAAGGCTGTGAAGCTTGCAGGAAAAAAATATTATAAAGCATTTATCAGAAATGATTTAACTGACCTTGACGTATCTATGTTACAATCGATAGAGGATTTATCAGAGAGTGATACGCCTGTAGAGAGGGCGAAAGTTCTTAATAAGCAATATAATCTTATGAAACTTCTTGCAGAAAAAGAGAATAGGTCTTATGATAAAGAAGATTTTTTGCGTGAGTTTAGACATCTAGGCAATAGGAAAACATTGAAGGATGCATTAGAATTCATGGAGTTAGATATGCATTTAAGGAATATGGTGGCAACAAAAGCGATAAGCTATGATGCTGCATTAAGAATTGGAAACTTATCTGATGATGATAAATTGACTGTGCTATATAATGTAATGACTGCCCAACTTAAAGGCAAAGAGTTAGATAAATATATACGTGGAGTCAAAGAGAAATCTGATCCGAGACAACCGACGTTGTTTGGTAAGGAAGAGATGCCTAAATCTTATACAAAAATATTAGAGCAGTTTGAAGGCGAATCCATGAAGCCATTCCATCAGATAAATCACTATATAAAAAGTGGCGACAAGACGGTGCTTGCAAGGATACTCGTACCTGAAGTAATAGTACAGTATGCGCATGTGTATAAATCAATTCTTCGTCTAGAACATAGTATGTTGCAGAAGAATGGTCACTGATTATCTGGCGCAATTAGTATAATCTAAGTATAATTAAATTCTATATCCATCTCAGAAATCTTATGGTATATTCTTTTTTCTTTCCAGATTGGCCACCACTCATATAATATGTCGCTTATAGGTTTCCACATCGCGACCCATCCTCCAATGAGTAGGCCCTGAGCAGCAATATATGTTAAAGTATTACTGAAATGGCTTTGGATATATTCGCCTGTGCCTAGACATAATACTAAGAATGTTATTCCGACTATAAAACTGAGTTGTCCTTCTTTAAGTTTCAATTTTATGCTTCTTTCTGCAAGCAGTTTTTTGTATTCAAAAAAATTATGTATTGCTCTTCGTATCTCAACTTCAGAAAGTTTTGATCGCTGATTTTTTGGAATGTGAATTAAAATTTTCTGTTTTAATTTTATATGCTGTTCAGAAACGGAACTTACAATATATTCGAATGCATCATCATCCAAATCTTTCTCGAGAAATGGGCTCGGATCAAATGAATTGAATAATTGATTAACTTTTTTTATTTTAATATCAATATTATGAATCTTTTCTTCTGGCTTCGAGAAATTTTCTTCATTTGACTCAATAGTATTAATATTGTTACTCGTATTATTAGCATTACTGCTATTGTTTAACTCACCACTCATCATACTTTCTTATTACTCTTGTTTAAATAGTTTACTAGACGTGTTTGAAGTCTTATCTATACATCAAATCTTCTAGATAACTTGTTATGTGTAGATCTAGGTTACCTTGTCTGTCTATTAATTGGGCTATTGGTAAAATGTGTTTTTCTATATTCATTGAATATTTTCTTTGTCTTTCTTCTGCAGTCATTCCTTTTTTTCCAGTCATATATTGTTTAGTAAATAAATTAGTGATGACGTCGGCTAGTTTTAGATATAATACGTCGTAATTACCCATCTGTTTTGACGCGTACCATAATTTAGATATTTGTTTCTTATCTCTTTCTTCTCCTTTTTCGAAAATACTTAATGTAAGTACATTGCCTAGAACTTTTTGACCAAATTTTATTTGTATTTCATCCATAACTTCTAGAACTTTCTCTTCGTTTTCTTCTGGAACATCATGAAGATTTGCTGAGATAATTACATCTTCTCCAAAACCAAATTCTGCCATAAGATATCCGTTATGGATTGGATGCGATGCATAATGTACGCCGCTATCTCTATATTGTCCTGTATGTTTTTTAATTGTATATTCTAAAGATTTTTTTAATTTTTGTTCAACTACATAATCTAATGAACGCTCTATGTTCTTATATGCTAGATTAGGATTTGTTTTCTTGAATACTTCTTCTAGAAGCAAAGGAACTATTTTCTTGTAATCATCTTCTTTATGTGCCTTAAATATATCTGTAATAAGATTAAAGTTTTCTTCTATATGAAGACGAAGCTGAAATTGATTAATTGGTTTAGCCTGAGCTCTAAGTTCCATAGAAAAAAGGAATTAATTCCTTAATAAAAAGTTATTTGAAATATTATGGCTATGTTGAAAATGAATTAATAACAACTTATTGTATTTACTTGATAGTGGTCAAAAACCAATACTTTTATAAATCTTTTATTGCTCTTCTCTTTATGTCTGAATTAATCACCAAACTTACAAGTGAAAATAAGGATTATCTATTTTTATTAACTAATTTCGTTAGAAATCTTGCTGTATACCAAGATATTAAAGAAGAAGGCATTGAAGCTCTAGTTAATATAAGTGGAAAAGATTTTAACGACAGTGCAAAAGATAAACTCATATGGCAGTTTGCTCCATTAAATCTTGAAGATTCGATGATGGATAGTTTCACAAAGAGCCACGACTATGTAGACCAGCAACTTAAACGTTCCGAGATTTTTTTTAAGAAATTAATGTTAGATTTTGTTCCGACAGACAAACTACGTCAATATGAGGAATTTCTACATTGCATGGTTTGGCATCCTGAACAGTATACAAAAGTTGATGTAAGGCAATTCACTAGCACTTATTTAGAGATGACTCTCGGATTTACCGCTACTCGAGAAATGCCAGAATTTATGAATCTTCTTGATCCTAATCGTGGAGAAAATATATCCAACATGTATTTTGCAGCTTTACATAAATTAAATGGTTTTCCTCCTCATCATAATGATAGAGCGACTGAAAACCTGTTTAATGTAGCATTTCTTGAAGGTGGCGGAGAGAAAAGAGTTGCAAAATTTTGTGAAAATATGAAAAATTTAACCGATGAAGATAAGTTCACGGATTTCGTTGTTCGTCTTCCTTCAGAATATCTTAAAGCCATGTTATTCAATGGAAATATTGCTCCTTCAAAAATGCCTGTAAAAAATTTCTTCAACACATTCTATAAAAAATTTGAAGAGAAAAAAGACGTATTTGGTGATGCTCTTTTTGAAGTGGGTGGAAAGGGTACGGGCTACGATTCAGATTACAATTATATACACGAAATAATAAGAAATCCTATAGAATTTATCGCATCATGGCCTTCAGAAAATATGGATAGGTTCCTAAGATCATTTAATGTAAAGAACTATGAAGATATATTGGACTTATTCTTTGAGGACATACCTAAGATACCTCACTTAATAACTTTAAATAGTTCATTTTTCGAATCTGATAAGGATTATAGTAATTTTGCAAGTTTTGTCGTTAATTCAACAGAAGAAATTCGTGACGTATCAACGGGGAGTAATAAGAATGCATTGCAATTAGTTCAAAGGCACGTACTAGATAATTATAGAAGTATATTTCCAAATATTACTTTGACTGAAGACAATTCTAGATTATTGTTCAGAGCATTAAAAAATTATAAAGACAAAGAATATCCTGAAAGTAGGGGACAAGAAGAGATATTAAAATCATATGCTGAGACAGGGTATTATATTGCAAACATATTCAAAGATAAATCATTGATGTTTCTTGAAGGCTTGCTCTCTGAAAAACATGATAAATTGCTTTTAACAAAAGAAAATCTGCCAAAAGCATTTATTGATAATAAATTTACTAATCTATTTGGAGATTTTGTACAGCATATTGATAAAAGTCTAGAGTTTTTAGCATTTTTTTCAAACTTTGGTTTAGACGTAAAAGAACTTCAGATAGGAGTATTAGAAAATACTCTGACTTTAAATAATATTCATTCAAATTATAGTCTATTGATGAACAATCATCTCGCGCCAACACCACATCTAATAAAATCATTATCCGAATCAAACAATCCCTCTAGTTTAATAGAGTCGTGGAAAAAACTGTTAGATAATAATTTTAATTCAGATTTTGATCCGACTAATAACCTACATATAAATTTAGGGTATACGCAATTCGACAACGTTCTATCGAATTCTCATTTCAAGAAAAAGGTGAGCGACAAATTCAAATTCACATGGAACTTTGATAGTTATAAAGAATTATTACAGCAGAAAAATGCGCCATCTGGTCTTACCAGAGATGATTATTCATTTAGATGGAATAGTGCAGAGAATTATTCTTTTGAGATAGATTGTGCTGCCTATGAATCCTCGAAATTAATGGAATTTATTGATACAGTGAAGAGCAAGACTGATAATCTAGGACGAGAACTTTTGATTGTTCCGAATTTAAGTTATGGATATGTGCCTCTTATCCCCTTATATGATGAATTATTGGAAAAAAATATTAAAGTATTCATGGGAGCCAAAATTGGTTCAACAGATGCTCATTATAATCCTTCTGTTTTCGATAATTCTCTATTCAAAGGAATAGAAGAGTATTTGATAAATAAAAAACCCGTAATCATGGTTATTGATGGAACACAACACATGATTGATAGAGACGATAATAATTTAAGCGCGAGATATCCTGATGCATATCAAGGATTTTTGAATTATGTTATTGCATTAAACGAACTGCATGGATTTTCTTTGGAAGGATATATTGGAAAATCTAGTGAAGATATGACTGAATTAAGAAAACTATTCGGATTTAACGAATTTGTTCATCAGTATACTTCTAAAAAAGGTCAAAGAGAAATGTATAGTTTTGAATTATGGAATACTGCTAATTTACCTCTGATATTAAGAAAAGATAAGAAGAAGGCAGTAGAACCTAAACAGTTTGACATATCTGATTTAACTGGACCTGCGATGATTTTTTGCAACGTAGGATTAACTGATGAACAAATACCTGATTCTTTGAAAACAAAATATAATCATGATTATAAACATATTCCTGCTTTCTTTGACGATACTGGACATATTATTAATTTAGAATTACAAGTTTCTAAAGAAGGAATAATTGTACATAACGCGATAGAACCTTTGCTAAAACAAGCGTATGCAAAATATTCTACAATAAAACCTTTTAATTTACAAAGTAATTATATCAATACTCATCCGAACCATATTGTAAGAGAGACAAGCTAGGATAAGTTAGATTACTTCTCATTCTTCAATAAGTAATATCCAAGCAATCTTACGCCAGTTCCTGTTCCATGTTTGGGAATATAATAACTTTGTTCTGCAGTAAATGCGGGTCCTGCTATATCTATATGAACCCAACTTGCTTTATCGACGAATTTACTGATGAATACTCCTCCAGTAATTGATCCAGCTTCTCTATCTCTTGCGCCTGTTGCTATATTTTTTAAGTCAGTTATATCTCCATCCATAGCGTCTTGATATTCTTCAAAGAATGGGAATTGCCATACTCTATCATAACTTTCTAGGCCGCATGCAACTAATTCTGCGCATAATTTATCGTCATTACCCATAATTCCAGAAACGACTCTTCCAAGAGCTACAACGCATGCACCAGTAAGTGTTGCTAAATCTATAATTTTATCTGGCTTATAATTTTTTTCAGCATAACTAATTGCATCAGCTAGAATTAATCTTCCTTCAGCGTCAGTATTTCCTATCTCGATAGTTTTTCCATTATATGCTTTGATTATATCTCCAGGCTTCATGGCTGATCCATTTATAAGATTTTCACAGCTTGGAATTACTCCAACTAGATTTACTTTTATATCTAATTCTAGAGCTGTCTTTATTGTACTTAATACGACTGCGGCTCCAGACATATCGCATTTCATGTCGCTAAATTTGCCTGCAGGTTTTATATCATATCCTCCTGCATCAAATGTGATTCCTTTACCAACTATTGCTATTTTTTCTCCTTTCGGATTATTATTAAATTCTAAAATAATTAATTTTGGATCATTATCACTACCTTTACTTACTGCAAGCAAACATCCAAGACCTTTTTGTTCTAATTCTTTTTTATTCAGAACTGTTAATTTTATGCTCTTATTTATACTGAGCTTTTTGGCTTCTGCTTCTAGATATGAAGGTGTTACAACAACTGCTGGTTCATTAACTAAATCTCTTGCATAATTAGTGTTTGTTGAAAGAACTTTTCCTTCTTCAAATCCTTTTGAGAAATCTTTATCTTTTTTATATTCTAAAACTATCTTTAAATCTTTGAAATCTTTCTTTTTAGAAACATATTTGTCGAATACATATTCTGTTAATAATAATCCTTCTGATGTTGCTCGTCCAAGCATTCTAGAATTGAGGTTCTTGAATTTTGATAATACCTCAGTTGTAGAGCTTTTGATTTTATTATCTTTCATATATTGGACGATTTTTGACATAACACGTCTAACACGCTCTACATTGAATTCAGATTCTTTACCAAGACTAATAACTAAAAATTTCTTATTCGAATATTTACTTCCAAAATCCCATTTGAAAGCCTCTCTTGATAGAGCGTCTGAAAGTTCTTTAGCTAAATCTTTATCACTTGCTTTTTCATCTTGAAATAAACCTAGAACTGTAATTTCAGCCTTTGCATCACTATTTTCAGAAAATACTATGTTCATGATATCACCGATAATCGAAGTAATATTAAGATATAAAAAGGTTATGAAAGGAACTTTATTTAAAGGGGCTAATAATTTAACCGTTATTATACTTACTCTACTGCCTATCTAAGAACTTCCAAATGTTTGATTGCAATTCTTGAGTTAATAGTTTAGGATAATCATCTTTATGTATTATATCATCGACAAATAGAATGCTTTTGTCGAGGATGCTGTCTTTAAAACTTCTATTATATGTTTCTATTTTATGTCCATAATGTTCCCAGATTTTTTCTCGCCGTTCATCTTCAGAAGTGATATCGCCCACAAGTCTATCGAAATGTCTAAGAGTAAATGGATGATCATTTCTTAAAGTTAGAGATTGCTTGATTCTTGAATATAATTGTTCAGGATTAGGATTTTTGAAATTTAGGCAAATATAATAGCAACTATCTTTGATCTTTTTTTCGAATTCCATAAAATCTTTTGAAGTAGCATTTAAAGAGTCCATATAAGAATAATGCAATCTATCCATTACAAATATATAATTTTTTTTATCACTCTTAGATATGGCTTGTAATTGCGTCACAATGTAAGATAAAAATGCAGTCGTCTGTTCTTTTGTAATTTTATCCCTATTTTTAGGATCTTTTTTAAGAGCTAAAGTATCAAGACCATATCGCGCTCTAATAGTATCATTAAAATATATAGGTGTAAAATATTCAGATTCAGAAGATAGCCAATTTACTATTACATTTCCAAAGCAAGTTTTTCCGGAAGTTACAATTCCATCAATTGCTATTATTGCCATAGTAGAATTCAGGTATACACTCTTGGGCAGACTTCTTCTTTTAATAATAATCCCATGAATCTCTTACCATCGACCATATACGTCTTAACAAGATACGTCTCATTAAGAGTCTCTACACTGACTTCTTTTGTCGATTCAAGATTATTCATGTAGTCTCTCACATCTTGTAGAGATGTTACTTTGACATTGTCTATCGCTATTACTCTTTCATCAGGCGTTATTCCTAAATTACGTGTATTTCCTGTATACGCATTTTTGTCAACACCAATTACGCTAATGCCGCATGGAACATATACTGAGTTGTATACGACAATGCTGAATAGCCATAGGTATATTAATACAAATATTGGATTGAATGCTATAGCAAATAGTATTGTACTCTTTTTTAATTTTTTACGTCTCTTCTTGTCTGTAACATGATGATGAATGTTGCTTATTAAAGAGCTAAATGCATAAAATAATATGAATGCTACAAAAAAGAATACGTAGATTGTGTTTGATGGAATTATTTTATTTCTTAATACGTACCAGAAATATCCTGTGAATATTATTGTAAGGACTAAATTTATCATAAAATTTTTTCCAGTCATCATATACATTTTGTAATGATTATTTTTCTTTTTATATGAGATTAATCCATAAATGAATCCTAGTACTATGAATGCCGCCATTATCCAAGAAATTGTGTATTTGGATAACAATAAATCCTTAGATATTAGCATATATACAATTTTTAGAAGTGCAAAAAACATCACACCGAGCATGAAAAATATTGCGCTACCCTTCAACCCATGAAACACATTATTAAAAAACTTTTTGACTCCTCGTAAACCCATGAATTACACCCGCCACACGATTAATACAATTTGTATGTTACTACCTATTTATAAATTTTTGCGTAGTAACATGACTTTTCTCTTTAGTAATGAAAAATGTTAAATAATAGAACTATATTTGCTTTGTTATGGGAAATACGTCTATAGAAGATTTTTTGGAATTAGGACAGACAGATATTCAAAATCGTATGAGAGATGTATTACTACGTTTACCATCTTATCCGGGAGTAAGTTATATTAAACAAAGATTAAGAGAATTTGAAGTTCAACCATGGCCGTTTATACTATATCTAGCGCACTGGGCTCCAAATGTGTTGCGTGAAAATTTAGATTCTTACAAAGATTATGACGGTGCAGAAAATAAAGGAGTTATAATGGAAAAATTACGTGAATATTATATCTTCAGTAGGCTACATGAAGCTGCTGTGGATAATGAACGAGAGAAAAACGGACGCGTGGAATAAAGATTTAAGGTTAGCAAAATTTATTAATTAAGGTATTCTCTATCTATCATGAACAGGAAAATATTGAAGATAATATTATATTTGTCCATTGCAGGAGTATTATTTGCAGGATATTTGACAGTAAGTAAAATGCTTACTGGAATTTGTTCTTTTGGCGAATCATGTCCATTCCTTTGGAATCATCCCGTATGCATCTACGGTCTAATAATATTTTTTACAATACTGATTTCGACAATAACATTACTTCTTCATCCAGCAGATAAATTGGCAAGAAAATCCTTACTATACCTGTCAATACTTGGAGTATTATTCTCAGGATTTTATTCATACCAAGAAATCTTCAATCCAATATGCGGTAAATTCTGCCATTATCAACTATTGATACCAACATGCATATATGGGTTCATTGTATTCGTAGCAGTATTTATATTTGTGATAAAGGAAGAAAGTAATTAGTTATTATTTTTCTTGACGTTTTCTTTTATCATTCTTACAATTTCTGGAAATTTAGAAATATTAAAATGCCCGTTCTTACTCTTATAGATGATTATCTTCGCATTCGTAAGTTTTTTTCTAAATTTATCTGCATGAGATACAGGAACTACATCATCGTCTTTTGAAAACATCAAGTACAGATTTTTAGAATTTCTATCTAATAAGGATATATCTTTTTTTAATACAAACCCTCCAACTAAATCTTCTGTTGGTATATCGCTATCAAATGGTGGGCAGACAAGATATGTTGATAATACTTTTTTTGGAAATTTATTCTCAGAAAGATATTTAGCTAAAAATATTCCTCCAAGAGAACAACCTATAAGTATACAATCATTTTTAAGATAAGGAACAAATCTTTCAAAATATATCTTCCAATCTCTGTATTTTGCATTTTCACCTAATGGCATTCTTGGTGCGATTACTTCAAAATTTTTACCTAAACTTTCAACCAAGTATTCTTGATTCCAAGAAACTTTTTTCTCCAATGAAATTTTTTTAGTCTTAAGATATTTAACATAACCTTTATCGTTCTTGAAAGTCATGCCGCCGTGTATAAAAAATACTTGTGTCTTTTGCATTTTTCCTCTAATAACTTAATAACTCTTTCCGAAATAGAATAATTTAGCGGATTTTCCACAATTTATACATTTCAATTCTTCAGATGTAGGATTCAAGGGAGTATTAAGACTCTTTGCGCCAGTTTTCTCCTTGATTTCTTCTTCACATGCCTTTCCGTTGCAGAATGGAATATACACTAATTTTTTATCCTCTACAATCCTTTGCATGTCATCAATACTATTGCATGGAACTATTGCTTCCTTCAACATTTTTTTAGAATTTGCAAGCATATTATGATGTATCTCGTCAAGTTTTTTTACAACATGACTTACAACATGATGCGTGTCGGAATCTATAATTTCTTTTACGTCATTATATCTATAGGCAACTTTTAATTTTCCTGACAATAAATCTTTAGGTCCTAGTTCAATTCTTATTGGAACGCCTTTCATTTCCCATTTATTGAATTTCCATCCGGGCCTATAATCGCTATCGTCAATAAATACGCGAACATTATGTTTTACCAATTCTTTTTTTAATTCAGAACATTTGTCTAAGACTTTATCTTTTGTGTCTTCAAATATTATTGGAACAATTACGACTTGTATCGGTGCAACTCTTGGCGGCATTACAACTCCCTTGTTATCTCCATGAATTCCGAGCATTATACCAATACTTCTCGTGCTTATGCCCCAAGAATTTTGCCATGCATAATCTTTCTCTCCATTTTTATTCAAGAAAGATATGTCGAATGCTTTGGAAAAATTTTGTCCAAGTAAATGTGATGTAGCAATTTGAATTGCTTTTCCATTTGGAAAAAATGTTTCAACACTTGTAGTATATACAGCTCCAGCGAATTTTTCATTTTCAGATTTTACACCTTTCAATACTGCAACAGCGTATAGTTCTTCCATAACTTTTGCATAAATATCAAGTATCTGTAAAACTTCTTCTTCAGCTTCTTCTTTCGTTGCAAATACAGTGTGTCCTTCTTGCCATAAGAATTCTCTCGTCCTCAAAAATGGAACAGGATGTTTGAATTCCCATCTGACAATATTACACCATTGATTTAATCTTAATGGTAAATCTCTCCAAGATCTAATCCATTTTTTATAAGAATCATACATGATAGTTTCAGATGTTGGTCTAATAGCAAGTCTTTCTGGAAGTAAAGTATCTCCTCCGTGAGTAACCCATGCAACTTCAGGTGTAAATCCTTCGACGTGCTCTTTTTCTTTAGTAAAAAGATTTTCTGGAATAAGCATTGGAAAATATGCATTTTCAACTCCTAAAACTTTAATTTCTTTATTAAAAAATTCTTGAACGCTTTCCCAAATACTATATGCATATGGTCTTATAATCATACAACCAGATACTGGACCGTATTCAATTAATTCACTTTTTAGAATTATCTGAGTATACCACTCAGAAAAATCATCTGATTTCTTAACTGTTATACCGATGTCTTTTGCATCGTCTTTGTTGTTACTAGTATTTTTATCTTTATCCTTGTTATTACTTTTGTTATTTTCTGTATTCAACTTGTTCTCATCCATGCTACTAGTGATTTGGGGAAGTTTAAAAGTTTTATTATCTATGTATTAATTTATACTCGCCTGGCGTTAACCGCTAACTATTGTGCAATAATTTCCTTCGTCCCAATGGGGTACTCGCCTCAAAATCTTTTTAAATTCCGCGTTCTCCTTCAATTTACAATGGTCGGAAACGATATATCCTATAAGGCTGATGAATATTCGGAAACAAAGAAACGCGCTAGATTTCGCGATGCAATAGAACATTATACTATATTTCATCTCCTTGAAAACACATCCGGTTTAAAAATCAGGGGTTCAAAAATACTTGATGCAGGATGTGGAGACGGAATTTATTCACGTGAATTAATAGATCGTGGTGCAGCATATGTCATCGGCGTTGATGGTGCTGAAGATTTTATTGAACTTGCTAAAAAGAAAAATAAAGGCTATGAAGATAAAATTGAATACCATAAATCTTTTATACAAGATTTTCCGGGAATAGAGAATTTAGATTTAGTTGTAGGGTCGTACATTCTTAGTTATCCAAGAAACCTCGAGGAAGCAGTAGATTATTGCTCTGCAATGGCATCACATCTAAAGAGAGGCGGGAAGTTTATAGGATTCAACAATAATCCATTCGATGTTTTCGAAGGACAAAAATATTCTAAGTATGCTTTTACTAAGGTAATGATAAATAGTAAAGAAGGATCTCCTGTAAATTATTGGATTGAAGGAATGGTCAATCCTATAGTAAATTATTATTTGAAACCAGAAACATACGAAGAAGCGTTTAAGCTTGCAGGATTTTCAGAATTTGAATGGAAAAGAGTGCTATTGGACTCAAATGAACATAAAGATCCGTACTGGGAAGAATTCTTTGAAGGTCATCCAGATTTTCCTTCGCCATTCATTGCTATGATTGCAAAAAAATAGAAGGAAAAAGAACCAAAAGAATTTATTGTTCTTATGTGTTTAATCAGATTTAAGATAACTTAGACCGTCAGTATAATTCATTACGGCGTGTAATTCTCGACTGTCTTTTGCAAGATTCTCTCTTGTACGTTCATACTTTCCAATCTTTAATTCTAAATCTTGAGGAGAATTTCTTATTTCTTGAAGTAATTCTAATTTTTGTGGATTATCGGCGAATCTTATAATATAAGTTCGGCGCTCTGTAAGTAATGGTCTTCCGTAGCCTCTTTTGATGGTTATACTATCTGTTATATTCTCTAATTCTCGACGATTATTTATTGATATGTTATTGTTCCATAAATTATTCTTTTGAGGTTTTTTCGGGTTACTTTGAAAATACCATTGGTGCGCTAATTTATTGGCAATAATTCCAGCGGTTGCAAGAACAGTCAAATGATATTTATTTATGTGATCCAGATCTATATATACATTGTTATCTATAGACGTACTTTTACCGTAGACGTCTGTTTCTTCCAATACTAAGTTTTCTACGTATACGTCTTGGAATTTGTGTCTTTGTATTCTTTCGAATAGTGTTCTAAATTCTTCCTCAGAATATATCTTAATTCCGTTCTTATCTTTAGTCGACATTATTTAAGGAATCTTTTATCCTTTAAAAAGTTAATTTGTTGCTTCTATGTAATAGTTATTATTTTGAAAATTTCCGTAATATTTATATTGATTTTTATACTTTCATCAATTTATGGATAGATTAAATACATGCATTGATGAATTATCTCATCTTGGAATAACAGGCGAAACAAGACATGAATATGTCTGTCAGTATGATTCTGTAAAGGATTTAGAGCGAGTCATAAGCAAGGAATATTTTTCTCGCGTAACAAAAGATTTGGTCGGAATTGCAGTTATTGGTTTACTCGATACAAAGATGATAGATACAGCGATGCATCTTGAAAAAATGAATGATACTAGCAGTACACTTTATGCCTCAGTAACTGCAATTACTTGTATTTTATCGGCGATTGGAGAATCGTATTTGATTTTTGATATTGCAAAGAATTCTTTTAAGGCAGGAAAATATTACATGAAATCTTTGAAATGATATTATATAGAGTAGTTATAGCGTAGTTTGTTTTTTATACGTAATCTTTTTATAGTGGTAATATATTTCTGAATTTGGTGGTATTTATGGATAAATTAAACGAATATATGATTCAGAATTTAGAATTGATAGTAGTATATAATCCTATTGGCGTTGCTCAAAAAGATGATTTTGTAGGCGCAAATTTTTTGATGGGAAAAATATTAGCTATCTCAGATAAAAATATAATATTTGCAGGACCTAATGGGCGCACATTCGAAGGGATAGAATTTTCCGGATCCCCTTATGATATACGTTCTGATACTATACACAAAGCTATTCCCGCGTCCGATGTGAATCCGCGCAAGCATTCAATGTCAAAGTTGTATCAATTCTCGACGATGTATGGTGTAGAGTTGCCTTTTTTGGTTGAAGCACATACTTCTGTAGAAGGATTTAAATTATTAGTTAATAATTTGCAGTCATTGATTGCGGACAGACAAACAGGTTACACTAATCCTATAAAATTAGAAAAGATATTAGATAGTGTTCCAGAATCCATTGGTATTTTAAGTGCAGCAAGAGAAACAGCTCATGGAAGCAATAAAAATTATATTGGATCAGTAGATGCAAAAAGATTGAAATTTATTACAAGCCTATGCGGTTAATGATTATTTTGTCATTTTCAAGTTCGCCAAAACATTTATAAATTAACTTTAATTCCTATTTTCTATAAACGTCGCTTGTCGACGAGACTTGCTTTTAATCAAGTAAGTCACACACAAAGGCCTGAAAAGGGCATCTCGAAACCAGGGTGGTTCTAGAAGATGTTCATGGAGAGGCTTAATTATTGCGTTGGTAGATGCAAAAGAGATTTCGCATACCACAATGCACATGCAATAATATGATTGTAAGACAGAAGATGTAATAATCTAGATTATATCAACTGTAAAATACTATTATACTAAAATGGCAAAAATACATCAACCAAGACACGGAAGCATGCAGTATTGGCCTAGAGTAAAGGCTAAGAGACAATATGCAACTGTTAGATCATGGACTCACACTTCTAAAGACGTACTATTAGGATTCATGGGCTACAAAGTAGGCATGACTCACGTAATG
>Ga0265323_10000036_pt1 | contig 72144 bp, 63 predicted proteins | sample 41225metaG_FD_193580 | JGI IMG/M metagenome (GOLD analysis project Ga0265323, IMG submission 193580) | Rhizosphere microbial communities from Carex aquatilis grown in University of Washington, Seatle, WA, United States - 4-12-25 metaG | ecosystem: Host-associated > Plants > Roots > Rhizosphere...
AGCGACGTGGCGGTGCGTTACCTTTGCACCAACCACCACCCAGATCACGACTCGATCTGCACGTTTCGCACCGCCAACAAGCAGGCGTTCAAAGCGGCGTTTGTGAGCGTGTTGCAACTGGCCCAGCATCTGCGGTTGTTCCCAACAAACAGTATCTGTCGCGAACGGAATCGATTGGCAAAATCCGGACAACTGAGCAAGGCTGTCGTGTGATCCACCGGCGATCGACGCAAGTCGCGCCCCATTCCATACCCGCCAATTCAGTCTCAACGAGAAACCAGGAGATGCTCTGACCTGCCTTGATCAGCGCGAACCCGGCGCAACCGCACGTGGCGAGCCAAACCGCCGCCGTCCCCTCCGCCTGCCGGATGTCGGCACAGGGACGATCAGAACACCGCCAACGACCCCAATGAAAAAACTCATCCTGTTGATCATGGCCACAGCCGCACTCGGAACCTGGAGCGCCTCCTCGGCGCGGGCGCAAGACAAGAAGCTCTCCAGGCTCACGGTGGTGCAAGACGAGAACTCGATGGAGAAGATCATCGAGCAGTACCTGATTGCGAACCACAAGATGATCGTGACCGAAAAGACCAAGGGTGATGATCTGTGGCTGGAGCTGCCGATGAAGGGCGAAGCGACGCCCGCGTTCCGCTTCCTCGTCGACACCCAGCCGCTCAACAAGGATGCGGGCCGGGTGATCGAGCGCGGCGTCCGCATCCAAACGCTGACGGGGATCAAGGTGCCGGCGGACCGCCAGGCCGCTGTGATGAAGATCATCAACGATTTCAATCGAGACAAGGTCTTTGCGGCGGCCTACGTGGACAGCGACACCGAGATCATGCTGGACTGGACGCTGAACGTGCTGGATCCGGCCGGGCTCGACACCGAATACGTGTACGACGTGCTGGCGCGGGAGGACAAGCTTTGGAGGGAATTGTATCCCCTCGTGAAGCCCGCAATGGAGTAGGGCGCGCGGCAGGAGTCCGATCTCTCCTACCCGTTCTTCCCGAACAGAAGGCGCAGGCTGTTCAGGCAGACAAGCACCGTGCTGCCCTCGTGCGCAAAGACGCCGACCGTCAGCGGCACGATGCCGGCTCCCGCGGCCAGCACCATGATGACGACAACTCCGAGCGCCACCGTCAAATTCTGCCGGATGATCCAGCGCGCGCGGCGGCTGAGACGCTCTGCCGCGAGAAAATTGTCGATGCGATCGTTCATCAGGATGACCTCGCTCTGCTCGAGCGCAGCGTCGCTGCCCCGGGCGCCCATCGCCACCGAGACGTGCGCCGCCGCGAGACTCGGCGCGTCATTCACGCCGTCGCCGACCATGGCGACCTTGTAACCCTGCTCCCGGAACGCCTGGATCGCCGCCACCTTCCCCTCGGGCGACAGCCCGGCCCTGACCTCGTCGATTCCGATCTCGCGTGCGACGGCCTCCGCCGCGTGGCTGCGGTCGCCGGTGAGCATGACGGTCCTGATTCCGGCGGCGCGGAGCCGGGCGAGCACCTCGCGCGACTGGGTGCGGATCTCGTCGCGCAGCAGCACGCGTCCGATCAGCCCGCTCGCCAGCACCCAAACTTCCGTCAATTCCGCCGCGGCCGGCGGCAGACTTCTGGCCCAGCCCGCCAGCGGTCCCTCCTCGAGGAGTTCGCGCCGGCCCAGAAGCACCGAGGCCCCCTCGTGCCGCCCGCGGAGGCCCTGGCCGGTGATGGACGCGAATTCATCGACCGCAAGTTCGCGCACACCGTGCTTCTTTCCATAATGCGTCACCGCCCGCGCGATCGGGTGCTGGGAGTTCTTCTCCAGCGCGTACGCCAGTTCCATGACGTCCTGTTCGCGCCCCGCCGGAAAGCTCTCGAAGCCGACGACAGCCAGCTCGCCGGTCGTCAATGTTCCCGTCTTGTCCAGGGCCACGAGGTCGACCTCGGCGAGCTTCTCAATCGCCGCGCCCCCGCGAAACAGAATGCCGTTGCGCGCGCCCCACGCGATGGCCGCGAGGATTGCGGACGGGATCGAGAGCACCAGCGCACAGGGACTGGCCACGACCAGCAGCGTCATCGCGCGATAAAAGGCCGACGTTCGCTCCGCCGTGTTGTCGAAGGGCGGCACATGACAGCCGAGCCACCAGACGAAAAACATCGCGGTCGTGAGCCCCAGCACCAGGACCGTGTATTTTGCGCCGAACTTGTCGGTGAATCGCTCGCTGGGAGCCTTGAGTTTCTGCGCGGTCTGGATCAGCCGGATGATCTTTTGAAGGGTGCTCTCGCCAGGCAGGCGGCGCACCACGACCTCCACGGCGCCCCAGAGATTCAACGTGCCGCTGAAGACCGGTTCGCCGGGGCTCTTCTCGACGGGTTGCGCCTCGCCAGTGAGGGTGGACTCATCGCTCGCGGACTTTCCTTTGAACACGTCACCGTCCGCCGGAAAAAGTTCGCCGGGTTTCACGAGCACGCGATCGCCAACGCGGACGTCCTCGATCGGCACCAGCCGTTGACCGCCGTCCTCCTGCAGGACCGTGGCCTTCTTCGGCGAAGCCTTGAGCAGGGCGCTGACTTCGCGATGCGTCCGGTCGAGCGCGAACTCCTCCATCGCGCCCGACGACGAAAACAAGAAGAGCAGAAGGGTCGCTTCGCCCCAGGCCCCGATGGCCATCGCGCCAGCTGAAACCGCAAGCATCAGGAAATGGATGTCGAGCTTCGCGCCGCGCACGCTTTCCCAGGTATCCTTTGCGGCATCCCAGCCTCCCGCCAGGATGGCGACGAGGTACAGACCCCGGATGAGCCAGGCCGCCCAGCCGAAAAAGTGGCCGCCGGCAAACGCGGCCAATCCACACACGCCGCATGCGGCCGCGAGCGCCGCGAGTTCCTTCCACTCGGGTTCGGATGGCGCCCCGGTCCACTCCGTTTCCGGCCAGGCGTATTCCCTCCAAAGCCAGAGCGTTTCGGCGGTCGAACAGGTCTCCCTCACCACCTCGGTCGACGCCCCCTTCCGCCGCAACGCAAAGCCGTGAGGCACAATGCCCCCGACCGCGCCAGCCCCGGTCTTCAGCCGGATCTCGATCGCGGCAATCGTCTCCGCAACGCGCGCCTGCACCGCCGCCGCATCGACGTCGCCGATCGTGGCGACGGCCAGCCGCTTCCCAGCCGGATCCACCCGCACCGCGCGGATGTCGGGCTGCTCATGGAGAAAGCGCACCAACTCCTCGATCCAGGCGACGGGCTGCGATTGTCGGGTCATGTTCCGGACTCGCGAAACCGTCGGAACAACCCGACACGGGTGGTCCGCGCGCCTGTTGTCGCCGCGTCAGGGGCGCACCGGGAAAATGTCGCCCCGCCCTGGCCTGTCATCGAATGGTGCAAGAAGCAGTAGATTTTGCCGTCGCTTTCAAAGCGCAAATCCAATTGCTCTGCCATGCCTGCAATTCGTTGCCGGCTGTTTCAATCGCAACAATGATCGGACTCCGCGACGACCCTGGCGCCTCCCTGCCTCCGCCCAATCAAACTCCGGCGCTGGTCGCGAAGGTGTTTGCAGAAGGCGGCTGGCTGCAGAACGCGCTGAAACTCGATCACCGTCCGCAACAGGAGCAGATGGCCCGCGCCGTCGCAGCCGCCATGAGCAACGACGATCCGCTCCTCTTCGAGGCGGGCACCGGTGTCGGCAAGAGTCTCGCCTATCTCATCCCGGGCATCATCCACGCGATCGAACAGTCCCGCCAGATGGTCGTCTCCACGCATACGATTTCGCTGCAGGAGCAGATCGAGACGAAGGACCTGCCGCTGTGCAGGCGCCTGTTTGAATCCGTCCCCGAGCTGCGCCCCTATGCGAAGTTCAAGTCGGCGATCCTCCTCGGCAAGGCGAACTACCTCTGCACGACCCGCCTCGCGCACGCCCTCCAGGGCCGCCAGGAGCTGTTTGCCTCCGTGGAGCAGACGGAACTGCAGCGCATCGCCGCGTGGGCCAGGGAATCGCGCGACGGCCTCCGGCACGAATTGCATCCGGCCCCGTCGCCGGAGGTCTGGGAGGCGGTCAACGCGGAATCCTCCACCTGCAGCCACAAGAATTGCGGGAGCGAACCGTGCTTCTACCAGCGGGCCCGCGCACGGCTCCGGCACGCCCAGGTGATCATCGTCAACCACAGCCTTCTCTTCGCCCACGTGAGCGCCGGCGGCGCCGGCGAGAAGGGCGGAAGCCGCGGTGTCCTCTTCCCCGATGACTTCGTGGTCCTCGACGAAGGGCACACCGTGCCCGAGGTGGCTACGAACCACTTCGGATTGCGACTCAGCAGCTACGGGACCGAGCGCCTCCTGAAATACCTCTGGAATCCGGCCAAGAAACGCGGCCTCCTGCATCGCCTGGGCGGCGCGCGTGAGAAGCAGCTCGTCGAGGATGCGCTCGACGCTGCCGAACAATTCTTCGGTTTCCTGCGCGACAATCTTGTCAACCAGCGGCCCATCGTCCGGCTGCGGGAGGAGGGTTTTGCGGAGCCGTGGCTCGACGCCCCCCTTGTCGGGCTGATCAAGGCAGTCGGCGCCCTGGCCGACCGCTTCGACGAGGGCCGCGATCGCGACGAATTGCTCGAACAGCGCGGACGGCTCAACACCTACCGCACAGGCTTCCAGCAATTCCTCGGACTGACCGCCGAGGACCATGTCCACTGGATCGAGCGCTCCGGGCGAAAAGGGCAGATTGTCACCCTGCAGACCGCTCCGCTCGACGTGGCGCCGTATTTGCGCGAACACCTGCTGGAGCGCAAGACCTCCGTCCTGTTCACCAGCGCAACGCTTGCCATGGGCGGACGGATCGAGCCGTTCCAGCAGCGCGTTGGGGCGGAGGCTGCGCGCGCCGTGATCGTCGCGTCGCCGTTTGACTACGAGCGGCATCTGCGCGTCTACGTGGCGGCCGATGTGCCGCTCCCCTCGCCCGCCGATGCGCGCCTGGCCCTCGACAGCCTGATCGACTACCTCGAGTTCTGCACCCTGCGCGTTCACGGGGGCTCGCTCGTGCTGTTCACCAGCTACAGCGACCTGCGGCGCTGCGCCGAGGCGTTGGAGCCCGTGTATGCCCGGCACCGGCGGCCATTCTACTTTCAGGGGGGTGACGCCTCCCGGACCGAGCTCACGCGCCGCATGCGCGCGGCTGGAAACGCGATCCTCTTTGGAACCGACAGCTTCTGGACGGGAGTCGACGTGCCGGGAGATTCGCTCAGCCAGGTGATCATCACACGCCTGCCGTTCGACGTTCCGACACACCCGGTGGCGGAGGCCCGGTCCGAATGGATCCGCGAGCGCGGCGGCAATCCGTTCAACGAGCTGACCCTGCCCGATGCGCTCGTGAAGTTCCGCCAGGGAATCGGCCGGCTGATCCGCACCCAGACGGACCGCGGACTGGTGACGGTTCTCGATTCGCGTATCCTCGCAAAGGCCTACGGACGACTTTTTCTGGAATGCCTGCCCAAGCACGATTACGAGCGAATCACCCGTGAAGATCGGGAGGCGCGATTTAAGCCTTTCGTTTAGGGCGAGTGCGGCTAATTTGGCGGTTTGCCTATGCGCATCCGCACCGCTGCAAACACCGATATCGGAAAGGTTCGCGAGGAGAACGAAGACCGTTTCCTTTGCGACGATGAATTGCGCCTCTATGCGGTGGCGGACGGGATCGGAGGGCTGTCCGGCGGCGCAGAAGCCGCCGAGGAAGCAGTGACCCAGCTGCTGGCGTTGGCGCGCGCGTTGCCAAAGGAGGGCGACTGGGATTTTCCCGGCCTCATCCGCGCGATCAACCAACACGTCGTCAAGCGGGGCCAGACAATCGACAAGGTTTTTGGAATCGGGACAACGTTCATCGCGGTGCGCCTGACCGACGGGCAGCTGCAACTCGCGCACGTGGGCGATTCAAGCTGCTTTCTGCACCGCGACGGCGCCCTGGAGAAGCTCACGCTCGACCACACGGTCGAAAATGAAATGCGCGCGCGCCACGGACACGGCGCCGCCGACCATCTCAGCGCCCGCACCCGGAACGCGCTGACCCGCTGCGTCGGCCAGCCGAGGCCGCCCGAGGCCGACATCCTTGTCCGGACACTGAAGGCCGGCGACCGCATCTTCCTGTGCAGCGACGGAATCACCCGTTTCATCCAGGAACCGGAAATCGCGGCCCTGCTCGGCAAAGCTCCGGGACCGGCGGAGGCCATCGCGCAAATGATCGCGCTCGCAAGCAAGCGCGGCGGCTTCGACAACGCCACCGGGGTGCTGATTTTCGTGGACGAAGTCTGAGCGCTGCGGTGGATCCGCCCGGCGCCCGGCAACCCGCCACGGTCACAGACGATCCGGATAGGCGCCCCGATCGATCAGCCGCCGCAGGGCCTCCCGCGCCGCCGGCACATCCTCACGATAGGTCACCCCAAACCATTCGTCTTCGCTCCGCAGCACGCGCATCTCGGCGCTCCCTGACTGCAACAGACTTCCAACCGCCACGGGCAGGTAGAATTCCGCGGTCTGGCTCTGGCCATTCCGGGCCAAAAACCCGGCAAACAGCCCGCGCAACTGTCCGAAGAACCCGGGCAGAAAACCGAAACAGGTCATCGAAACGAGTTCATCGCCCTTGAGAACACGCGGTTCACCCGACGGCATCGGATGGCGGGCGCCGCCATCGGGCATGCGCTCGATCTTGAGCACTTCGTCGATTCCGATCAACCGGCCGCTCGCATCGGTCGCGCAAATCCCCCTGTTGACGGTGCCATGCTCCGAGAGCGTCTGCCGCAACGGATAGCCGATCAACGCATAGACAGGCCTTCCGCCCGGGACTTCTGCCGCAACGGCACCAAAATGCGCGGCGAGCAGCCGGTACGCTGCAGCCCCGTAGAAATCGTCGGCGTTGATCACCGCGAACGGACTGCGAACCAGTGATTCTGCAGCAAGCACCGCGTGGCCCGTTCCCCAGGGCTTTGTTCGGCCCTGGACTGGCGCGAACGGCGGCGGCAGATTCTCCAGATCCTGAAACGCGTAGGCGACATCCATCCTGGCCTCGATCCGCCGGCCGATGGCCGCACGAAATTCCCTCTCGATGTCGCGGCGGATCACGAACACGACCCGGCCAAACCCGGCGTTGCAGGCATCGTGGGCCGAATACTCGATGATCAACTCCCCGGCCGGCCCGACCGGCTCGACCTGCTTCAATCCGCCAAAACGGCTGCCCATGCCGGCAGCAAGAACAACGAGATCGTAATTCACAACCGGCAGGATTCCGCAGCACGAGTACGAGGGCCAGCCGATTCTTCGTCAGCAAACCCATCCCGCATTGTCGGTTGCGCGGACTCGGGCGCCAGTCCGGCTTTCGCAAGCCTCTGGAACCACCGACGATCCGGGAATGCGCGCATCGCGACAACGGTTTGGACTGTGAAATGTGCCGGCTCGCGGCTAACATCGACGCCGGATTTGTCCGCAAACATCCATTCCATGACACTTACCCCTGCTTCTGTCTCCCGCGCGCGGGAATTCCTGTTGCAGCAAGCCCGACCGCTCGAGCGACTGCTTTACCGTTTCCATTTCGAAAACGCACCTGCAGCTGAGGTGCGCTCTGCGCTCGCTGCCTTCCAGAATGAAGACGGCGGCTTCGGGCACGCACTGGAGCCGGATTTCCGGATGCCAGCGTCGTCGGCCATCGCAACGTCACTGGGCTTTCAGTATCTCCGCGAGGCCGGCGTCCCGGCGCGCGATCCGATGGTCCGCAAGGCGGTGCGCTGGGTTCAGACTGCGTTTGACCGCGCGCTTGAGCGCTGGCCTGCAGTCCCATCGGCGGTCAACGGCTGGCCCCACGCGCCCTGGTGGACGTGGACCGAGCCTGGCAATCCCGGTTTCACGGCGAACCCGGGCATCGAATTCGTCGCTCACTTCTGGCGCTACCGCGAGGCGGTTGATCCCGCTTTCCTGTCGGAGATCACCGCGCGGGCCGAGGAGCTGATTGCGCGGCTGCCGGCCAGGCCGGAAATGCACGACCTCATCTGCATCATTCATCTCGCAGACACCCCGTCCGTGCCCGCCTGCCTGCGCAACCTGGCCGCCAACTTCGTGCGCCTGGCCGGGCCGGCGATCGTCGCGCGCGATCCGGCGGCCTGGGCTGGATACGGAGTGAAACCGCTGATGCTCGCGCCGCGGGCCGACTCGCTTCTCACCCCACTCCTTGGCGATGCGGTCGCGGCCAACCTGGAGTTTGAGATCAACCGCCAGGGAGCCGACGGTGCGTGGGCGCCGAATTGGAACTGGGGCGGGCTCTTTTCCGGGGACTGGCCCCAGGCAGAACAGGAGTGGAAAGGCGTCTTGACGCTCCAGATCCTGCTCACGCTTCGTTCGTACGGGCGACTCTAGCCCGGATGTTTCACACCTCACCTCGCCGCAGAGCCACAGTCGTTCGATGCACAAATCTGCCGGCCCAGCGTCAACGACATCCGGGCTAAGCCCGCATATCCTGCGACTTTTGCCGACGCTCCAATCGAAAGTGGAAGAACGATTGTGACGACGACCGAGACTGTGAAATATGCGGGCTAGCCCCTGACATTATCGGCCCCGGGCGGGCAGGTTCCTGAATCGAACAAACCGAGGCTCTGCGGCGAAGCGAGGCGGGAAAATCAAGGCTGCAGCTCCGTTGCCTTCTTCAGCGCCTCCTCTTCCGAACCGGCCTCGATGACGCGCGTCTCCGTCGGCGACATGCGGACGACAAAGACGCGCCCTTGCGGGGTCATGCGAGTCACATCGATTCGGGGATACAAGACCGGTGCTGGCTTTGCGGCGTCTCCATCGCCCGGCCGTGCGGTCACCTCCGCGCAGTAGGCAAGCGCATCTGCCAGATAGGGCCGCGCATACCCCTCAGACCGTGGGCTGACCTGGACGACAAAATCGTACATCGCATGGGCCTGGGCGGGCGTAAAGCGGTTCAGAATCTGCGTCCCACGCTCTGCATGAAGAAACGCGTTGCGCCCGACCAATGATGGCTGCCGGTGCTCCATCGCCATCCAGATCAAGCCCCGCACCGCAGACTCGACGAGGACGTCCGATGTCACCTGGCTGTCATCGTACTCCTTCCGTTCGGCCGGCGACATCTGCTGCAGTCGTTTTGGATCCAGTGCGGCCGGCTTCCAATAGGCTTCGTAGGCCGCGGTCGCGACCCACTGCCGCATGTTGTTCTGGAGCGGTTTGTCGGGGTCAGTCTTGGCGACGAGAACCGGCGCAAGCGGCCCCTCGTGGATATAGCCCACCAACGATCGTTGGAACAGGCCGATCGCAAAGCAGAGGAGCAACGAGATCAGACTGCGGAAAACCATCGTCGTCAGATCTCGCTCCTTGAAGAGACGTCCCGTGATCCACCAGGAAACCGCGAGCACGATAAGCAGCAGCAGGAAAACCCCACCCGGGGAGGATGGGATCCAACTGTATGCCACATTCGTGCTCTCGTTCATGGGCTAACGCGCGGACGCTCCCGCCTCCCGCAACGCAACATAGGGCTCCTCATGCAGGTCCGCCATACGCCGGCCAGCGAGAAGCTGCAACCAGACGCGCACCGACGCCAGCACGACCAGCGCCACCAGCACCAGGAATGCGCCCGTTACCACGGCATCCACGCGATTGCTGAAGATCTGCCGGTGCCACTCGACAACCTGCGCCGCCGTTCCACCACCCGCGATCTTCGCTTCCAGCACCCTCGCCTGACTGAGAAATCCGAGCAGCGGATTTGATGAGAAGATCTTCATCCAGCCTGCCGTCATCGTGACCGCGAGAAGCCAGCCGAGCGGCAGCAGCGACACCCAGAGATAGCGGCTCCGGCCCATCTTGATCAGCACGGTCGTGCCGAGCGAAAGGGCGATGACGGCCAGAAGCTGGTTGGCCACGCCAAAGATCGGCCAGAGCGAGTTGATCCCTCCGAGCGGATCAACCACCCCCTGATAGAGGAACCAGCCCCAGGCGGCGACAAAGGCCGCGCTTGCGATCCAGTTGCCGACAGCCGAGCGCGTTTCGCTGAGCGGCTTCCAGACATAGCCGAGGAGATCCTGGACCAGAAAACGGCCGACGCGCGTGCCGGCATCGATCGTCGTCAGGATGAACAACGCCTCGAACATGATCGCGAAGTGGTACCACAACGCCAGGGCCGCCTTGCTGCTGCCGAGCGCTCCAGCGAAGATGTGCGCCATGCCGACGGCGAACGTCGGCGCGCCCCCCGCCCGGCCGACCATCGTGATCTCATCCACCGACGCGGCCAGGTCGCGCATTTGCGCCGCGGTGACCGGAAAACCGAGGGCCGTGATCTTCTGCGTCACCTCCACGATGTCTCCCTTCATGTTGATCGCAAAATACTGCCCGGGCTCGAGCGACGCCGCGGCAATCAACGCCATGATGCCCACGATCATCTCCGTGATCATCCCCCCATATGCGACGAAGCGGATGTCGCTCTCCCGCGCCAGCAGCTTCGGCGTGGTGCCGGAGGCGACGATCGAATGAAAGCCCGAGATTGCGGCGCAGGCGATGGTGATGAAACAGAACGGAAACACCGGGCCTGCAAACACCGGCCCGCTTCCGTCGATGAACCGCGTGAGGGCCGGCATCCGCAGCATCGGCGCGAGGACGACGATCGCGACGCCAAGCAGGGCCACCGTGCCGAGCTTCATGAACGTGCTCAGGTAGTCGCGCGGCGCGAGCAACAGCCAAACCGGCAGCACCGACGCAACAAAGCCATAGCCCATGATCCACCACGCAAGCGTGGTCCCCTGCAGCGTGAGCACGCCGGCGAGCGGCGTCCCGTGCAGCCATCGCCCGCCAAACACACCGAGCAGCAGGCCGCAGAATCCAAACGCGCTCACGAACCCAACCCGGCCCGGCGTCCAATAGCGCAGGCTCAGGCCCATCAGCACCGCGATGGGCATCGTCGCGGTGATGGTGAACAGGCCCCACGGGCTCTCCGCCAGCGCCTTCACCACGACCAGCGCCAGGACCGCCAGCACGATGATCATGATCGCGATGATGCTGACGAGCGCCAGAAATCCGGCGAACGGGCCCACCTCCTCGCGCACCATCTGGCCCAGCGACTTCCCGCGCCGGCGGATCGAGCAGAACAGAATGATCGAGTCGTGAACCGCGCCCCCGAGCGTCGCCCCGACGAGGATCCACAGCATTCCCGGCAGATAGCCGAACTGCGCGGCCAGCACCGGTCCCACGAGCGGCCCCGGTCCGGCGATCGCTGCAAAATGGTGCCCGAAGACGATCCAGCGGTTCGTCTGGACGTAGTCGTGCCCGTCCTCATTCACGACCGCCGGCGTCGCGCGCAGCTCGTCAATCGTCAGCACCCTGGCCATGAGCCACGCGCTGTGAAACCTCCAGGCAACGGCAAACACGCAAACCGACGCCACGACCATCCAAAGCGCGCTGACGGGCTCGTGACGCGCCCAGGCCAGCAAGGCAATCGAGCCGGTGCCAATGACGACAACGAGGGTCCAGACGATCACACGCAACCAGTTTGGGAGAACCAGGCGGCTCATGGCGGAACGCAATTGATTGGAAAAACACGATGTCCGCTCCCAGCCGATTTGCCATGAAAATATCCCCGGTCCCCGGAGCGGAATGCCGTCTCAGCACCGGCGGCAGCGCAGGCTTGTGCTCCTGACCCCGAGCCCCAAACTGCGGCTTTCCCCGCGTTGCGCCAGCGCCATCCTGCAATGAAAACGACACCTGCGGCCAAGCCAGCCGCCCCGAGCGAAACCGAGGATATCCGCACCGGATTGAGCTCCGAAGCCATCCAGCGGGCATTCTGCGACAATCTGTTCTTCCTCCTGGGGCGCTTCCCAAAGGTTGCGACGCCCCACGACCGGTTCATGGCGCTGGCCTACACCGTTCGCGACCGCCTGCTGCAGCACTGGATCCGCACTGCGGAAACCTATTTCGAGCGCCGGAGCCGGACGGTCTGTTATCTCTCCGCGGAGTATCTTCTCGGACCGCAGCTCGGCAGCAATCTGATCAATCTCGGGATCTATGACACGGTCGAGCAGGCGATGAACAGCCTCGGCCTCGATCTCGACGAAATCCTCGATGAGGAAGCCGAGCCCGGGCTCGGGAACGGCGGCCTCGGACGCCTCGCGGCGTGTTACATTGAGAGCATGGCCACGCTGGAAATCCCGTCGATCGCGTACGGCATCCGCTACGAATACGGCATTTTCGACCAGGCAATCCGGGACGGCTGGCAGCTTGAGATGACCGACAAGTGGCTGCGCCTCGGGAACCCCTGGGAACTCGCGCGCCCGGAGCTGGCGTTTGACGTGAAGTTCGGGGGGCGCACCGAGGCGTATATGGAGAACGACGCCTATCGCGTGCGCTGGGTGCCGGACCGGATCGTGCGCGGCGTCGCCTACGACACGCCGGTGCTCGGCTATCGCGTCAACACGGCCAACCTCCTCCGCCTGTGGCGCGCGGAGGCGGGCGAGTCGTTCGATTTCAGCGTCTTCAACTCGGGGGACTACTACGGCGCCGTGTTGGAGAAGATCGTCTCGGAGAACATCACGAAGGTGCTGTATCCGAACGACGAGGTCGTCCAGGGCAAGCAGCTCCGGCTCCAGCAGCAGTACTTCTTCGCGTCCTGCGCCCTGCAGGACATGATCCGGCTCCATCTTCAGACCGCCGCAGGGCTGGAGGACTTCCACGTGAAGTTCGCGGTCCAGCTCAACGACACGCATCCCGCGATCGCCATCGCCGAACTGATGCGCCTGCTCGTCGACGAGCACCAGCTCGGCTGGGAGCAGGCCTGGGGCATCACGCAGGGGACCTTCGGCTACACCAACCACACGCTGCTGCCCGAGGCGCTGGAACGCTGGCCGGTCTCCCTCTTCGGCCACCTGCTCCCCCGGCACCTTGAGATCATCTATGAGATCAACCGGCGCTTCCTCGATCAAGTCCGCAGCCGGTATCCAGGAGATGAGGACCGCGTCCGGCGCCTGTCGCTGATCGACGAGTCCGGCGCGCGGTTCGTCCGCATGGCGCACCTCGCCGCGCTGGGCAGCAAGACGGTCAACGGCGTGGCCCGGCTGCACAGCGATCTTCTGAAGGAGGGCGTCCTCCAGGATTTCCATGATTTTGCGCCCGGGAGGTTCATGAATGTGACCAACGGAGTCACGCCGCGCCGCTTCCTGGTGTTGAGCAATCCGGCGCTGGCCGCACTCATCACCGGGCGGATCGGCGGCGACTGGGTCAAGGACCTCGATCAGTTGCGGAAACTCGAACCGCTCGCGGAGGAGGCCGGATTCCGCGCGGCCTGGCGCGCGGTCAAGCGCCGCAACAAGGAGCGGCTGGCCGGCCTGCTGCAGCTGCGCACGGGCGTGGCGGTCGATCCGGACACGCTCTTCGACATCCAGGTCAAGCGGCTGCACGAGTACAAACGGCAGCATCTGAACGTCCTCCACATCATCGCGCTCTACAACCGCCTGCGGCGCAGACCCGACGCCGAGGGCCCGGGCCGGACCGTGATCTTCGGCGGCAAGGCCGCGCCCGGCTACACTCTCGCCAAGCTGATCATCAAGCTGATTCACTCGGTGGCCGCGCGGATCAATGGCGACCCCGCGGTCAGCTCCCGCCTGCGCGTCGCGTTCCTGCCGGATTTCAACGTGCAGAACGCACAACGGGTGTACCCGGCGGCGGACCTGTCGGAGCAGATTTCCACGGCCGGCATGGAGGCCTCGGGCACCGGAAACATGAAGTTTGCGCTCAACGGCGCCGTCACGATCGGCACGCTCGACGGGGCCAACATCGAGATCCGCGACGCCGTCGGCGCCGGGAACTTTTTCCTGTTCGGCCTCAGCAGCACGGAGATCGACGTTCGCAAGAAGGGCGGCTACCGGCCCCGCGACTACTACGAAGCCGATCCGCGGCTGCGGGAGGCGATCGACCAGATTGCATCGGGCCACTTCCTGCCCGACGAGCCCGACCTCTTCCAGCCGCTGGTCAACAGCCTGCTCGGCTCCGACCCGTTCATGCTGCTCGCGGATTTCGGCTCCTATGTGGACTGCCAGGACCGCGTCGCCACAGCGTATCGGGATTCTGAGGACTGGACCCGGAAATCCATCCTGAACACCGCCCGCATCGGCTATTTCTCCTCGGACCGCTCGATCCGCGAATACTGCGAACAGATCTGGAACGTCACCCCGGAACCCATCGATCTCAAATCGCCGGAGCGCTAGGTATTCCGGGCGTTTTGTGGTGGCCCGCCGCAGCGCCATTCCCACGCGGCACGCCGGATGCCGGGGTCGGCCACCCTCGCCAAGGCGACGGCGGGCCAGGACGCTCCAGGCTGCAAGGGCATGCCGGGAGACGGCCAATCCCGTTGACTTTCGCGCCATGAATACTACAGGTTATCTGATGAAATCTACCGTTAGCATCTCCGAGGGCCAGGATTCCTTCCCGGCCCTGGTGAAGGCCGCCGAGGGCGGAAAGGTCGTAACCGTCACCCGCCATGACGAACCCGTCGCCTGCATGATCGGCCACGAACGGATGAGCGCCATCGCCGAGACCCTGGAGATCCTGGGCAATGCAGCCGCCATGCATGCCATTGCGGAACACCAGGCCGGTCGCACCCAGTTCGGCGTCCTCGACGACATCCCAGAATGAGCCGGATTGTCCGCCCTTCAACCCAGGTCATCGAGTATGCCCGCCGCCTGGCGCCTGAACCCCGGCGGGCACTCAAGCATGCACTCGCCGAACTGCGGGAGGAACGCGGCGACATCCGCGCCCTCGAAGCGACCCTCTCGGGCTACTATCGGCTCCGCGTCGGGCGTCATCGCATCGTTTTCAATTACGCGACCGATGGCGCCATCGAAGCCATCTTCGTCGAGGAGCGCCAACTTGTTTACGAGGTCTTCGAGGCGCAATTCATCAAGCGACTGAAATCCTGAGCACAAACACGCTCTCGTCGCTCGGTCTCTCTTGCGCAGAGGCCGCGCAGGCTAGGATCCGCCGGAGTCACAGGGCGGATCGCCGTTGCCTTCGCTCTTCGTGTGAGTGAGTGAGGGCTGGGTTCGGTTCACCTTGCCTCAAACTGGCTCGCCAGCCATTCGAGCGTCATGTTCTCCGCAATCACGTCGTGCGGAATCAGGAGATACTTCCACGGCTTGCCCTGGTAGGTCTTCGCGTGGCCGCTTGCCTGCTCTGCAGCTTCAACGTTGACACTCTCGTTGCGAGACCAATCCGGCGCCTTCGCCGCGCCCATTTTTGTGTCAGTAGACGCGAGCGGCCAAGGGCATGGTTCGATTCCATGCGCGAAGCGTCCAGCCGACCCGCGCCGTCGCTCAGCTTCCCGCCTCCGGCGGCCTTTGCAGGACCTGCTGCAGGAGCCGCAGGAGCCGGTCCACCGAGAACGGCTTGGGCAGAAAGCCCGCCAGTTTGAGCGCCTCAATCTTCTCGAGCATCGTCCGGTCCCCCGCGCCGCTGATCCCGATGACGCGAACCGGGGGATCGATCTGCCGCACGAGACGGACCAGCGTCGGGCCGTCGATGTTCGGCATCATCATGTCCGTGATCAACGCCTTGACGATCGCACGATGGCGCTCGAACAGATCCAGCGCCTCGGCGCCGCCGGAGGCCACGAGCACGTGATAGCCCTGGCGCTCAAGCACGCGACGGACGAGCTCGCAAACCGCCACCTCGTCATCCACGACCAGGATGGTCTCGCCATGCACGAGCGGACTCCGCGTCGGGCTTGACGCGCCGGGACCGATCCGAAGCGCGTCGGTCACCGGGAGGTAGAGCTCGAAGCGCGAACCCCGGCCGACCGTGCTGCTGACACGCACAAAGCCCCCATGGCTGCGGCAAATGCCCATGACCGTCGACAGGCCCAGGCCGGTGCCCTTGCCCGGCGTCTTGGTCGTGAAAAACGGCTCGAAGATCCGGTCCAGCAGGTCCGCAGGAATGCCCTCGCCTGTATCCGCAACGCTGAGACAAACGTTCCGGCCCGGCTTTCCGCACGTGGCCTCGCGCGCCATCCACTCGTCAACCACGACGTTCTGCGCATCAAGGGTCAGCACGCCGCCCTCAGGCATCGCATCCCGTGCGTTGACGCAAAGATTCAACACCGCCTGATGCAGGTGGGTCGCGTCGCCCAGGATCAGGCCCAGATCCTCGGCGAGCCGAACCTCGACGCGGATGTTCTTGGGAAACGTCTCCCGGACCATCTTCGCAGCCTCCTCGAGTATCGAACCCGGCTGGAGCGGCACCCGCTCACCCTGGACGCCCCGGGCAAACGTGAGCACCTGTTTGACGATTCCGGCGCCGCGCCGGACGCTGTCGTCCAAGGTCGCCAGCAGCTGTCGCGCCTCCTCGCTGAGATTCTCCTCACGCAGCAGCGGAATCGCCATCAGAACGGGCGTGAGAACGTTGTTCAGGTCGTGCGCCATGCCACCCGCGAGCGCCCCCAGGCTCTCGACGCGCTGCGCGCGCAGGAACCGCGTCTCAAGCTGCTTCTTTTCCGTGATGTCGGAACTGATCGCAAAGACCGCCCTCGGCTGGGAGTGTTCGCCGCGAACGAGGGCAAGCCGGGTGAACACAACCACCTCGACACCGGCCTTGGTCCGCCGTTGCTCTTCGCCCGTCCAGGTTCCGCGCTGGAGGAGGACTGCCGTCTGGTCCTCGGCAATCCGCGGATCGCGGGAGAACAGTTCGGCAGTCGCGCGATTCAGCGCCTCGGCGGCCGTCCAGCCGAAGAGCCGCTCTGCGCCCTGATTCCAATAGAGCACCGTGCCGTCGAGCGCGGTCGTATAAATCGCGTCATTCGCCGTGTCGAGCAACTCGGCCTGCTCCCGGATCTTGGCCTCGGCCTGCTTGCCGGCCGTCACGTCGATGATCACTCCATCCCAGATTGTGCCGCCATCCGGAAGCTGTCGCGGAGTGGAAATGCTCTGGATCCAGACGGTCCGGCCGTTCACAAGGACACGGCCCTCCCAAGTCCACGGCGCGCGGCGGCGGATCGTGGCGGCCAGCCGCCGCGCAAATCTTCCCCGATCATCCGGGTGGATCAGGCGGAAGAACGAATCGGAGTTGGCCATGATCGCCGCCGGATCGACTCCGATCACCGAACGGGCGCTCTCGCTGATAAACTGAAAGTCCGTCGAACCGTCCGCGCGAGCCACCGTCTGAAAGATGACTCCCGGCATGTTCGCCGAGAGACTGGCCATCTGGGCGGACTGCTCCCTCAGCTGTTCCTCGGACCGTTTCCGCTCGGAAATGTCCTGAATCACGCCGATCACCAAATTGTTTCCCCGATCATACTCCGCCACGGAACGGATGTCGGCCAGGGCGCCGTCGGAAACGCGCTTGATCGTGAATTCGACGGCGTACGGCTGGTCCCGTTCAACCAGATCCCGCAGCGCCTGATCCAGGTGCGGGCGGAACTCCTTCAGAACAGCCGCCTGGACTTCGGCGATCGTGATCCGGCGATCTTCCAGCCCATAGATCCGCCGTGTCTGGGGCGAGGTCCAGACCGTGCCATTCTTCAGGTCAAACGCCCAGCTCCCCGCCCCGCCGATGCGTTCGGCATGCTCCAGCCAGTGGCGGATCCGGCGCAGTTCGTCCTCGACGCGCCGCCGCTCCGTGGCGTCGCGCACCACGCCGAGCATGCGGACGGCCCGCCCGCCCGCGTCGGTCATCAACGTGGTGACCGCGTCCGCAAAGACGACCGAGCCGTCCTTGCGCAGCAACTCCACCACGTCGGTCTGCACGCGGGCGGATTCGTCCCCCGCTTCCAGCGCCTCGATTCGCCGCCGCAGCGAATCGGCCTGCAGATCCGCTGCCGCGGGTGAAAGGATTCCCGGCGGCTGCGGCGCGATCAATTCCCCGGGAGTCCATCCGAGAAGCCGGCAGACCGAAGGGCTGACAAACGTGAAGCGGTCTGCGGTCAGATCCCTGATCCAGATGACGTCGGCGGTATTTTGTCCAATGATCTGAAAATGCTCGTCGCGTTCCCGCAGGGCCACCTCCAGCGGCTCCCGCGCCCGCGCGCTCAGGCGAAGCATCGCGTACAACAGAACCGCGCTGCCCAGGACAAACGCCCAGCCTTTGTAGTTCTGGACGACGGTCAGCCGGCGCGGATCGCTGGCCGCAGCAGAAAGAAGCCAGTCGGAACAGAAGATCCAGGTCGCTCCGAACAAGGCGTACAAGCCGGCGACCATTGCCGCAGAACGCCGACCAACCAGCTTCGTCTGAAGCGGAATGGAGTCGCCGGCATGCGCTCCCGCTTGTCCGGCCGCCAGCGCTGCATCCGTGGCAATGGATCGCGGTGCTCGGGCGCGTCGAGCGACCTCGGAGTCCGGCTGGGTTGGGTTCATGACGAGGATTGCGGCGAACGGGCAGCAACTGATACGATTTGGATGGGGCTGGCAATGGCCATTGATGATGTCCGACCATCGATGCCGTTCCTCCGGTCGCGGCGTCAGCAGCGACGTAAGAATGGCGCTGCTGGCGCCGCCCACAACCCGCTCCGCTCGATTTTGACGATTTTTTATCAATTCCGCCGCCGGACGTTTTGCACTCCGGCCGGCCTCCGGGACAAAGGGCCCCCGGCTTTATCGACCGCCCGGGTTCAGGCCCGCGGATGGGCCCGTTCGTAGACCTTCTTCAGGTGGGCGACGCTCACATGCGTGTAGATCTGCGTCGTGGCAAGATTCACATGGCCCAGCAGTTCCTGCACGAGGCGGAGGTCGGCCCCCGCATTGAGCAGGTGCGTCGCATAGCTGTGGCGGAGCTTGTGCGGCGTCATGTCGGTCGGCAGGTCCGCCAGCGCGAGGTAGCGCTTCAGGAGCCGCTGGATTTGCCGCACGCGCAGGCGCTGATGCTGATCGTCGACGATCACCGGCGCGTCCGGCGCGCTGCTCCGGGCGAATTCGTCGCGCCACTTCACCAGCACCGCGGTCGCGATCCGGCCGAGCGGGCAAAGCCGCTCCTTGTTTCCCTTTCCGAGGACGCGGGCCAGCCCTCGTTCGAAGTCAATCTGGCCGTAGTTCAACCCGCTCAACTCGCTGACCCGCAACCCCCCGCCATAGAGGAGTTCCATCACAAGGCGGTCGCGCCAGGCGGTGAATGCGTCGAGGCTCCCGTTCTCGATGAGCCGCAGCGGACCCGCCAGGAGGTCGACCATCTGTTTCTCGGTGAGAAACTTCGGCAGGGGCTGGCCGAGCCGCGGCAACGGCAGCCCGACGAACGGAGAGTGCCGGATCCGTCCGCGCCGCATCCAGTATTTCCAGAACGCGCGCAGCCCCGACACGTGGTTGTGAAGCGTGCGCCGGCTGAAGCGCCGCTGCCCCTCGATCACGAAATCGCGCAATTCGCGGGAATCGAGCCGGTCCCAGTCGCGACCGGCGAGCCCGCTGCCGTCCAGCCATCGCCAGAAATCCTCGAAGGCCTGCCGGTAGTTGCGCACCGTGTACCGCGAATAACGCCGCTCCTTCGCGAGGTATTCAAGAAATGGAGTCAGCCATTCGGCCGCGATGCCGGCGGGCACCGCAGCCCCCGTCGATTCCGAGCGGTCATCGCCTGCCGTGTTCATGCGTGCCGCCGCGTTTGCGGAAATCCCGAGGTTCCCTGGAGGCGCGACGCCCTCGTCGCGTTTTCGAGGAACGTGCGCGGCGGGCGCGCCGCGTCTCCGTGACAGGATCTGGGCAACGGATCCATTTTCAGTGCGGTATTGCCGGACTACAACGCCGTCGGATTTGCCGGCTTCACGACTCCCTCAATCGCGCGGACGACCCGTGAGGTCTCCTTGCGCAATGCGCCTTCAGGATCCAGGCCCTTTGCGCCGGCGGCGGCTGCGAGTTCAAACAACCGGCGCCCGAGAGACTCCTCCGTCAGGTCGGCGCCAAGACGCCGGATATTTCCGTCGTCGACCAGCCCGGTCGCAGGCAGCGACTTCTTTTCGATCTGCTTCCACACCGCCTCCGCATACATCAGCGCCGGCAGCTGCGGCGGCAGATGTTTGAAGACGACCGGTTCGCTCTTTCCGGCGGCCTGCCGTTCCGTCCGCTTGATGGCGTCCCATTGCACGAGCACCTCATCGGACGTGTTCAGGCGCTTGGCCCCAAAGACGTGCGGATGGCGGCGCACCAGCTTCTCGTTGATCTCACGGGCAACGTCGTCGAAATCAAAATCGCCGCGCTCGGCGGCCAGCTGGGCGTGGAAGACCACCTGGACGAGCACGTCGCCCAATTCCTCGCGCATGTGCGGCAAATCGAGGCGATCGATCGCATCGAGCAGCTCGCTGCATTCGTCGACGAGGCAGCGCGCGAGCGTCTGGTGGTTCTGTTCCCGGTCCCACGGACAGCCGTCGGGCGCCCGCAGACGGGCGATGGTCTGGCAAAGATCGTCAATCGCACTCATTGGACGATGGCCGCAAGAAGACGCCAAAAAGGCAAAACATAAAGCCTTGCGCCGGACGCATCTCTTTGCGGCTAATCATGGTGCCGATGGACAAGCTCACCGAAATCATGGCCCACAAGCGCAGGGAGATTGCGCCCCTCGTGCGCAGCGTCTCCGCCGCCGAGCTGGCCGGTGCCGGCGCCGACCATCCCAGGCCGCCATCCTTCGCCAGGGCGCTGCGCCGCCCGGACGGCCGGCTCGCGGTCATCGCCGAGATCAAGCGCCGGTCCCCTTCGGCAGGCGAGATCAGGATGGAGATAAGCGCGATCGAGCAGGGCCGGCGTTACCGCGCCGCCAGAGCCGACGCCCTGTCGGTTCTCACCGACGCGAAATACTTCGGCGGATCGCTCGACGATCTGCGCGGGGTGACGGCCGACTTCCAGGCTGCACCGCCTGCCGTTCCGTGTCTGCGGAAAGATTTCATGCTTCACCCGGTCCAGGTGCTCGAGGCCCGCCGGTGCGGCGCCAGCGCAATCCTGGTCATCGTCCGCGCACTCGATGACGGCGAGATCGAGGCGCTGGGCGATGCCGCCCGCGCCGCCGGGCTTGACGCTCTGTTTGAAATCCATGACGAGGCCGACCTTGAACGCGCACTGCGCCACGGCGCAGGAATCATCGGCGTCAACAATCGCGACCTCGCCGTCTTCAAGACCGATCTCGCGATCAGCGAACGCCTGATTCCACTGGTGCCGCGCGACGTGATTGCCGTGAGCGAAAGCGGCATTTTCACCGGCCGCGACTCCGCACGGGCGCATGCCGCCGGGGCGCACGCGGTCCTGGTCGGCGAGGCCTTGATGAAGGCATCCGACCCGGCGGGGCTGCTGGCGGAATTTCGGGGGCCCTAACCCGGATGTTTCACACCTCACCTCGCCGCAGAGCCACAGTCTGTTCGATGCACAAATTCAACGACATCCGGGTTAGCCCGCATATCCTGCGACTTTTGCCGACGCTCCAATCGAAAGTGGAAGGACGATTGTGACGACGACCGAGACTGTGAAATATGCGGGCTAAGGCCGAACCATGCCCCTGACGCCCACCGAGACCCGCGCCCTGTTGAACCAGCTGGGCCACCGGCCGAAGCGGTTTCTCGGCCAGAATTTTCTTGTCGACGGAAACATCGTCCGCAAATCCCTGGAACTTGGAGGAGTCGCCGCCGGGGACGTTGTGGTCGAGGTCGGGCCGGGACTGGGCACGCTCACCGGCGCCCTGGTGGCCGCCGGCGCCGAGGTCTGGGCCGTTGAAAAGGACCGGGTGCTGCACCAGCATCTCGCGCATGCGCTGCAACCGGAATTCCCCGGGCGCCTGCATCTGATCGAGGGGGACGCGGTCGACTGCCCGCTTGCAGGACTCCCGGAGGCAAAGGCTGCGTCCGGATACAAGATCATCGCCAACCTGCCCTATGCCATCTCCACTCCATGGATGGACGCCGTCTTGTCCGGCCCGCTTCCGAGCCGGATGGTGCTGATGCTTCAGCGCGAGGCGGCGGCCCGCTACACCGCCCGCTCCGGCACGAAGGATTTCGGCGCCATTTCAATCTTCCTGCAGGCCGCCTTCGACATCAGGCCGGGATTCCGGGTGGCGGCCTCGTGTTTCCATCCGCGCCCCGAGGTCGATTCATGCCTGCAGGTGTTTGAACGTAAACCCACGCCATTTCGATTTCAGCCGGCCGTGAAGGCGTTGGTCCGGCTTTGCTTTCAGCAGCGCCGCAAACAAATGGGAGCGGTCCTGCGCCAGCGCCTCGATTCCGGGGCCGGTGCATCCTGGTCGGCGAGTCTCGCGGGCGCCGGCTTCGGCCCACAGTCTCGCGCGGAGGACATTCCGGTGGCACTCTGGCAGAAACTGGCGGTCAATCAGTACGGTGCAACCGCTGTCTAGTGGCTTGAAATATAGGTACTTCCATCATGTAATGGCGTCCGAATCATGAAACTCCCCCGCGCTTTCTATCTCCTGACCATCGGAGGATTCCTGTCGCCCCTGTTCGGACAGACGGTCAAGCAGGACAACGATCAACCGGATACGGCGTCACAGCCTCCAACGCAAACGTATGGCAGAATCGAGGGGTCCACCTACATTTCGCCGACAGGCGTCTTCAAGATGAAGATTCCCGTTCTACCGCAATTGGGTGGAACTGTCGCGGACACGCCGAACTCCGTCACCTTCGACGACGACTACAGCATCCACGTCAGTGTCGGGGCATTTCCGCTCACACAGGAATTGAAATGGGAATTCGAGAAACGGGGCACGAAGGATTTCCTGGTCTATTTCTTCACAAACATTGTCATGCCCGACTTTGCGGCACGGTGCCCTGGCGCCCAGATGGAACAAAACGCGACGTTCATCGGAAAGTACCAGGATGGCACGATGCTGATCTTCACATTGCTGCCGGGCGGCTCGTTCTTTGAGCAACGGGCGAGGTTTTCGAGATCGTTGACTCCGGTTGTGGCCAAACGAGGCAATTTATGCTTCGTGAAGTACGCTCATGTCTTTGTCGTCACCACCGAACTCGCGGAACGCGCACTTGAGCGGTCAGCGTACAAGAAGCCGACGGACGAGGAAAACGCCATTCTGCGCCAGCGTTTGATGGACGTCGTCGGCAAGATGCAGTTCATCGAGCCGGCGCCGCAGACGAAGGGTTGAAGCGGATGGCGGCTGATCTCAGAATCATGCCGGAGCTCCGTGAATCCTCAACGGCTGTGCGCGATGCCGTTGAAGCCGATCTGCCTGCGATCGTAGCCATCTACAACGCCACGGTCCCCGGCGGAATGGTGACCGCTGACACCGCGCCAGTCACCGTCGAAAGCCGCTTGTCCTGGTTCCAGTCCCATGCGCCGGACCGGAGGCCGATCTGGGTCGTCGAGGACGGGGCCGGAGCGATTTGCGCCTGGCTCAGCTTCAGCGATTTTCACCCGCGGCCGGCCTACCATCCAACGGCCGAAATCAGCGTTTACGTGGCTGAATCCCGCCGCCGGCGGGGGCTTGCTGACTTCCTGTTGGACAAGGCCATCGCGCGTGCGCCGGGAGTCGGTGCATCGGCGCTGGTGGGGCTCATTTGGGGCCACAACGAGCCCAGTCTGCGGCTCTTCGCGAAACACGGTTTCTCGCGCTGGGGTCACCTTCCGAAAGTCGCCCTGCTGTTCGGCATCGCGCGGGATCTTGTCATCGTCGGCCGGCACACGGCGCCGCAGGAGCCGGCTTGAGGGGAATGGCTGCCCGCCGTCAGGCCGGCTGATCGTCGACATCGCCTCCTGTTGATCCCTTCGACACCGGCGGAGGATGCGCAAGATCGAGACGTCGCAACTCGTGCCATGCCATCGCGTATTCAACAAAGGATGTGATGCCGGTGCCGAGGCAGCTGTGCAGGCTGCGGCGCGCCTCGGCGATCTCGCCGCGGCTCAACTGGATCTCGGCAAGGACGAAGTACAGCTCGCACTCCTCTTCCGAGTAACGCAGTCCGCCCTGCGGCTCCAGCCGGGCGAACAGGCCTTTTTCGCCAACGCGGCCGGCCAGAAAATCGAGCAAAGCGGCGCCCCAGGGATCCCGTTGCTCAATATGCGCATCCGACCGCGCATCACCGGGCCTGCCCTGGCGAATCCGGGCAAGATGGAGCATGATGCGCGCATAGGCGAAACTGGGATCGAGCCGTGCCGCGCGCGAATAGGCCGCCTCGGCCGCGGCAAAGCGCCCTTGTTTGAAGAGATGATTACCCCACGCCTCCGATTCCTGGGCGCTCCGCGGGACGCGCTTCGCGGCCTCGGCGAAGATCCTGTCCGCGGCGCTGAAATCGCCTCCGTCGCTGAGCGCCACAGCCAGGCTGTACCGGACATCGTTGTTGGCCGGATCAAGCTTGAGCGAATGCTCGAGATCGGCAACGGCCTGGTTCTTCTGCAGCAACTGCGCCCAGGCCTCGCCGCGCTCCCCATAGTTGGCCGCGAGATCGGCTCCCTGGGAGAGTCCGGATTCAATCCAGTAGGACGTTTCCGCGATCTGCACCGTCAGGCGCTGTTCAAGCTGCGGATGCACCGAAATCCCTTCAAGGTTTACCGGGCGGACGTCATCCTGGGTATTCAATCCGATCCACTGCCGCCCATCGGCAAAGGCCCCGGCGCAAATGTCCGCAGCGACATTCGGGGGCACCAGACGCTGCAGACTCTCGCGGCAGAAATTCTCGTCGAGCGGCCGGGATCCCTCGGTCCAGCCGGCCAGCAGACTGCGCGCGACGAGAGCGAGGTCATCGATTCCGGCGGCCTGTGCGGCCGCGGAGAACCGTTCCAGCAATCCATCGTCTCCAGTCGCCTTCTCCTCATCGATGAGTCTCCAGCATCCTCGCGCAGTGCGCAGCGCCTCCGGCTCCGGCCCGGCGATCGCGGCATCGACGGGAAACAACGGATCGGCCTCGCGCAACGCCGCAAGCAACCGGCCCGCGGGGGAATCCACCGCCGGGGAGCCGCCGCCGGCCGTGTCGCGAAGCGCAGTCGCCAGGTCGGCCAGCGCATCCGGATTCTCCGGCCAGACCGCCAGTGCGTCCCGCGCACGTCCGGCGAGGACGCCGTACGCCTTTTGCTGGCGAAGCCGGACCCGCCCGGCCTCATCGCCATGGCTCACCTGGATCACCAGCTGAGCGTGGGCGTCCAGGCGCACCAGTTCCTTGCGGTAGTCCAGCTCCATCCGGCCGAAGTTGATCTCAAGCGTCGCAACATGATCGGCCTGAACCACCTCGCCGGCCGTCAGCAGCAGGCCCACATGCAACAGGGCAATGAGCGGATCTCCAGGCGCGATCTCATAATAGGCATTCCAGAAATGCGGATTGTGTTCGATCAGCTGCGCGGCGTCGATCGGCGGCACCCCCGTGACTGGATTGCGGGCCTTCGCCACGCTCCGCAGATCGGCGGCAAGGGCGGCAACCCCGGGAAAATCCGCGTCAGCCTGCGCCTGAAGCAACGGCTGAAGATCCTCGACTTCCTTCCAGCCCACCTGACGCACCATGGTCAGGAGAGTACCGGTCTGTTTCAACACAAGGTTTTCCGCCCCGGCCGCCGACCGCGGCGGCGAAGGAGGCCGCACCGTCGCGCAGCCGGAAACGCAAAGCAGCGCCACGCCGGCGGCAACACACCCTGTCCATCCGCGCATTCCTGAAAAACACATGAATCAAGTCCGAGGTAGATTGGACCGCCGTCCGCTGCAAGCGTTTCGGGAAATTCTCTGCACCGGCGGATTCGCCGCTTGCATCGCGTACACAGTGCAACGCTGTCCGCAGCGATCGAATGGTCCGCGCATGGCGCGATTCGTCGGCTCCGGGCTGGCCCCGGGCTGAAATGCTTGGATTTGACGATTGCCGCGAGGCGCCTTTGTTTAGTCGCTCTTTATGTCACCCGCCGTCAGCAGCCCGCCAAGAGCCGATCCGCCGCTGATCGCGATCCTCGCCTTTGACGCGGCCAACCGGCTGGCGGTGCGGAGGAACAGCGCACGGCTCGGACTCGCGTTCGTCGCCGGGGAACCGGGCGCCGCGGTCGGGCTGTTGGAAACGCAATTCAAGGATCACACGCCGCCAGCTGAATTCTTCACGGTGGCGGAGGGCGGCGTGGATTGTCGTGTGTTCTTTGCGCAAGTCCAGGGAACGCCGGCGGACGATCAGGTGCAGTTCTTCTCTCTGGCGCAGCTGGCCGGACGCGACGCCGATCTCGCGCCCCTGCTCGCAGCGGTGATCGCCGGGATCGAGCCGCACCTGATCGCGATCCCCTATCTGCACCTTGGCGAGAACGACTACATCTACCGCTTTCGCGTCGAGCGGGAACGCAACCACGAGATCTACGCGCAGGACCATGCCGCCCAGGCTCTTTATCAGAGCCGGCTTTGCGAGGCGATCAAGGTGCTGAATCGCACCCATGAACGCTCCGCAGGCCGTCCCGCAACGCTCGATTTTGGCGCGGTGCGCTATGTCATCCCGAGTCATTTTGGATTTTGCCTCGGTGTCAAAAACGCCATCGAGCGCGCCTACGAGACACTGGCCGAAAATCCGCATCGCCGGGTCTTCATGTTGAGCGAACTCATTCACAACCCGTTCGTGAACGATGATCTCCGGCGGCGCGGCCTCTGCTTTCTGCAGACGGACAAGGGCCGGCCGTTCACCGTCGACGGCGCGCTGGCGCAACCCGGGGAGCCCTCCCCGCTCCTGTGGGACAGGCTGACCGGCGATGACATTGTGATCATCCCGGCTTTCGGCGCCACCGACGAGGACAAGAAGAAGCTGATCCGGAAGGGCATTCGGGTCGCGCAATACGATGCGACCTGCATGCTCGTGGAGAAGGTCTGGAAGGCTGCGCGCGCATTCGGCCGCGAGGGCTACAGCGTGATCATCCACGGCAAGGCCGAACATGAGGAAACCAAGGCGACGTTCTCCAATTCCCGCCGGTTTGCGCAATCCCTGATCATCCGCAGCATCGAGGAGGCGCGCCTGATCGGCGATCTCATCCTGGAGCCGTCCGCGGCGCGGACGGCGGCCTTCGCGGAGCGGTTCGAGGGGTTGTTCACTCCCGGCTTCGATCCAACGCGCCATCTGGCCCGCATCGCCGTCGTCAACCAGACCACATTGTTGATGAATGAGACGGTGGCGATCATTGACTATTTCCGGAGCGTCTATCGCCAGAAATACGGCGTAAGCGAAGGGGAAACGCACGTCGGTGGCAGCGGCAAGAAGGACACCCTCTGCTACGCGACACAGGTGAACCAGGACGCGCTCAGCCGGGCGCTCGCCGAACCACTCGACGCCGCCTTTGTGATTGGCGGGCAAAACAGTTCCAATACGTACCAGCTGTTTCGTCTTTGCGAACAGTCCATGGGACCCCGCGCCTATTTCATTCAGTCGGAAGAGAACATCCGAAGCCGGGACGACGTGCAGCACTACGTGTTCCCGGTCGGGAGTCTCAATCACACCGGCCGCATGGACCGCCGTCGGTTTCCAGACGGGGAGGATCCGTTCCGCGTGTTGATCACCGGCGGCGCTTCGTGCCCGGACGGACTGGTCCAACAGGTGATCGCACGCATCAACACCCTCTTCCCCGCCGGGCGGCTGCGCTCAATCGAGCATGTCCTGGAAACCTGCCGGGCTTGATCTGCGGGCTAGAGCAACGGAACAAATCGCACCGGCCACAGTTCGCGCCGGTCGAAACCACCCGCGGCGTTTCGCTCCAGCAATACGAGAACCTGCGGGTCGTCCGGCCCGCCGACCGGCAGAATCATCCGGCCGCACGCACCCACCTGCTCCAAAAGCGCGGGTGGGACAACGGCCGTGGCCGCGCTGACGATCACCGCGTCAAACGGCGCCTCTTCGGGCCAGCCGAAGGCTCCGTCTCCATGGCGAACATGCACATTGTCGTAGCCCAGCCGCGCCAGCCGGTCCGCCGCGGAGCGGGCCAGCTTTTCGATGCGCTCGATCGAAAAGACCTCCCGCGCAATTTCCGCGAGCACCGCGGCCTGATAGCCGGAGCCCGTGCCGATCTCGAGCACCCGGCTGTCCGGCGACAGCCTGAGCCGCTCGGTCATGTACGCGACGACCGCCGGCTGCGAGATTGTCTGTCCGGCGTCGATCGGCAATGCGCAGTCATCGTAGGCGGCCGAACGGAGGTGCGCCGGCACAAATTCCTCCCGCGGCACCGACTCCATCGCAGCGAGCACCCCCGGATCCGAGACCTCCACCAAGTGCAGCCGGCCTTTCATGACGCAACGCTAGCCCGCATATTTCACAGTCTCTGTCGTCGTCACAATCATTCTTCCACTTTCGATTGGGGCGTCGGCAAAAGTCGCAGGATATGCGGGCTTAGCCCGGATGTCGTTGACGCTGGGCCGGCAGATTTGTGCATCGAACAGACAGTGGCTCTGCGGCGGGGTGAGGTGTGAAACATTCGGGCTATCGGGCTGGCGCGTGAATGTCGAAACCGTAACGCGCGCCTGAACAATGACGCCGGCATACCAGGATCACCCGCTCAGAAACGCAGCGTGAAACCGCTTTGGAAACCGGAGGTCGAGCCCAGGTCCACCGTCGCGCTGCTGTCATCAAGCGTCTGATTGAAGCTCTTGCTCTTCTGATAGGTCGCACCGAGATAGAATCCGGTGCGCTCCGTCAGCCAGTACTCGGCATTCGCGTCGGCGAAGACCGCCGGGAGCAACACGCTCCGGGTCTTCTCCTGGACGTTTGTGATCGGGGCGATGACATCATCGATGACAATCTCCTCGTCTTCCTTGTAGCTGGTGCCAACGAAAGACGCCGCAGCTCCGAACGCGAACGTCAACTTGATCCGTTCGGTGACCGGCACCTGGAACATCGGACCGAAGCGGAAGGTGTAATAGGCTCCCTTGATCTGCCAGTGCCCCTGAACCTGCTTGATTGCCGGAGTCCCGTCGGAATTCGTGGAAGAAACCACGCGCGTCGGATTCTGAGAAATGAGAATGCTCGCATCGGTGGATTGCGTTGCCTGACCGCCATTGGCGTTGAGCACCGGGGCTCCGTTCGAATCCACCAGCCTCTGGGACTGCGTGGTCGGCGCCGTGTATGGCATGCTCGGCGGAACCTGGCCGTACAGCGAATAGGTGTCGGTCAGCGTGGTGAACTGCGCTGTCACCTCGGTGGACTTCTTCGAATTGATGCCCGCAAAGGTAATCCCACCAATCAGGCTGAAATCAACCTTCCTCGCGATCTTGCCGTAGCTCTTGCCAAACTGCAGTTCCCAGCCGGATGCGGTTGCGGTCCCGCCATTGATGTTGGTGCCGAACGAATTGGTGCTATGGAGATGGTAGGCAACGTCTCCGCTCGACGTGATCTGGCTCGCATAGTTGGCCGACCATGAATTGGTCAGACCATCGTTGCTCGGGCGTCCTCCTGAATCGGTCCGGCCATCGAGTCCAACCGTTCCATCGTTGTAGCTGCGGAACGAAGGGACATTCGCGTCCGCGATCGAATTTGAAACCGGAACAGTGCCAACATTGTGAAACGAAACCTTCGGGCCTCCGACAATCCGCATTCCAAAGTGCATCGAACTCCCGGTCGGCACCAACGGGAAATAGTCCATCTCGTCCTCGTCGTCATCAGACTGGGCATGCAGAATACCAGCGAACACGGCGAGGCCGGCGGCGATAAACACGGCAATTCTCATGGATGGACTAGAGGCAAGCACTGCTTGTGACTGCGGGGCGAGAAAAAAATGGCTCGGACTGGTGCAACAACCGCTTCCGGCGTCCGGATCGAAACCCGGAGGAGGGCCGCTGCATGACGCTCAGACCCTGCAATTTCAGGGGGGTTCCCCGCATCCGCAGCCGGCGGCCGGCACTGCGCGTCAGGCGCGTTCACTCGTTGAACTCGTCGAACTTCCGGGACTCCTTCTCCGCCTTCAGAACAGCGGCGGCAGCCGGATCGATCGCGGCTTCGCGCGTGCGCAGGCGTTTCTCCATTGCCCGCAGATCGTCGCTCTTCTGCTCGAGCTCGACCTCCCGCTCCTGCTGGGTCTGCATCTTCTCAAACAGCTTCGCCTCGTTCTCCTGGACGAAGGTTTCGCGCTCCTTGAGTGCGGTCTTCTGTTCCCTCAACGATGCTTCCTGCCGCTCCAGCTCGGCCTTCAATTGCTCAAGCGCCGACTGTTCCTCCTTCGAGAGCGAGGGGGACTGGTTGGTCCGGCCGGCCGCGATGATGACTTTTTCCCGCGCGGCCAGCAGCGCTTCCGTTTCTGCAAGCTCGCGTTCGCGGTCCGCAAGCCTGGCAGCGATCTCCTGCACGGCGCGCTCGCGGTCATCCAGCTTGATTTCGAGCTGGTGCAACGCCTTCTGCAACTCGGCCACTTGCGTCGAATCCAGCGGCCTCAGTTCGCCCCACGGCGCGCGTGTCGCCGCCATGATTGCGTTGATGGATCTCCGCGCCTCGGCGGATCCTGGAGACGGCTCCAGGGAAAGACGGCGCAACGACAGATTCTTCTCGGGCGGAGGCGGAGGCGGAAACCGTATCCGGCCTGACAGCAGTGGAGGTCTTGGGTTTGGAGGCATGCCGTTCATTTGCCAAACCACCCAAACAGCATCCCAAAAAACCCCTTCTTCCTCGGAGCGACGGGCGCCGCAGCCTCCCCCTGCTGTTCCAGCACGGGCTCAAGGAACCCCCGAACCAATGCTTCCTTCCGGGAATTCCCGAGGACGACCAGGTATCGCTCGAGAGAGCCGTGCTCAATGATCGTCGCCGGCAACATTCGGACTTCCTCGCGGAAGAACTCCAACATCTGCCCAACGCGTTGCTGAACGGCTTCCTCAATCTGTGCGAGGCGATCGTCGTCCACGCCAGCCGCCACCTCATCCTCCGGCCCGGTCAATTCCAGGCCGCGCTGCTTCGCCAATGCAAGGCACTCATCCTGCGGAAGCGCGTCGACCAGCTGTCCCAAGGCCTCCGGAAGATGCAGGCCTTTGCTGCCGACCCGAAAAGGAAGGATGGTGGCGAGCACGCTCTCGTTCACGTGGGCAAGCGCGTTGAGCAGCGTTCGAAAATCGCCACCCACGACCACCTGCGGGGGCATGTTCTGCGCGAAGTTGGCAAAATCCGCCAGCGTCACGATTCTCTCCAGCTGACAGAAGGCCTTGACGTCCGCCGACACGAGCGATGCCTCGATCGGAAAATCCGAGGGAATCCCGAGGCGCGTCAGGTTTTTCAGCAGCGGATTCTCCTCCGCCTCGGCGGCCGCAGACTGCGCGACCATTTCCCCGAACGGATTGTCGAACGCCAGGGTCTCTCCGAGGATGCCGATCAACTGGTCGATCCGCTCAGGGTGATTGTTCAAACCCGGGAGCACCCGCAGTTCATCGAATGTCAGGTCGATGTACTTCGCAGGCGTCTCATCCCCTCCCTTCAGCGGCCAGTCAGCCCCGTCCAGATTCTGGGCCAGGCTGCTGAGCGACGTATCCACCATGATCGACGTGTGGAAATCCATGCGCACCTTGTCCCAATCCTTCGCCGCATAATTTTCCGTCGGTGTGCTCATAGGTCATTTCCCTCCATTGAGACTGCTCAAAGCAGTTCCCCGTGTTTCATGATCTCCCGGGCCAGCAGCCGGTAATCATTCAGCACATTGTCAGTTTCCGTCGTCTCCTGCCCCACGAGCACGACGGGCAGGCCGAGGGCAACCGCCCGGCGCACGATCGTGGCATCGCGCACCTGGGTCTCAAAGAGCTTCGCAGTCGATGCAACGCGCCGCTGAGCCTTGTATTGGTTCATGCGCAACTGCATGCGCATCTTCGGCACCTCGATATCCACTCCTGTCTTGATCGAATTGAAGATGATCCCCTGCACGGACGCAGGCGACCCCATCTGCGCCATGCGGAAACTCGCCGAAAGCTGCTGGAACTTGTGAAGCTTTTCAACCAACAGCGTGAAGCCGATCAGACTCAGGGCGTCCGGGTTGGCCGGGACATACAATTCGTTGGCGGAGAATACGCCGCACTGGGAGGCGCGCAGAATATTGGGCGGGCAGTCGAAAAGCACAAAATCGTAATCGGCCTCCACCTCCCGCAGCTGCTCGTAGAACAACAAGTACGGCGGTTTCCGCGGATCGCCGTCATACTCACTCTCCAGATCCACAAGATTGAATGTGGTTGGCACCAGATCAAGGCCGGGCAGCAGCTTCTCGCCGTTCTTGTCCTCGACCACATCCTTGACGACAAGATCGCTCAACCTCGCCGAATTCGGCTGAAAAATCGAGTACACCGCGCCGACGCCGGAGTTGTTGATCTTGTTCCACCGCTCCAACCGCAGCAGCCAGATGCTCGCGTTGGACTGCGTGTCAAAATCGAAGAGCAGAACGCGCTGGCCAGCCTTCGCCAAACACGCCGCCAGATTTACGATCAAGGAGGTCTTCCCGACGCCTCCCTTATAATTCAGAAATGCGATCTTCCTCGCCATCACTTGTGGGTGTTAAGACACACTCGTCGAAGCAGTTGACGTTTTTGAATCGAATTCATTCCTGCGAGCAAAAAAGGCCTTGGGGGGGGGTTTGACCGATTTTTCGCCTGAATCAAGTGGAATGAAACGTGAATTCGAACTTCTGGGTCAACAAACAAGTCGGTCCACGCGGCCTGTCTGCCCGGGTGGACCTCCTTGTTCGTGCGGGTATCAGCCCTGCACCGATTACACGTCTTCGATCTTGAAAACCAGAGGGACGCTCATGCGGAAACGCACCTTCGCGTTTCCCCTGCGACCGGGTTCGAATTTCCAGTGTTCGACCGCCCGGAGGGCCGCCTCGATGAATCCGGGATGCGTCGCGCTGAGGACGGTCGCGCTGTACACATTGCCTTCCAAATCGACTTTGAACTCCACCATTACCGATCCTCCGATGCCGAGTTGACGCATATCGTTCGGATAGATCGGAGCGGGTTGCGACCGCGCCCGCGGGACGTGGTCAAGCATCGACGGTTCGAGAATCTCAACGCGTGTGGTTGTCCCAGTCCCTCCCGGCTCCTGCCAGTGGGCTCCGATGACCTTGATCGACGGAATGCCGGTGACCGGCGGCAGCGGCACAACTGTGAAACAGCCCGGAGGGGCGGTGACGTTTGGGATCTCCAGCAGGCGGGGCAACAGATCCACCGGCCCTTCTGGTGGCGTTTCGTCCGTGATCTCCGTGGTATCGCGAACAGGCTTTTCCGTATTGATGCTCAACTCGTCTTGTTTGAGCGTCGCAGTTGGCCGCTCCGGAGCAACAACGACTGGCGGCGTCTTGCCCGTCAGGCCGAAAAGCACGAACGCATGCACCGTCAGTGCAAAGGCTGCGGGCAGGATGAATTTCTTTTTCATGGACTCCTCCTGGTTTGGGGTTGGCTCTCGATCATGATGACGCCGGAGGAGACGGTTTCTTAGAAACTCAATCATCCCAGCGGGCGCCGGCCATGGGGTGTTTCCCAGGGGGAGCCGTTCCTCCGAAAAGACCCCGGAACCGCAGGATCGCCGTGGTCCTCCACGGCAGTCGGCCTCGCCCGGCCCGCCCGGCGAACGATTCGTGAATCCGCATCTGACCAGACATCTGGGATGGACTGCGGCCGCCCATGACTCTACGCTCTTTTCCAATTCCGTTCATCGCCATTGACAATTCGGTGGTTACTTGGACGAATTCGACAATATTGCCTTCACCGATCCGCACCCTATCATGGCGGATGAACTCCCTCACCATGCGCCGCGAGCCGTTCCCTCGGGATCACGGTTGCCGCGGCGTTTGTGAACTGTTGCTATGGAAACGACTAAGCAAATCTCCCTGCCTTTTCGGTGGCAGCTGAGCCTGCTCATCATCTCGGTCTGCGCAGTCTCGCTGGCTGCAGCGATGGCGAGCTTCTACAGCATGGAGCGCTATCGTTTCAACAACGAGATCTACCGCCGGCTGGAGACGACCCACAGCCTGCTGATCGAGCGGATGATTTCAACGTTGTCAGTGGATCCGGCTGGCGCCAACGAGGTGCTCTCGTCGCTCCAGTCTGACAGCATGGTCGTCGCCGCAGCGGTCTATTCGCCCGACAAGAAGCTGCTTGCCAAGTACATCAAACCCGATTCCGGCGAGTTCATTCCCCTTCCGCAGCTGATCAACCTGAACTTCGGGACCGATCGTCTGGTGGTCTACCGTCCGCTCCGGGGTCACGACGGGCATTTGTATGGGACCTTTTACCTGAAGGCCGACGTGGCGCAGCTCGCCTCGGAGCGATTCGGCGACCTTTTCCGCGGAATGGTCATCATTTTTCTCGCGTCCTGCCTGCTTGCAATGTTGGTCGGCTACGTCCTTCAACGCCGCCTGACAGGTCCCTTGAGCGAGCTGGCCGGTGCGTCCCGTCGCATCGCCGAGAACAAGGATTACAGCGTGCGCGTGAAGGAGCGTGGAGGCGACGAGATCGGCACGCTCACCCATTCGTTCAACCTCATGGTCCAGACCATCGAGCAGCGGAACGCTGAGCTCGAAGTGGCCCGCCGGAACGCCGAGGATGCGCGTGAGAGCCTGCGCCAGATCAATGAACAGCTGGAGCAAAAGGTCGCCGAGCGCACGGCCGAGCTGGAACGCGCCCTGGTTGCGGCCAAGGAGGCCAATCAGGCAAAGAGCGCGTTTCTCGCGAAGATGAGCCATGAGCTTCGCACGCCGATGAACGCGATCATCGGCTACAGCGAGATGCTCTTCGAGGACGCCACCGATAGCGGCAATGAAACCGCAGCGGACGATCTGCAGAAGATTCTGAGCGCCGCGCGCCATCTGCTCGGACTGATCAACGATGTGCTGGATCTTTCCAAGATTGAGGCGGGGAAGATGCAGCTCTACCTCGAGACATTTGACCTTCAGATCCTCGTCCACGAAGTCACGACCACGATCACACCACTGATCGAAAAGCGCAACAACCAGCTCATCGTCGAGTGTGATCCGGTCATCGGTTCGATGTACGGGGACGCCACGAAGATCCGGCAGACGCTCCTCAACCTGCTGAGCAATGCGAGCAAGTTCACCGAGAACGGCCGCGTCGTCCTGAAGATCGAGCGCGAGATCACCGACAACCATGTCTGGGTCGTCATGCGGGTCATCGACAGCGGGATCGGCATGAACGAGGAACAGATGGGAAGGCTGTTCAAGCCCTTTGCCCAGGCTGATGCATCGACGTCCAGCAAGTTCGGCGGGACGGGCCTCGGTCTGGCAATCTCAAAACAGTTCGCCCAGATGATGGGCGGCGACATCACGATCCTCAGTTCTCCGGGCGCGGGTTCCACGTTCACGCTGCGCGTTCCCGCCCGGGTGAAGCCGGCCCGTTCGCCCTACGCAGTGGTCGTGGAAAAAGAGCATCAGCAGGCGCCGGCGCCGGCGCCCGCACCGAAGGGGCGCGTGCTGGTCATCGACGATGACGAGTCCGTGCACGGCGTGCTCACGAACATGCTTACGCGCGAAGGCTACTCAACCCGGATTGCGCGCACCGGCAAGGAGGGGCTGCGGATGGCGCGCGAATACCGCCCGGACATCGTCATTCTCGATATCCTGATGCCAGGCATGGACGGCTGGGCAGTGCTTTCCGATTTGAAGGCCATTCCTGGCATGGTCGACGTTCCGATCATTCTGCTGACGATGCTCGAGAACAAAGAGATGGGATTTGCGCTTGGCGCCGCCGACTACCTGACAAAGCCGATCGACGCGCAGAAGCTGCTCCCGGTCCTCGACCGGCACCGGTCGCCCAAACCGAACGGAACCGTGCTTGTGGTGGAGGACGATCCCCCGTCCCGCGAGCTGGTCATCCGGATGCTTGAGAAGGAAGGCATTCAGGTCCGGGAGGCGACAAACGGCAGGGAGGCGTTCGAGATCATCAAGGGCGGCTTGGTCCCGGACCTGATCATTTTGGATCTCATCATGCCGGAGATGGATGGATTCGACTTCCTGCGCCACGTCAGACCGAATCCCGAGTGGGCCAAGATTCCAGTTGTGGTTGTGAGCTCGCTCGACCTCAACAATGAGGCGCAGGAGATGCTCCGGGGCCAGGTGGAGCGCATCTTTCAGAAAGGACGATTCGCCCGAGAAGACTTGCTCCGGGAGGTTCGCGAAACCATCAATCAACACATGTTGAAGCGGCAGAGCGGGTCGCAAGTTTCCGCGCCAAAGCCCACCTAGCGTTTTCCACCTCCCCACCGCGCACCATGGCGAAACTCCTCATCGTCGAAGACAATGAAATGAACCGGGACATGCTCTCGCGGCGGCTCCAGCGCCGTGGCTTTGCAACGATCATCGCCACGGATGGCGGCGCCGGTGTCGCAATGGCCCGCTCCGAGCAGCCGGATCTGATCCTGATGGACATGAGCCTGCCAGTCATCGACGGATGGGAGGCCACCCGTCAGATCAAGGCGGATCCAGCCACAGCCAGGATCCCCATCATCGCATTGACCGCGCACGCGATGACCAGCGACCGGGACAAGGCCCTGCAGGCGGGCTGCAACGACTACGACACCAAGCCGGTCGATCTTCCACGGCTCCTGGGCAAAATCGAGGCGTTGCTCGTCAATCCACCAGCCTCGATCCCATGAGCGATTCGTCCTCCGGGAGCGACCACAAGCCACTGGCAGGTCCGCCAGTGACCTTGAGCCCGTTCCTGCTCGCGCTCCAATCCAGCGACCTCGAGACGCTCAACAAGCTCCGCCACGCGCTGCGCACACCGCTCAACCAGATCATCGGATACAGCGAGATGCTGATGGAGTCGATCGACGAGAGCGAAGCGGAACGTCTGCTGAGCGACATCAAGAAGATCCATACCGCCGGCGGCCAGTTGCTGGCGCTGTTCAACGACGCCCTTGCGCCGTGGAAGATTGAGACCGGCAAGATCGATCTGCTCGCGATGCGGCGGGACATGATCGCCCCGCTGAACGGGATCATTGGCAACAGCCTGCTTTGCCAGGAGACAGCCATCGGGCTCGGCAAGATGGACGTCGCCAACGATCTCAAGCGCATCAATCAGGCCAGCTACAACCTGCACCACCTGTTCGAAAGCGAGGAGTTTGCCCGCGAGACCACTGCCGGAGGCAAGGCCGGCGACGCCAGCATCGCAGCGCACGCCGTGCTGGGCACCGTGAGCCAGCAGGGAAAGCCCCCGGGAGCCCAGGAGATCCCCGGCAGGCCGGGCGTCCAATCGAGCGGAAATCTGTTGGTCGTCGACGACGATCCGATGAATCGCGAGATGATGGCGCGGCGGCTCCAGCGCTCGGGCTTCAATGTCACCATCGCGGAGAACGGCCGGATCGCGCTGGAAAAGCTCAAGCTGCAGAATTTCGATCTCGTCCTGCTCGACATCATTATGCCGGAGCTCAACGGATTCCGCGCCCTTGAGTTGATGAAGGCGGATCCCAAGTTGCGCCATCTTCCGGTCATCATGCTGACCGCCCTCGATGACGTTGACAGCACTGTGCGATGCATCGAGGCCGGCGCTGAGGACTACGTGCCGAAACCCTTCAATCCGGTCATCCTGCATGCGCGCATCAACGCCTCGCTGGAAAAGAAACGGCTGCGCGACCATGAGCAGGCCTATCTCGCCGAACTGCAGGCGGAACGCGCCAACTCCGACCGGTTGCTGCTCAATGTCCTGCCAAAAGCCGTCGCGGACCGCCTGAAACAGGGCGAGCGCACGATTGTCGACAGTTTCCGCGATGCGACGGTTGTGTTCGCTGACATTGTCGGGTTCACCAGTTTCTCGGCGAACATGGCGCCCAGCCGCACCGTTCAACTGCTGAACGATTTGTTTTCGGGTTTCGACAAGCTGGCGGAGACCTATCAGCTCGAGAAGATCAAGACCATCGGCGATTCCTACATGGTCGTCGGTGGCATTCCCACTCCAAGTCCGGAACATGCCGAACGCTGCGCCTCGATGGCGCTGGACATGCTGGAGGTGCTCAAGCACTTCAATCACCGCAACTCAACCAACCTCGACCTCCGGGTCGGGCTGAACAGCGGACCGGTCGTGGCCGGCATCATCGGCACGAAGAAGTTCTCCTATGATCTCTGGGGCGACACGGTCAATGTGGCCAGCCGGATGGAATCGCAGGGCCAGCCGGGAATGATCCAGGTTTCGCCGACGACGTATGCACTGCTCGCCGGTCGGTTCATCTTCGAAGACCGGGGCACCATCGAGGTGAAGAACCGCGGCCTGATGAAGACCTACAACCTGATCCGCCGCCTAGCCCCGTAGGAATCGGCGCGGCGCGAGGAACGTCACGCGGCGTATTCCGAGCAGCGCCGGTCTTTGACCGGCAGCCCCGCTAATCGGAGACTGGCGCTACTCGGCGGTCCACTTGAAGATCGTCGTGCTCATCGGCGGCAGCGTGAGAACGAGTGACTGCTCGAAACCGTCCGCCGCGACATCCTCGGTCATCTTCCCGCCGTCGTTTCCCAGTCCGCTGCCCCCGTAGTACTGGCTGTTCGTGTTGACGACTTCCTTCCACAGTCCCCGGCGCGGCATGCCGATGCGGTATCCGGGCCGGATGAGCGGCGTAAAATGGCCGACGACGGCAAACATGACCTGCTCGAAGGCATCCCGCCGTATCCAGGCGATCACGCTCGCCGCGGCATTGTCACAGGAAATCCAACGGAAGCCATCGGAATTGAGGTCATTGCGGCTCATGACCGGCTCGCTCAAATAGAGGCGGTTGAGATCGCGGACCAGCAGTCGAATACCCTCGTGGTCGAGGTATTTGCACAGGTGCCAGTCCAGACTCGCGTTGTGGTTCCACTCGTGAGCCTGCCCAAAATCGTTGCCCATGAAGAGGAGCTTCTTCCCCGGCCAGCCCCACATGAATCCGTAGAGCGCGCGCAGATTGGCCGCCTTCTCCGGTATGTGCACCGCGCCCATCTTGAAGAGCATCGAGGCCTTCCCGTGGGTGACCTCGTCGTGCGAATAGACGCCGATGAAATTCTCGGCGTACTGGTAAAGCATGCCGAACGTGAGGTCGCTCTGGTGCCATTTCCGGTGGATCGGATCCCTGGAGAAATATCCGAGGGTGTCGTGCATCCAGCCCATGTTCCACTTGAAATCGAACCCCAGGCCGCCGTCCGGCGTGGGCTTGGTGACACCGGCAAACGAGGTCGACTCCTCGGCGATCATCAGCGCGCCGGGATAATACTGGTGAACAAGATCGTTCGCCTCTTTCAGAAACGCGATTGCATCGAGATTCTCGCGCCCGCCGAACTTGTTGGGGATCCACTCGCCCTCCTTCCGCGAATAGTCGAGGTACAACATCGAGGCGACGGCGTCCACCCGCAACCCGTCGATATGATACCGGTCGAACCACGCAAGCGCGCTGGCCACGAGAAAACAGCGCACCTCATTGCGGCCGTAATTGAAGATCAGCGTGCCCCAGTCCTGGTGCGCTCCCTGCCGCGGATCGGCATGTTCGTACAGGTGGGTGCCGTCGAACTCGGCGAGCGCAAAGCTGTCACGCGGAAAATGCGCCGGCACCCAGTCGAGGATGACGCCGATTCCGCGCTGGTGCAGACAGTCCACGAACCAGGCGAAATCCTCCGGCGAGCCATAGCGCTGGGTCGGCGCGAAAAACCCGGTCACCTGGTAGCCCCACGACCCGTCGAACGGATGTTCCGCCATCGGCATCAGCTCGATGTGCGTGTAGCCCATCTCGCACACATAGTCGGCCAGCGCCGGCGCAAGCTCGCGATAGGTCAGCACGCGCTGGGCGTCCTCGACCACGCGCCGCCACGAACCGGCGTGCACCTCGTAGATCGAGATCGGGCGGTCCAGCTGGCCCGCCTGCGCCTGTCGTTGCTCCATCCAGGCCGCGTCGCCCCAGCGGTGCCGGCGGGTGTTGCAGACAATCGACGCGTTGTTCGGCGGCGCCTCGAAGGCCGACCCGTAGGGATCGGATTTCAGGCGGATCAGGCCAAGCTGGTCCCAGATCTCAAACTTGTACTTCTCCCCTTCCGCCAGACCCGGCACAAACAGCTCCCACACCCCGGAGGCGCCAAGCGACCGCATGGGATGGTAGCGCCCATCCCACCGATTGAAATTCCCGACGACCGACACCCGCCGCGCCGTGGGCGCCCACACCGCGAATGAAACCCCGGCGACGCCGTCGATCAGGCGGACGTGCGCGCCGAGCTTCTTGTAGATCCGGTGCTCGTTGCCCTCGTTGAACAAATAGACATCCTGTTCGCTCAACGTCGGCAGAAACGCATAGGGGTCGGCCCGCTGCCGGATCTCACCGTCATGCAGCTTGACGCGCAGCTGGTAGCGGAAGAACTCCCGCCGGTCCGGGATGAAAACCTCGAACACCCCCTCCGGCGCAAGCAGCGTCATCGGCCAGCGGGCGGCGCCGCCGGCCATCAGCGCGGCCGGATCGCGCGCATCGATCACCGAGCATTCCGCGGCATCGCGGATCAGGGCGCGCACCAGCATCCCCTCGCTCCGGCCCTGTCTTGCCCGGTGCATGCCCAGGACGCTGTGCGGCTGCGGATGCTTGGCCGCCAGCAGCAATTTCAGGTCGGATTTTGAGAGCTTCACCGGACGTCGAAGAAGCGCGCAGTCGGGCAATTTGTCGAGCCTGCCGTGCAGCGCAATTCGCGCCGGTTGACTTGAGTATCCGGCGTTTCGGCATTTGGAAAGATTGCCGCCCTCCGCCTCCGAAACCCACCCCTCCAATCTTGTCGGCGACCGCATGCAGCAGGTCTCTTTTGGTCTTTTGCATCGGAGGACACTCTTCAAATCTGCAGCACGAGGTTCCGTGGCGCGCCGCGGCCATGTTCAGTCCGGATCAACCATGTGAAACAAGATCGTCCAGGTGCCGGACTTCCCGTCCGGGGTCGGACCGATCGAGCCCACGCGCGCAAACGCTTCGATGCAGGACTGGTCGAACGCGGCGTTTCCCGAGGAACGCTCGACATGCACACTGGAAATCGTGCCGTCGGCACCGATCAGACACCCGACGCTCGCGGTCAGCAGGTCGGAAAGCCCCGGCGGTTTTTCATGATTTTGCCGCAGCGCCTGGACCAGGCGCGACGTGTAGTATTCCAACGCCGAGTGTTGGGCGGCGGTCAGCGCAGTCCCGCCCTGGCCGGCGGTTGAGTGGCTGGATCCGTTGGCCACCCCGCCCGGAATCCCGCGCGTCTTGATCTTGGGCACGTTCTTTGTTCCCGACGATGCGGACGCGCCCGGCTTCGACGGAACAGGCGCACCGTGTTTTTGGACGAAATCTCTGTAGGAAATCTTCGGTCCTGTCGCAGAAGGCGTTTTTGACGGTATCTTCGGTTCCGGGCGCACCGCCGGCTTGACCATTTCCTGCTGCACGGGCTTCGCCAGCTCCTCCGGCGCAGGCTTGGTCTCGGGGTGAACCGGTGATGTCGGGATCTTCACTTCGACATCCCCGTCCGGCGTGCCCAAGGCCGGAGCCTCGGTGGCGTTGGGATCGTTGCCGGGCCCCGCCACAAGTTCGAACACATGCACCGGCGGCGGGCCGCTTCGCTGGGCCACGAACGCAACGCCAAACAGCAGCATCACCACGCCGGCGTGGAAGCTCAACGAGAGCACGAACGCGTTGGACGACCGCGCGTACATCGTTCAGTTCGCCTGGGTGTCGAAGGTGATCTTGCTGAGATTGCTCGACATCAGCAGGTTCATCAGCCGGATCACCTGCTGGTATTGCAGTGATTGGTCGGCCCGGATGCGGATGACCGGCGGGTTCTTCCGGCCGCCCAGTTCGGCCACCAGCGCTTCAAGCTCCTTGTAGCTGACGCGGCGCTGGCCGAAATAGTACTGGCCGCTGTGATCGATGATGATCGGTTGGAACGCGGTGTCGCCCGGCGGCCGTTGCTGCTCGCGCCTCCCCTCGCTGGGCAGGTTCACCGGGATGGTCTGCTCCTGCTGGATGAGCGGAGTCGCGATCATGAAAATGATCAGCAGCGTGAACCCCAGATCGATGAGGTTCGTCAGGTTCAGCTCGGCGATCGGCGCAGCGGTGCGCTGGCGGCGGAAGGTGCGGGCCATGGTCGGTCGTTACATCTGCATCTCCAGTTCGATGCGGTCGGCAAGGCTGCTCGCGTAGTTCTCGGTCTCGGTGATCAACAGGCGCGAGCGGGCCAGCAAGATATTGTAACCGAAGACCGACGGGATCGCCACGATCAACCCGGCGATCGTCGTGAGCAGCGCGGCCGAGACGCCGGGCGCAAGCGTCTGGATGCTCGCCGTCTGTTGCACCGAGACGGAGCTGAAGGCTTCCATCACGCCCCAAACGGTGCCCAGCAGGCCGAGGAACGGCGCCCCGGAAACGATGCTCGCGAGGAAGATCATGCTGGATTCATAGCGAAGCGTCTGCCGCGCCAGCCCGCGCTGCAGGGCGTTCTCCGCATGCTCGAGGCGGGCGTGCAGAGTGTCCTCGCCCTTCTCCTTCAGAATGGATGCAGCACGCCAATAGGCCTCGATTGCGTCGGCAAAAAGGTCGGCATACGGGACCGATCGTGAACCGCGCCCCGACTCCGGCTGGGCCAGGAGCGTGCGCTGCTCGCGGAGCCGCTGCTCGAAGTTGCGGTTGAGCCGGCTGAGATTCTTCAGTTCCATGTGCTTTCCGAACATGATCGTCCATGCGATGAGGCTGAACACACCGAGCAGCACAGTGATCACCTGGCCGACAGGATCGCAGCGCACAAAGAGCAGCCACGGGTTCGTTGTCGCAAGAACGGGAGTCAATAGGACCGGCAGAGACATGAGGCCGAAGTGATGGCGCGGTTGACGGCGGCGCGCAACGAAAATGGACACAACCGCCTGCGCGAATCTGATTGCCGCAACCCGCCGTCCGACTTCTCCTACGTGTTGATTCACACCATGGATCTTCAATCCCGCACGCTCGACGAACTGCGCACCCGGAGCATGTCCGCCTCCGGAAAGTTCGCCGTCGTCGGATTCGACGGGTTCGTCGACCGGATTGTGCATCCGGTTGCCACGCGGCAGGGGCAGGGCGAGGCGTTCACGCCGATGGCGACGATCGATGAGTTCGGCCGGCGCGTCCTCGCCGCCTCGGGCAAGAGCACGAACATCGAGATTTACCCGCGGCTGGAGAAGCTCGGCGGCAACGGCCCGATCATGGCGAATGCCCTGCTTGCGGCGGGTTTGCTCGTGAAATATATCGGCGCGCTCGGCGTTCCTGCGGTCCATCCCGTGTTCCAGGAGCTGGCACGACGGACCGGCGCGGTCTCGCTGTGCGACCCGGGCCTGACCGCCGCGCTCGAATTCGGCGACGGCAAGATCATGCTCGGGCAGATGACGAGCCTCGATGAAATCACCTACGCGCGCATCGTGGAGACGATGGGCGAAGGCGCTTTCTTCGACTGCCTCTCCCGCGCCGATCTCGTGGCCCTGGTCAACTGGACGATGATCCCGAACATGACCGCCATTCTCGAGGAGTTGACCCGGCGTGTGTTCCCCGTGCTGCCGCCTCGCGAACGCCTGTTTTTCTTCGATCTGGCCGACCCGGAAAAGCGCTCCGCCACCGATCTTTCGCTGGTGCTGCGCGCAATCGCCCGGTTCCAGGCTTTCGGGCGGGTCACCCTCGGCCTCAACCTGAAGGAGGCGCAACAGGTGTTCGCCGTGCTGGGCTGCGCCGGGGAGAACGAGGACGAGCAAGGGCTGCGTTCCATGGCGCGGCAGATCCGCCAGCACCTTGAGATCGCCACCGTCGTGATTCATCCGACGAAGTCCGCGGCCTGCGCCACCCGGGGGGACACCTGGTGGGTGCCCGGTCCCTATGTCGAAAAGCCGCTCATCACCACCGGTGCCGGCGATCATTTTAACGCGGGTTTCACGACAGGCCAATTGCTCGGAGTCTCACCGGAATCATGCCTGGCCCTCGGAGTCGGCACCTCCGGATTCTACGTGCGCACCGGCCGAAGTCCGACTCCCGGCGACCTCGAATCGTTTCTCGCCCAATGGCGTTGAACCGGCAAAAATCATCCTGCAATGAAGAAGCCAGAAAAAACGTCCAAGACCGCGGCGCGGCCCGGCCCTAGCGCAAACGGCGGCAATCACCGGGGCATCCTCATCTCGTTCGAGGGCTCCGAAGGCAGCGGCAAATCGACGCAGATCGCCCATCTCGCCGAGAACCTCCAGGCCGCCGGCCGCAAGGTTCTCTCCACCCGCGAGCCGGGCGGCACCGAGATCGGCGAACAGGTGCGGAACATCATCGTGCACAATTCCAAGGGCGACGAGATGTGCGCCGAGACCGAATTGCTCCTCTTCGCCGCATCCCGCGCCCAGCTCGTGCGCGAGATCATTGCGCCCAACCTCATCAAGGGTGTGATCGTCGTCTGCGACCGCTACGTCGACTCCAGCACCGTCTACCAGGGCGTGGCCCGCAGCCTCTCGCTCGATCCGGTCCAGCAGATCAACCAGTTCGCCGTCGGCGCCGTGCTGCCGGACCTGACCATCGTGCTCGACGTTCCGACCCGGGTGAGCCTCGCCCGGATCCAGCAGCGGGCCTCGGATCTTCCGAACCGCATGGAGCGCGAGAACATCGATTTCTACAAGAAGGTGCGCGACGGCTATCTCGTCCTGGCCCGCTCGATGCCCAAGCGGTTCTTCGTCGTCGACGGCACCTTGCCGGAGGAGAAGATCCGCAAGCTCATCTGGGACGAAGTTCGCAGGCGGATCGGCATCTGACCGCGTTGAACGGTCGATCGCACAGCCTGTTCGCGTCCGATGCCCATCGTCTCCTGGCCTGAATCGCTCGCCGGCACCCCGGCCGTGGTGGTCATTGAGAAGGCTCTCCAAAGGGACCGCCTTGGGCACAGCCTGCTGCTGCACGGGGACGATCTCGACACGCTGGTGCTTGTGGCGCACGCAATCGCCGACCGGCTCCTCAACGAGCCCGCGAGTCCGAAACATTTTGCTCCGGAGCATCACCCCGACTGCTTCGCACTCCGGCCCGCAGGCAAGATGCGCATGATCCTGGCCGAGCCAACCCGGGAACTGATTGGCAAAACCCAGGTTTCACCCGCGGTCGGCCGGCGCAAGGTCGCCATCATCTACGAAGCCGACCGGATGAACACGGCGGCCGCCAACATTTTCCTGAAGACGCTGGAGGAGCCGCCCGGTCACACGACGCTTCTCCTGCTCACGAGCCGGCCCTACGCACTGCTGCCGACGATCCGCAGCCGCTGTCTCCATTTCCGTTTCGCAGCGTCCGCAACGCCCCTCGCCCACCCCGGTCTGGCGGGATGGAAGGCCGACTACCAGTCGTGGCTCGGCCGGCTGGCGGACGGAGTCTCCGGAAGCAAAGCGGTGGCGGACCAGGTCTTCGCACTCTACGGACTCATTTCGCGGTTCAACGCAATCCTCAGCGACGCGACAACGCAGATTTGGAACGCCCAGAAGGTGAACCTGCCTCCGGATCTGGCCGAGGAAGAGCAGGTCGCAATCGAAACAGGCATCGCCAACGGCATCCGGCAAAAGATGTTCACGGAGATCGAGCAGGCCACGCTCAATTTCGCCCGCCCGCGGCTTGCGACCAGCGACGGGGTGGTGCGCCGCGCGCTGGCCGACGCGGTTGCGGAACTGGAGCGCTGCAATTCCCTGCTCCGCGTCAATCTCAGCGAGTCCGCGGCCCTGGAGGAATTCCTGCTCACCTCGCTGCGCGTCTGGACAAAGCGGTGATTGCGGTCGCCGACCGCGTTTTCGCGTTGATCCCCGCGGATGGAGAGCGCTTTCCCCAGCGAACTTTGTAAGGTATTACGTGACAAAGCGGGTTCGACGCCGCGCGTGTGAACCACGCAGTGACCTGAACGCGATTTCGCGTCAAACCGCCGCAAGGAGAGAGCGGTGCCCCGAGCGCGACTCTGGTTTTGCATCCCGCCGATTCTTGCGCACCCTGCTCCCCGCATGACCTGGACCCAAGCCATTCTGCTGATGGTCGCCGGCAGCGCTGCGGGATTGATCAACGCCGTTGCGGGCGGCGGAACGCTCGTGACGTTTCCCACGCTGCTGTTGGTCGGCACCTCCTCGGTCGTCGCGAATGCCACCAACACACTGGCCATCGTCCTCGGAACATTCGGCGGTCTCTTTGGCTATCGACGGCAGCTTCCGGCCGTGCGCGTGTGGTTGCGACGTTTCATCCCGGTCAGCCTTTTCGGAGGTCTGATCGGTGCCGTGCTCCTGACCGCCACAGGCGAACAGGTCTTCTCGAGGTTGGTTCCCTTTCTGCTGCTGTTCGCGACCGTGCTGTTTGTCGGCCAGGGCGCGTTCCGCCGGTTCGCGGGTTTCGCCGAAGTGCCCGCCGCCGCCCCGCATCCCCACAGCCGGATCCTGTGGGCCGCGATCCTCTTTCAATTCCTGGTCGCGGTCTACGGCGGCTACTTCGGCGCAGGCATCGGCATTCTCATGCTCGCCTCACTCGGACTTCTTGGACTGACGGACATCCACGAGATGAACGCGCTGAAGACCGTCCTCGGTTCGCTCATCAATCTCATCGCCGCCATCTATTTCATCTTCGCGGGCCTCATCGACTGGCCAAAGGCCGGCGTGATGACCATCGGCGCGCTGGCCGGCTATTTCGTCGGGGCACATTACGCCCAGCAGATTCCCCAAAAACGCGTCCGCCAGATCATCACCGCAATCGGCTTCTCGATCTCCGCAGTGCTCTTCTACCGGCAGTTTATCCGCTGACCGGCCGCGCCGCAGGGCGTTTCCGTGTCCCGATCGGAACATCGAATCGCACTTGCCAGCAGCAATTGTGCAAAAGGGTCCTATCCACTTGCAGAACCGGGCAGTTTTTGAGGGTGCTGCGCTGTCAGCGCCTCTCGGGCGTTTGCGGCGACGACGCGCCGCCCTCCAATGAGAGAGAATGAACCGTATTGAGGCTATCCCTCATCCAGCACCGCGCGGACGAACGCTTCGCGCGCATCCAGGTGGGGATTGTGCCCCGATTCCGGCATGACCCGAATCCGGGCCGCAGGGAAATGCCGGCGGATCGCCTCGTGGTCCGCAACATCGACGAATCGCGATCTCCCTCCGAGGATGAATTCCGTCGGTCCGTCGTAGCGATCTGCGGGCAGCAGAGGATCTTTCACGAGGCCTGGAAGCGCCTGCGTGAGCACCGGCAGGTTGACGATCCAGCGCCAGCCTCCATCCGCCGTCCGCTCCAGGTTCGTCAGAAGGAACTTTCGCATGGCCCAGTCATCCACGCGGGATTCGAGCCTGATTTCCGCCTCGGCGCGCGAATGCAGGCCTTCGAGCCGCAGCTCGTTCATCGCCGCCACCTCGGCACGCTGCGCCATGCCCGGATAGGCTTTCGGGGCGACGTCCACGACGATCAGCCGCTCGACCCGCTTCGGGTGGCGGCACGCCAACAGCATTGCGACCTTTCCGCCAAGGCTGTGCCCAAGCAGCGCGCTCCGGGCCAGATCCTGGGCGTCCATCCACTCCAGCAAATCGTCGACCATGATCTCGAAGGTCATTTCCGGCGCATGCGGCGAGCGTCCGTGGTTCCGCAGGTCGATGGCCAGCACGTGAAACCGCGCCGCCAGATCCGTTCCCGCGGTCTGCCAGTTGCGGGAGGATCCCAGAAAGCCGTGCACGATCACCAACGGCGGCCGGCCCGCCCCGCCAAGATCCCGGTGGAAGAGCATGCGGCAAGTAGTGGGAATCGAAGCGTTCGTAGCGAGTCGAAAGCCGGGAGGCGGCGCCAGCCCGGGCGTCTTTTGGAGCCGCGACGCCCCCGTCGCGCTGCCATCGACGCGTTGAAAACGGCGCATGCGTTCCCAGACGTCTTTTGGAGCCGCGACGCCCCCGTCGCGGGTTCAGGGCGCGAACGCGACGAGGGCGTCGCGTCTCCAAGACACTTGGTCACGCCTCATCGCAATTTCCTGCTGGAATCTCTCGTCCGATTGTACGAATCAAAATAGCCCGGCAACGGATATGTGCTGAACCGCCGTTCGTTTTCTAGAATTCCGTTGTCCCGACTCAACTTTTGGATTTAGACGGGATCCGCCGAAGTTCCCTTAACCCCTCCCTTCGGCCCAACAACGCCGTTTGTCGAAGCGAGGCTTGAATGAAGAGAAGCATCACAATCATCGCCCTGCTTGCCTGGCCGCTGTATGCGAACGATCTCTATCTGATCGCTCTTGGCAACAGCAGGCTCGGACTCCTCTGGTCGCTGGATATTCTCTTCTTTTTGCTGATCCCGACAGCAACATTGGTCTGGCTCATCCGAAGCAAAAGGATTTCCATCTTGGAGATCGGCCTCGGCTCGCCGCCCAATGCTGAAGCGCTGATCGCAGGGCTAAGTCTTTGCGCCATATTGATCGTGCTGTTCCATTGGAACTTCGATCCGTGGGCCGGACGAATGCTACCGTGGAGACTCTACGCCGGATACGATTTTCCAAAGGATCAGCCGCTTCGCGGCTGCCTCATCGCCTACGCAGCCTTGTCAGCTGGGTTTCTGGAAGAAGTGGTGTATCGCGGAGTCGTGATCAGTCAACTTAGGAAGAACGGCAAATCCGCCGTCTACGCCGTTGCCATGAGTTGCATCATCTTTGGAGGCATTCACTGGAGCGAAGGCCCCGCCAAGGTTCTCGCAACCGGACTGTGGTCAGTGCCTTTGGCATTCTGGTATGTTAAGCGGAAGTCCCTTTGGGGACCAATCGCCTGTCACACGCTTTACGATCTGCTGATCTTCACGCGCGTCGTGTAGGCCATCGAATCGGGCAACCCGTGGTGACTGGCCACCGGGCCCAAAACCACCCGACGTATGGGTCCCTCCGTGCCTTCGTGGTGAAAAATGACTGGCCGAGCCGGTCTCCACGTTCGGCCGACCGTGGTGAAGGAGCGCTTCATCGGCGAATACGTCTTCTTCCAGGACGAGTTCGGTGAATGGGCCTTCAAGATCAAGCAACAGAAGAGCGAGCAGTTGTAGGATTGCCAGTCTGTGGCGGCACGATTTGAGAACCGAATCAAATCTGTCGCCGCAGTGACGCGGCTGGCAACCGGGGCGGTCCGAATGTCCTGAAGGGGTGATCCGTTGTCCGTCGCGCGGATGAGGTCGGGATCGTGAAGGCGAAGGTGAGCGCAAACCGCGCGCTTGCACTGCGCGGCGCGCACGCTACTCCCTTTTCGCTGCGGAACGACCCAATCCGACATCGCGAGCAAGCTCGCTTCCTACGACCTGATTTCGCGGGCGAGCCCGCTTCCTACATCGTACATCCGACATCGCGAGCAAGCTCGCTTCCTACAACCCACGACCCGATGCCCACCGAGCGCCAGACCCCGATGATGCAGCAGTATTTCGAGGTCAAGCGCGCCCTGCCTCCGGGCACGCTCCTGCTCTTCCGGCTGGGCGATTTCTTCGAGATGTTTCATGAGGACGCCGCGGACGCTTCCCGGGTCCTTGGGCTCACGCTGACCAAGCGCCAGGACGCGCCGATGGCCGGCATCCCTTATCACGCGCTCGACACCTATGTGAACAAGCTGCTTGCCGCCGGCCGGAAGGTCGCAATCTGCGACCAGCAGGAGCCTCCGCAGCCGGGAAAACTGGTCCGCCGTTCCCTGGTCCGCATTCTCAGCCCCGGCACCACGCTCGCCGCCAATCAGCTCGACGCCGCGCGCAACCATTATCTGTGCGCCGTCGCACTTGAAGCGGGCGTCCTGCGCGCCGCCTGGCTCGATCTTTCGACCGGCGAATTCAAGATCGCCGCGGATCCGCATCCGGTGAACCTCCTGCCGGTGCTCACGGCGCTCGATCCGCGGGAACTGCTCGTGCCCGAGGGCTCCCTCGACGGCTGGCGCCATGCGCCGCACGAGCAGACCGCCGAGCACGCGCTCCAGGCCTTCGCCGCAGGCCGCTCCTGCACGGAGCTTCCGGGCTATCTTTTCGATCCGGCCGCGGGCGCACGAACGGTCATGGAAACCCTGGGCGTGCTGAACCTGGAGGGTTTCGGAATCGCCCACACGCACCCGGGACTTGGGCCCGCCGGCGCCGTCGTCGGCTACGCAACGGAGAATCTCTGCGCCAAGCCGGAGAACCTGCGCACGCTTCAGGAATACTGCAGCGCGCACACCCTGCTCGTCGACCCCGCAACCCTGCGCAACCTCGAGGTGTTCCAGTCGGCCCGTGGCGGTCGCGACGGCTCCCTGATCCGCGCGATCGATCGCACCGCCACCGCAGCCGGAGCCCGCCTGCTCGAACGTTGGCTTGCGGCGCCGCCGCTCGACCTCGTGGAAATCCGCGACCGGCAGACCGTCGTCGGCGAACTGCTCGCGCAGCCCGTGCTGCTCGCGGAGCTGCACGGGCTCCTCGGCGAGGTCCGGGACATCCCCCGCATCCTGGGACGCCTCCAGAACCGCCTGCGGACACCGCGCGAGCTCGGCGGGATCCGGGACACGCTCGCGCAGCTGCCCGGCATCCTCGACTGCATTGGGCGTATCCAGTCAGCTCCTACGACTCCGGCCGGTCTCGACGGCGCGCCCGAAATGTCGATCCGCCGGCTGACGGCCCGGATCACCGACCAACCGGAGCTGCGGGCGCTGCTCACCCGCGCCCTCGGCGACGAGCTGTCCGGCGATCTCCAGGAGGGCGGCTACATCCGCGCCGGTTACGATGCCGAGGTCGACCGGCTGCGCGGCCTGACGCACGACAGCAAGACGTGGCTGTCGGATCTCGAGCGCCAGGAGCAGGAGCGCACGGGAATCAAGAGCCTGAAGGTTCGCTTCAACTCCGTCTTCGGGTATTATCTCGACGTCACCAAGGCCAATCTTCATCTGGTCCCGCCAGACTACATCCGCCGCCAGACCACAGTCGGCGGCGAGCGGTACGTCACCGAGGCGCTGAAGCAGAAGGAAAAGGAGATTCTGCACGCCGAGGAGAAGGTCGTTGCCCGCGAGATGGAGCTGTTCACGGGCCTGGTGGTGGCGGTCATTGCCGAGGCGCCGGCGCTCCGGGAGACGGCCGACGCCCTTGCAGAGCTCGATGTCCTCGCGGGATGGGCGGAGCTGGCCCGCGAATGGGATTACTGCCGTCCGGAGCTCGATGACAGCGATGTCCTTGAAATCATCGAGGGTCGCCATCCCGTGGTGGAACAGATGTTCAAGTCGCCGGACGCCTCGCCGGCCATCGGCGGCCAGGCCTTTGTGCCCAACGACACCGGACTCGACTGCGGCGGAGCGCAGATTCTGCTCGTGACCGGGCCAAACATGGCCGGCAAGTCGACGTACATCCGCCAGGTCGCGCTGATCACATTGCTCGCGCAAATCGGGTGCTGGGCGCCGGCAAAGCGCTGCCGCATCGGGCTCGTCGACCGGATCTTTTCGCGGGTCGGCGCGAGCGACGACCTCGCGCGCGGCAATTCGACGTTCATGGTCGAGATGAACGAAACCGCCAACATCCTCAACCACTACACCGTCAGCAGCCTGATCATCCTGGACGAGATCGGACGCGGCACCTCGACCTACGATGGCCTCAGCATCGCCTGGGCCGTGGTCGAGCATCTTCACCGCGATCCCGAACGGGGCCCCCGCACATTGTTCGCCACGCATTATCAGGAGCTCACGCAGCTGGAGAAGCATCTGCCGCGCCTGCGCAATTTCTCCGTCGCGGTCAAGGAGTGGAACGACGACATCGTGTTCGTGCGCCGCGTGGTGCCGGGCGCCGCCGACCGGAGCTACGGCATCCAGGTGGCGCGACTCGCCGGTTTGCCGCTTGCTGTCATCGAACGCGCCAAGCTCATCCTCGGCAAGCTGGAGTCCGACGACACCGAGGTTGAGCTGCCCGGGCCCGCAGCGCGTCCGCGGAAGAAGCTCACCGTGAAGCCCGCTGACGACGGCCAGCTGGATTTGCTGTGATGTAGCCGGCCGCGCTGAGGCCGGCTCAGGGGTCTGTAAAATGGTCTGGGTCCGGTTATGGTGGAATTCTGGAGACGCGACGCCCTCGTAGCGTTGGCCCCCCTAAAATGCGACGAGGGCGTCGCATCTTCAAAAGGCATCCCATCCGCCCCCCAGCGCTCCGGTCAGTTGGCCCGCCGGCGCAGCGCCCAAATTTCGCGCGCCATGCGGATGGTTTCCGCCAGAACGTCGGGGGTGACCGCCTGCTTGGGATCGTCGCCGATGCCTCTGCTCGGCTGGACGTGCGCTTCGACACAGAGGCCGTCAGCACCGTACGCCATTGCCGCGAGTGCGCAGGCCGGGACATAGGAGGCCTTGCCCACCGAATGCGAGGGATCGACGACCACGGGAGCCCAGGTTCGATCCTTGAGGAGCGGAACGATCGATTCGTCAGGATGATTGCGGTAACCGTCGAGGGCGGGAGCGGTGCCCCGCGGGCAGAGGATGACGTTTGGATTCCCAAAATTGGCGATGTACTCGGCCGCGGAAATGAACTCATGCAACGTTCCCATGTGCATGCTGCGCTTGAGGAGGACGATCGTCTTCCGGCCCGCCACCGCGGCGCCGATCTGGCGGAGCAGCGAGTAGTTGAGGGCATTCCGCGCGCCCACCTGAAGCATCGGCACGCCGGCATCGAGCGCGAGCTTCAGCTGATTCTCATCCATCACCTCGGTGTCCACCGGTAGTCCGGTGCGCCGGGATGCCTCCATGAGAATCTCAAGCGATTTGTCGTCACCCTGGAAGGCATAGGGGTTGGTGCGCGGCTTCCAGACCCCGCCGCGCAGAACCTGGGCGCCGGCCTCCTTGACCGCCTGCGCCGTCTCGTAGAAATAGTCCGGGTTCTTCGGATCGATCGTGCACTGACCCGCGATGAAGAGGGGCGCTTTGCCCAGGATCACCCCGCCGATCACGATCTGGTGCGTCGAAAGATCCGACCGGACATCCATCAACTTGAATGGCGACTGGATGCGGTCGATCCGCTCCACATAGGGCAGGCCTTCCAGCCGGCTGATCATCAACTCGTCGCGCTCGTCACCGACGATGGCGTAGATCGTGCGCACCGCGCCGACGATCGGCTGGATGCGGCAGCCGGACGATTCAACGATCTCGGTGATTTCCCGGACTTGCTCCGGAGTCAGGTGATTGGCTTTGGGCAGAATCATGATGGTTAAAAGCGTCCCACCCTAGCCCGGCTGTTTCACACGTCAATCCGCGCAAGGATACAGTCTGTTCGGTGCATGCGGTCGCCGGCCCAACGGCCACCGCCGGTCACAGACTGGCGCCCCCCTCAACTGCCAGGGAATCACACGGGGCACATTGCCCCTGGCCTACGCTCCCAGCGCCGCGGCGAATTCCTCCGGCAGCGGCGCTGACGCCGAAAACGCGAAACTCCGGCCGCCGACCTCGTAGCTGAATCGCGTCTCCAGCGAATGCAGAAAGAGGCGTTTCAGCCCAGTGTGCCGGGCAAATTCGCGGTTCATCCGAAAATCCCCGTAGGTCTGGTCCCCGACGATCGGCAGGCCGCGCCGCGCGCATTGAACCCGCAATTGGTGGCTCCGGCCTGTCTTCGGATCGAGCTGCACCAACGCAAGCGGGGGCTGGCCCGGTCGCCGGTGCACGACCGAGAAATGGGACTCAGCCGGGACGTTTCCCGCCGCACCGGATCGGATCATGCCACCGCGCTTCTCGATTGCCAGGCGGTCGCGCCAGACTTCCTTCGCCACCCGTGGGCTGCCGAATACGAGTGCCTGGTAGATCTTGTTCACCCGCCTCCGGGCAAACTGTTCCTTGATCGTCCGTGCAAGGCCCTCGTCCGCGGCGGCAAGGATCACTCCGGAGGTCGCGGAATCGAGCCGGTTGAGCAGCCAGAGCCGGACTTCGGAATCGTTCGATCCGCGCCAGACGAAGCACTCGCGCACCGCGTCATAGTCGCAGGTCAGCAGCGCACGCGGCCGATCCTTCGCCGTGTTGGGATGGGAGAGGACGCCAGCCGGCTTGGCAAACGCAGCCACGCCATTTTCGTCCCGCACAACTAGCCGGACTTCACGCCCAAGAGGAAGCTGCGTCCAACAATCCGGAGCCGAAACGCTCACCAGTAATAGAAGGTAAAGGTGATCACCTGATCGTTCCCGAGGATCGCGACCATCTCCTTCGTCCAGGGCCGGTACGGTGCGCGTTCGCGGATTGCGCTCAGCGCGGCGTTGGTGCCGTATTCGCCCGCATCCCCCTCGACCTTGAGAATCTCCGCGATTTCGCCGCTTGAGGTGAGACGGAAGGAGATCATCACGTGCGTCGTCGAAGGCGGCGCCGTGCTGCTTGATGTCAGGATCCGCTCCCACTGGATTTGAACGGTGTCGATCAATTCCTGAAGATAGTCGCCATACTGGCTGAAATGGGCGTCGACCCCGATCACGCCTGCATTGGAAACGCCGGTCGAGCGTTCCTGGAGAATCGCCGGCCGCACCTGGGTCAGGCGCGGACGCGGCAGCGGCGTCCGATGGCTTGTCTGCGCCGCTGCCTTTTCTCCCGCGCCATCGGGGTTCTGCGAATTCCGGTCACCTTCGACGTGTTTGTCGGCGCCGGTCGACGGTTCCGGCAATTTCACGGATTCCGTGCCGAAGGTATCCGGGTTGTTGCCCTGCGACTTCAGATATCCCGGCAGCGGCACCTGGAGTTTCCTCTCGGTCTTATTCTTCTCCTCAGTCGCCTGCTGCTCGACCGTGGGCGGAGCGGGGGGCGTCAAATCCGGCTTTTCCAGCCGGCCAGAGACGACCTGGGAGTCGTTCTGAAAGTCCTTCTTCCCCTCGGTTCTCGGCAGGCGCAGTGTGCTATCCTTGTCGGGCACCGGCTGGGCCGCCTGCTGGTTCTGCGCGCCAAAGTTGTTCGACTTGTCCGGTATGTTGTTGTTGGCGTCGGGGTTGGTCTCGACGAAATGCATCGGCAGCGGCGGAGCCTTCGGCTTCGAAATGAATGCATTCGGAGCGAGTTCGACGTCGAAGGGTGCGCTGGTTCCAGGCTGCACGAAACGGCCGGGCGAAAATTCGGTCCGCAGAACCTGGGGCGCCAGCAACAGGAGCAGGAGGTGGACAAGCACGGTCCAGATCAGGCCAATCTGGATCGACCGCGTGTCGGGATCCGTGGAAAGCGCGGGCAGCCAATAGGGGCGCCGCTTGGTGGCCGGTCTGTCTTCCTGCAGGGAGCGCATTTCAGTGATTCTCACGTAATTCTCCGTAAAGACCGCAACGAGTCAAAATTTGTTTCGTTTCTTCGACCGGAAGGCCAACAATATTGGTGTAGGAGCCCCGCCAGCCCTCGACGATGAGCTCCGTGCCTTCCTGGATCGCATAGGCCCCGGCCTTGTCGAGCGGGTTCACAAGCGCAAAATAGCGGTCGATTGTCTCGCGGGTGAGCCTCTTGAACGTGACTTCGCTGGCGACCCCCGCGTCGATGGCCAGCCCCGCGCAGGCCCGGCGGACGGCGATGCCCGTGTAAACCGTGTGCGTCCGCCCGGACAGCCGACTCAGCATCGCCCGGGCATCGGCCAGGTCGCGCGGCTTGTTGAGCACGGTGGCGTCGATGAAAACCGTCGTGTCGGCGCCGAGGACCAACGCCTCCGGGCGGCGAGCTGCGACCCATTCGGCCTTGAGCGCGGAATTGTGCCGGACCATTTCGCGCGGATCGGAATCCGGGGCCTCGTGTTCGACAACCTCGGCCGGAATCACCTCGAAATCCAGCCCCATGCCCGCCAGCAGCTCCCGTCGCCGCGGCGATGCGGAGGCGAGGATCAGTTGCGGAGGGAGGCAGGTCATGAAGGACATTCTTAGTGAGGCAACGGCCGGCCGCAGCAACATTTCAGATGACGCAAACCGGACACCGAAACCTACGATAGCAGCTTCTATGATTCCCGGGTATTGACTTTTAACTACGATTCCAACGGACGGCCGACTGGCTATAGCTTCGGCGGCGACGTTACAGCGGCAACGGCGCTCGCCTACGATAGCGGCACAGGGCGAATTGGGACGATCACCGGTACTCGGGGCACGACGACATTGGGCTTCGGCCTAGGCTACGCGACAGAGGGGCCAAGCCGAGGGGGTCATGTCTCACCTTTTACCTTGGCAACACGGCCATCCAAGCAACGCCAGCAGCGCGCGCCCTGCCGGAACGAAGTAGTTGCCCGCCTACGCCAAGGGCCAAGCCGAGGGGGTCATGTCTCACCTTTTACCTTGGCAACACGGCCATCCAAGCAACGCCAGCAGCGCGCGCCCTGCCGGAACGAAGTAGTTGCCCGCCTACGCCAAGGCTCCGGCGCGGCACGGCCGCCGTCCACGCCCTACAAATGACGAATCCCTCGGACCTACAGCGAACTCGCCGCGGCCACAACCGCGTCGACCGTGATGCCAAGCTCCTTCATGACCTGTGGCGCCGGCGCGCTGATCCCAAAGCGATCAATGCCGACGACTTTGCCGTCCAGCCCGACATATTGACGCCACAAGGCAGTCACTCCCGCCTCGACGGCCACGCGTTTGCGGCACGATGGCGGCAGGATTGCGTCGCGGTATTCTGCGGGTTCGCGATTGAAACGCTCGAATGACGGCATCGAAACGACGCGCGTGCCGGCCCCAAGCTTGGCGGCGGCCGCGATCGCAAGCTGCAATTCGCTCCCCGTCGCGAGCAGGATATGGGTCAGCGGCGCAGTCTCCTGAACGGCAATATAGCCGCCCTTCAACACCCCGGCGCGGCGGATATGCGGGGGAATCTCGTTGAGCATCGGCACGGCCTGGCGCGTCAGTGCAAGCAATGTGGGGCCGTTCGTACGCTCCATTGCCGCGGCGAACGCAGCCGCGGTTTCCTCCGGATCGGCCGGGCGGATCACGTCGAGGCCCGGAATCAACCGCAGCGCCGAGATCGTCTCGACCGGCTGGTGCGTGGGGCCATCCTCGCCCACCCCGATGGAATCGTGCGTGTAAATGTAGACCACGGGCAGGTGCGCCAGCGCGGCGATGCGCATCGACGGGCGGCTGTAGTCGGCAAACACGAGAAACGTCGCGCAGCTTGGCCGGAACAGCCCGTCGTAGGCCACGCCATTGCAGATCGCCGCCATCGCATGCTCGCGGATGCCATAGCGGAGATTGCGGCCGGAGCGATTGGTCCGGTCGAAGTCCTTGTCGGCGGCGATGTAGTTGAGCGTCGAGCCGTAAAGATCGGCGCTGCCCGAGATGAGCAGCGGAAGCGCGGCGGAGATCGGCTGAAGCACATCGCGGCCCGCAGCGCGCGTGGCGAGCTTGGCATCCGACGCGAACAGCGGAATCTTCTCCATCAATGCGGCGGCGCTCGGAATTGCGGCGCGGCTGTCGAGTAGCGCGGCCTTGTCCGGATTGACGGTGCGCCAGACATCGAAGGTCTTCTTCCACCGTTTGTGCGCACGGATGAGGCGGCGCTTGTGCCCGGCAAAATAGGCCCGAACCCCGTCGCTCACGAAAAAGTGCTGGTCCGCCGGCAGGCCAAGCCCGGCGCGCGCGGCGTCGGCAAATTTCGCCCCGCCCTCACCGTGGCCCTTCGACGTGCCCTGAACCTCCGGAATTCCCCGGCAGATGATGGTCTTCGCGATGATGAGCTGAGGCTTGCCCGACTTCGCCTTCTTCGCACGGTTGACCGCCTTGAGAATCGCAGCCAGGTCGTGGCCGTCGACGAGCGTCTGCACATCCCATCCGATCGCCTTGAAGCGTGCGGCCGTATTCTCGCTCTGTGTCTTAGCCGCCATCGCGTCGAGAGTGACGTCGTTGGAATCGTAAATCAGAATGAGATTGTCCAGCCCCTGATGGCCCGCGAACTCGGCGGCTTCCATGCCAACGCCTTCCTGCATGCATCCATCGCCTGCGAGGCAGAAGACGTGGTAATCGAAGATCGTGTGGTCTGGCGTGTTGAAACGCGCGGCGGCCATCTGCCCGGCCATCGCCATGCCGACCGCGTTGCCAACGCCCTGGCCCAGCGGACCGGTCGTGCATTCCACTCCGGGAATCTCGCCAAACTCCGGGTGACCGGGAGTCTTGCTGTGGAGCTGGCGGAAATTCTTCAGGTCCTCCAGCGACAGGTCATAACCGCTCAGATGCAGCCAGCTGTAAAGGAACATGCTGCCGTGACCTGCGGAAAGGACGAAACGGTCGCGGTTGATCCAGCGCGGCTCGTCAGGATCGTGCACCATCGCGTGTCCGTAGAGCACGGCGCCGATTTCGGTTGCGCCCAGCGGCAGCCCGAGATGGCCGGAGGCGGCCTTGTGAACGGCGTCGATCGCCAGACCGCGCGCTTCAGCGCAGGCCTTTGTCAGGATGTCTGAGTTGAGTTTCATGAAGAGATGGAGAGCCGGCGGGCTGCGTTGCGTCCGTCAGATTCAAGGGAACAAGGGGTGTTTGTCTAACCGCTTCCCCCATGAGCTGAAAAGCCCAAACTTCGTCCCTCGCTCGCGAGGAACGCATGAGAGGGACGGAATGAGGATCATCGGACCGGCCCGCCGCAAGACGGCAACCAACACAGCAAATCCACGGCGCCGTTCCTTCCGTGGCAGGCAAACAGGGCTTTGCGGAACAGGCCGACCTGATCCCGCTTCAGCCTGCAGTCGGAGTCTCGGTCGCCGGGGCCGCAGCAGCCGGGGCCGCAGCGGTCGTCACTTCCTCCTCGTAGCGCTTCTTTTTGACGGCCATGGCCGCCTTGCCGGTACGGCTCCGCAGGTAGTACATCCGCGCCCGCATCGGCTCGCTCTCGCTCTCGATCTCGACTTTGTCAATGTTTGGCGAATTCACCGGAAACACGCGCTCAACGCCCTCGCCATAACTGATCCGGCGGACGGTGAACGACTCGTGGATGCCGTGACCCTTGCGGGCGATCACAACGCCGGAGAAGATCTGGATTCGCTCCTTGTCGCCTTCGCGCACCTTCGTGTGTACGCGGACGCCATCGCCCACCTTGAACGGTGGCAGGCCCGTATTGATCTGATGGGCGGTGATTTCTTTAATGATCGGATTCATGTTGGTGCTTCTCCAGTAAATCGGGTCTGACCTGGCGGGTTTTCTCCATCCGCCGCGCGAGCCGCCATTTCTCGATCTCGCCGTGGTGCCCCGAAAGGAGCACTTCCGGCACGGACATGCCGCGAAATTCTGCGGGCCGCGTGTACTGAGGAAAGTCGAGCAACTTGCCGGTGAAGCTTTCGTTCGTCAACGACTTTTCCTCTCCGAGTACGCCGGGAATGAAACGGGCGAGCGCATCGATCACGACCGCCGCGGCCAGCGTGCCGTTGGTCAGCACATAATCGCCGATGCTGATTTCCTGGTCGATCAGCCGGTCGCGGATGCGCTGGTCAATGCCTTCGTAGTGTCCGCTGAGAAGGATCAGGTGTTGCTGGTGCGACAGGTCCTCTGCAAGCTCCGGACTCAGGGGCACGCCGTCGGGCGTCAAATAGATGCGCCGGCAGCCAGGCTTCTGGAGATCTTCGATGGCGGCGAAAACGGGCTCCGGCTTGAGCACCATGCCCGCGCCTCCGCCAAACGGGCGGTCGTCCGCACGGTTGTGTTTGTCGGTCGTCCAGTCGCGCAAATCGTGAACCTTCACCGAGACCAGGCCGCCCTCGACGGCGTTGCCCAGGATGCTCTCGGCGAGAAAACCGTCGAGCATTCGCGGGAAGAGCGTGAGAACGTCGATGTGCATAGGTTTTTGCTCCGCAAAAACCTAGGGAAACCCCTCTTCGCTGCCTCTGCGGGCTCCTGTGAAATCAGATCGCCGGGACGGCGGGAGCCGCAGCAACAGGCGCGGCGGCAGCAACGGCTGCCTGACGGCGCCGCTCCTTCTTGATCAACGCCTTCATCGTGTCGGTCGGGCGGGCGCCCTTGCCAAACCAATGGTCCACGCGGGCCAGATCGATCTGAAGGGTATTGCCCTTGGCCTCAGGCGTATACGTGCCAAGGATTTCCGTCGCAGCGCCATCGCGACGATAACGCTCTTCAGTCACCACAACCCGGTACACGGGTTTGTGTTTGGTGCCGATGCGGGAAAGACGGATCTTGAGGGCCATGATAGATGCGGACGGATGGATGAGTCGTCAGGAAAAGCCGTTGAGTGCACCGGGCGGCCATTTTCTTGTCAAGCCCCTTGTCGCAGGGGTCATTGAACGGGATCGCCCCGCGAGACCACTGATTTCCCCTGTTCGTGCTTTGGAGCCGCGACGCCCTCGTCGCGATTTTTGCGCGCGAACGCGACGAGGGCGTCGCGTCTCCACGAAATCGCCGACTTGTGCGCCAATCGAAGTTCGAGTCAGCGCCCCGGCTCATCCGCTTCGAGTCGCTTGCCCATGCTCACGACCTCGTCGACCGCAAATCCAATCCTCCGGTAGAACTCGATCACGCCCGTGTTGGACACCCGAATCTGCAGGTTGATCTTCGGACATCCAGCCTGCCGCAAAAGCCGCTCCGCTTCCTCCATCAGCAGCCGGGCGTATCCGCGCCGTTGGTGATCCGGAGCCACCGCGAGATAATTGATCCACCCCCGGTGACCCTCATAGCCGACCATACACGTCGCAATGGTCTCCCCTCCGAGCTCTCCGACCAGGAACCACTCCGGATTCACGCGGAGCTTGCGTGCGATATCCCGCCTCGGGTTGTTGTGGGCAACGATCAGCCGGCAGGCCTGCCAGACCGCCAGAACAGCCGGTGCGTCTTCCGGCCGATAGGCGCGAATGTGAAATGCCGTCATGCCGATCCAATCACGATTCCGGCGATGAACACAAGCAACCCGCCGAGGATGACCTGAAATGCCGCGGAGAGGAACCGTGTATCCATATAGTGATGCCGGATCCACGAGATCGCCACCAGCTCGACGGCAACCACAACGGCCGCCACGCCGGTCGCCATCTGAAAACTGGGGATCAAATACGGCAGCGTGTGTCCGATCCCGCCCAGCGTCGTCATGAGTCCGCACACTCCGCCGCGCAGCCAGGGGTGCCCCCGGCCGCTCAGCGCGCCGTCATCCGACAACGCCTCGGCAAACCCCATGCTGATGCCGGCTCCCACCGAGGCCGCAAGGCCGACGCGAAATGCGTCGAGACTGCTGTGCGTCGCGAAGGCCGCCGCAAACAGCGGCGCGAGCGTCGACACCGATCCATCCATCAGACCCGCAAGCGCCGGCTGCACGATCTGAAGCACGAAGATCCGCCGCTGCGTGGCGTCCTCCTCGGCGCGCGCGCCCGACGCCGTCTGTTCCTTCTCGAAATGCTCGGCCAGCTCGCTGTGCCGGCGCTCTTCCTGTGCCAGATCGCCCAGCAACTGACGGATGCCGGCATCGGTCGTGCGCTGCGCGACCGCCTCGTAGAACCGGCGGGTCTCGAACTCCATCATCTCGACTTCCCCGCGCACCTGGGCCACCGACAATGTGCGCGCAAGCCAGAGCGGTTTCCGGTCGACGAATCCCTTCACGTCCTGCCGGCGCATCAACGGGAGGTGCTCTCCAAAGCGCGCCCGATAGGCTTCGAGAAGCCGGTGCCGGTGGGTGGATTCCTCGTCCCGCAAGCGGGCGAGCTCGGTGGCTGTCGCGGGATAGTCGGCGCGGAGTCGCTCCGCAAACTCTCCGTAGATCCGTCCATCCTCCTCCTCCAGCGAGATCGCGAGCGAGAGGATCTCACGCTCGGTCAGTTCATGGAATGCCTTGGCCATGCAGGAGAATTAGGAGAACTTTCCGCCAACGACAAGGTGAAGCGCGAAATCCCGGCGCAAATCAGTGCTCCTTTCCCAGGCCGCGTCCCGCCAATGCGAAGCCGTTCGCGCCACACCGCGTAACGCCAGTCTTCGACCCGCATTGACTGCCTGCTGCCGGTCACAGACCGGTGCCACGCATCCACACAGATTCGAGGGTGCCGCCAGTCTGCCAGCGCTCACCCGCGCCCAAACTTCCACCACGGCCTCGGTTTCGCCGCAGGCGCCTCAGGCTCGGCCACTTTCGATGGAGCGTCCTGAAACGGCCCCTGATCAGGGCCGGCGGCATTTTCTCCGCCGCTCGCAGCGTCATCGATGATCTCCAGGTGCTCCCGGGCAAACCAGAAGATGCCGTCCTTTTCTGCAAACGACACATTCACCCCGTGTCGTTCACCCGCCGCTTCGATCACCGACGTGTCGGCGCCGGGCGGCGTGGCAAATCCAACGACGTCACCCACGAGACCCCCGACGCCTGCTGCAATCGCTTCCGCCGTTTCCTGAACGCGAACCCGATCGCCGACTGCCAGCTTGGGAGTTCGGATGCTGCGGTGAATCGACATTGGAGGGGTCGAAAGCCCCTCAAGTCGCCGCTTTAGCCGGTCATTGTTGATGCTCATAGGAGTGTTGTGTGGAATGCCGGCTCGCGCTCAAAACGTCATGCAGCCTGGAGTTCGATTCGAGCCAGCGGATGGGGGTGAATGGCGCGGCGCCCGTCAAAGCAATTGGACCGATTTGGGTAACAGTAGCCGAGTGCTTTCTGATAGTTTGACGATCTCAGTCTCAGATTCAATGCAAACCTGCGCGCCTTTTCAGCATGACAATTAAACAGGCCGGGGTCCCCGAAGGGCATGCCCCGCTGCGATCGCGAGCAAACGCACCGCATCAAACAGGTCGGTTCGGACGGGCATCCTCAGGGTCAATCAGATACTGGAGGATGACGATGTCGAGCCAGCGGTCGAATTTCCTGCCGACCTCGCGCAGATGACCGGCGCGGACGAAGCCGCATGACTCAAGAAGTCCGATGCTCGCGTGCGACTCGCTGCAGCAAACGCCCACCAGGCTGTGATGGCCGAGTGCTCGTGCCCGCACCTGGAGTTCGCAGGTGATCTTGCGTCCCATTCCACGCCGATGATAATCTCCGCGAATGTAGACGGCGATCTCCGCCGTCCAGGCGTAGGCGGCGCGAGCCCGAAACGTCGAAAGCGCCCCATACCCGACAACAACCCCATCGCATTCGGCGACGACGACCGGATGTTTCTCCAGATGCTCTTCGAACCAGGCGATTCGCTGTTCGAGCGTGCACGGTCCCGTGATGAACGTCGCAGTCGAATTCTCGATGTAGGGATTCACGATCGCGTTGATCGCCCCGGAATCGGCCAGGGTAGCAGAACGGATGATACACGCGCTCATGCCATGCAGGATATGGAACGGCGCCAGAGCGGTTCAAGCCCGGTGATCATACATGAGTGGGGTTCATTCTCGCCTGCGATTATTGGGTTTCACCCGCAGGGGCGCAGACTTGCTGCGCCCTTTCCCGAGGGCGCGGCCAGCCTTCGCCAAGGCTGCGGCACGGCACACAAGATCGCGCCCCTACGACGAATAAACACGTGTTGTAGCAGCCGGGAACGAATCCGCCCTGGAACCTGCCCGGCCGTCCGGCAGAACGGGCGCCGATTCCGTTTGACCGGGCGTGGAGGCGCAGCGTCAATCCTCCCTGCCTATGCTGAAAGCCGGTATTGTCGGGCTGCCCAACGCGGGAAAATCCACCCTCTTCAACGCGGTCACCCGCTCCCACAAGGCGGCTGTCGCAAATTACCCGTTCTGCACGATCGAGCCAAATGTCGGCGTTGTCACCGTTCCCGACGACCGCCTCGCCCGGCTCGAACAGCTCTTCAAGACGGGCACGGTCATTCCGACCGCGATCGAGTTCATCGACATCGCGGGATTGGTCAAGGGCGCGAACAAGGGCGAAGGCCTCGGCAATCAGTTCCTCGCAAACATCCGCGAGGTTGACGCAATCGTCCATGTCGTGCGCTGCTTCGAAGAGGACGACGTCCCCCACCCGATGGGCCCGCTCGATCCGGTCCGCGACATCGAAGTCGTCACGACCGAGCTGGTGCTCTCGGACCTCGATGCCGTGCACAAGCGGATCGAGAAGAACCACAAGAAGGCGAAAAGCGGCGACAAGGAAACGCAGGCCGAGCAGGCGCTCCTGGAGCGTCTGATTCCCCACCTCAACGCCGGCAAACCCGCCAACACGCTGCCGGTGCATGACGACGAGCCTCGGCTGCTCCGCCTCTTCCAGCTGCTCACCGCCAAACCGGTCATCTACGCCGCCAATGTCGCTGAGGGCGATCTCGCAACGGCCGCACAGAATCCGTTTGTCCAAAAGGTCGCCGAATTCGTCCGCGCGCACCACGACGCCGCGCTGCTGCCGACGAGCGCCAAGATCGAGGCCGAGCTGGCCGACCTGTCGCCCGCAGAGGCGCAGGAATTTTTGAAGGACCTGGGCGTCGCGGACGCCGGCGGCTCCGACCTGATCCGCGCCACCTACGCCCTGCTCGGACTCATCACCTTCTTTACGCACAACGAAAAAGAGGTGCGGGCGTGGACCGTGCATCGGGGCACCAAGGCGCCCCAGGCCGCAGGCGTCATCCATACCGATTTTGAAAAGGGCTTCATCAAGGCCGAGGTCATCGCCACCGAAGAACTCGTGAAGCTCGGCAGCGTGCACAACGCCCGCGAAGTGGGCCATTACCGGCTTGAGGGCCGGGATTACGTCGTCCGCGACGGCGACGTCGTGCTCTTCCGGTTCAACGTTTAGCAAAGCAGGCATCCCGCCGAACCGGGTTGCCTCCGCGGTCCCCATCTTCCTGCCATGTCGCGACTGCTTCCAGCCATCGCCACCCGCGCGGACTTCCACCGCGTGCGCAATCGGCCGATCGACGAATGGCGTCCCGCGCTGAGGGCGCTCGGAGCGCGCCATGGGTTTCCGGATGAGCCGGTCCAGCGATTCGCGTCCGGCGCGAATCCGGTGTTTAGCCTTGGGGACCGCCTCGTGGTCAAGCTGGTGCCCCATCTCTGGAGCAATGTCGTCCAACGCGAGATCGAATGCCTGCAGTTTCTTGCGGACAAGACGACGCTCCCCGTGGCGCGGGTCGTCGCGGAGGGCAGAATCGAGGACTGGACCTATCTGGTATCGACCCGCCTCCCCGGCTCCCCGCTCGACCAAGTCTGGCCGCTGCTCGGTCCGGAGGAGAAAGACGCGCTGGCCGGTGAACTGGGCGGACTGCTGCGGGGTCTTCACCAAATCCCGATAAACGGACTGCGCCCCGGTGGCATTGTGTGGGAGGAATTCTGCGAGAACGCGATTGCCTCCTGGACGGCGCGCAGGGATTTGCAGCGGCTTCCCGCGCCGCTGCGCGCGGATGGCCCGCGCTTTCTGGCGCAGGTAAATCCCCGGAGTACCCCGGCGCCGCTCGTGCTGCTGCACGGGGATCTCGCTCCGGAAAATATGCTCGTCGAGCACGGCGCCGAAGGGTGGAGAATCTCGGGTGTCCTGGATTTCGGCAATGCGATGACCGGCGATCCGCTTTTCGACCTCACGGCACCCACGGTGCTTCTCGCGCCGGGCCAGGCTGAAATTGTCGGCCGGATTCTCGCCTCCTGCGGCGGGCCGCCTGCACTCGATGCCAGGACATTGCGGCGCCGGCTCATGGCCCTGACGCTCATCCACCCGATGGCCGATCTGCCCGACTGCCTCGCCTTGCTGAAGGGGACAGGAGGCTGCCTGACCTGGGGAGCCGTGGCGGAACGCTTCTGGCCCGGGTGAAACATCCATGGCAAGGTCCGTCTGAAACCATGCAACCGAGCGCGTCGCAGAACGAGGATTTGCCGGATCGAACGCTTCACGGTGGCCGACCGCGCGACCCGCGATCGCGTTTTCAGTTTTCATGTCGGCCCCGAGCCACCGCTCACGTCACGCATGATTCTCGTGCCGCAACGGAAACCGTGACAACTCACCCCGGAATGCGCTCCAGGATTCTCGTTTGCATTGTCCTGGTCCTCTGTGCTCTCGACGTGGCGCTGGCCGCCTCCGCCCGTTTTGAGGCGGCCGTCAAGGCCCGGATCGAAAACGACTACGCCATCGTGCTCTTTGCCAACGGCGCAAGGAGCGTCATCCCGCTGGGCTCGCTTGGACCCGTCGACCGTGCATGGCTCACCGACCTCAGCCTCAAGAGTCCACTCCCCAAGGGAAAATCACAGGTCACCGTCGCGGACGATTGGACCCTGGTAAAGCCAAAGAAGACCATTGAAGTCGTGAAAACCGAGGGACCGTTGGAAACCGTGCAGCTTTGCCAGCCCAACGTCATCCGCAACCAGATCGGGGGCACCTGCATGCTCTACGCACGCGTCCACTGGCTGGATATCGCCGGATACTACATGGATCCGCCCGCAATCTACATGATCATCAATGGTGCGCCGCCCGACAGCCCGTGGCGGTCGCCCAAATACGTCGAAGGGTTGCGGACTGTGGTCACGGGTCACAAGCCAAGACCAATCCTCCACCGTCTGCCACCCGAGGAAGAGCCCTTCGACTGGGCGCGGAACGAACTCCGCAAAGGCCGTCCAATCCTGGCCGCCCTGCCACGTGAAATCTGGGAGGCGCTGCCGGCGGGCTTCGTGGCCGCCCATCCGTGGAACGGCGGCCCGGTGGGTCATCAGATCGTGATCAACGGCTTCACCTGGAACGAGACGACACGCCAGGGTTCCTTTCACATCATCAATTCGTGGGAGGAGCTGCCCCAATTCGACCTTACAACCGAAGCCGCCAAGGGGGGCGTGCTGGTGATCGAGCAAAGCGTCTCGCCCATCGGCGAACCACAACCCGCCACCGCCAAAGAGGTCATCCTGAGCATCACATTCGTAAGGGCTGCTGGAAAAGTCGGACTCTACGAAGTCCGCACCAATCTGGGCACCCGGAAGGTCCTCGCAGCAAGCGAGGCGGCCGCCCGCGAAATGGTCGAGAACGCGCAATAGGAGATGGAGAATGTGATCTTCGACGGGGCGGAGGCTGCCGTGGCCCGCATCAATCTTGACCGGCCTCCGCAGCCGGACCTTCTTGAGCGATGCCGGGCCGAGAACGACAGCATCCTTGAGCTCACCCTGCTGCCGATCGCGCACAAGTGAATGCAGCCCGCGCCAAGTTTTCTCTGCAGCATTCTGTGCCTGCGCCATCCTCGTAATCCGTGCTGCGATTCGCCCGCTGCATGCGGCGGCTTCACTTCGTCCGGAAATCCGCCAGCCGGGAGTAAGTCAGCAGGCCGCTCATAGTTTTCAGCGTGAATACTTTCCCTTGGGTACTGCGAAGGAGCTTCCTCATGTCCTCCCGGCGAACGCCAAATCCGCGGCCGTCGATACAAGCAATGACCTCAAAAGGATACTTCGTCATGGGGGGAAATATTGCCTGTGGGCGGCTCGGCGACCCGGGCGGCCAGCATCGCCACCTTTTCGAGGTGTGGCAAGACCGCGTCAATTCCGCCCTGGCGACTAAACCAGTTCCGGATCGTTTCGATCCGCTCGACCGTTGGGCGCCTTCTCAGCCAACCCCCCCGATTGTGCCAAATCGCAAGCCGTGACAAATGCCCGGCGATGAGGCAGCGCGCATCACCCCGCGTCGGTTTCACACCCCCAAGCTGTAGCTGGTCCAGTTGCTCCTGAACAACCGCCCCCAGTTCCTCCGCGTCACTGGTGAGCCACAGCCGAGAGGTAATGCCGGTGGAGCGGCAGACAAAGACCGTGTCGATGATCGACGACAGCGTGCCGTGGATGTGGATCGATCCCCCCATCTCCGCTGGACATGGCAGCGTCGCCGAACACGCGAGACCGGAATCGAGAATCGCCACCGCGATTGGAACATAAGCGTCCAGATCGTTGTGATGAAACGTAAACGCGAGCGGGGCGCCCGGCTTGAGCGCCTCTGCCATGTGGCCAAAGACGGCCGACATTCCTTCGGTGAAATGCTCGATATCCCTGCCGAGGGTCACATTGCCCGTCAGCTCCTGTTGCTGGCGGGTAGACGGACTCTTGAACTCCTTGAATCTTTCGCCGAGCAGCCGCCGCAGCCAAACGTAACAAAAATCCATCAACTCGGCGTACTGCACATTGCCGAAATAGGGCGGATCGGTGAAGACACCGTCCAGCATATGCCGCGGCATGTCTCTGATCGCCGAGTCGCCACATTCGATTGTGACAACCCGCGTTTCAGGCGATGCAATCCCATTGCGTTTCTCGCCGATCCATTCGCCAACGATCGGGATCGTGATTTTGTCCGCCACACGATGCCGGATTTCAAACGGCGATTCGCAGTAGGCTTTCGCCTTGGCATATTTCTCAATGACATTCGCCCACCCGCCACTGCCGATTGAAGCGCCGGTGATTGGGTTTCGGATGCCCAGTAGATTGGATTCCACCTGGATAAGGCCGACGGGAAAACCGTGGACCGAGAAAATATCGAGCGATTTGAGCGCCATCGTGTCGTAGCGGCAGAGCAGGTTCTGATAGCGAAGGAGGTCGGACAGATTTGTCGCCAGAGCGTGCAGCAGCCGCTCGTCCTTCTGCGCGCTGACGAGTCGCGCACTCAGCTCAAGGCCGAGAAGCTGGCGGGCGTTGAACATCTCTCGATAGTGCCTGTACCCCCAGCGATGAAGCCGGTCCGTCTCGTCACCCTTCGGAATGGCATCGTCGGGAACGAATTTCACCCGCAGCGCAGCCAATCGCCTCTCGGCCTCCGCAAACTTCGCAACATCCTCGGCGTCCGGCTTCTTGAAGAACCGCCCTTCGTGAGGTCGAACGCATTTCGGATTGGTGTATTCAATGGCGAACATCCTGTGACCGAGCGGCCCGCCTTTCCCGGATGGAATCCGATGCTCCTTGCCGCAACTGGGGCACTTCAGCCGGCCGCGGGATACGGGTCCATCCATGCGAAGCTCGGCCCGGCAGCATCGGCACCGACCGGGATTGTCGATCGACTTTACCTCGTTCAGCTCCCCGCAAGCGTGGCAGACGAGGACGTTTCGCGGATGCCTGCGATCCTCGGCCAGTAGGTAGCCGGGAAACAGGTCGACATCCTTTCCGCATCCGTCGCAGCGCAGGATCTTGACCCAGAGGAAATATTTCACCGGCACCGCATCCGCGCCGTCCACCACGCAGCGCGTCGTATAAAGATCTCCGACTTCCTTTTCGAGTGCCGCCCGCAGGCGGGCTGCGGCTGCGCGATAGGCCTTGAGATCAATGTGATCAAGCTGCTCGCGGACGATCCACCAAGACATCGGGTTGATGTCGAAACCAAAAATCTCGCAGCCCAATCGATTCGCCTCGAGCAGCGGAGTGCCGCCACCCATAAACGGATCGGCAATGCGGATTCCGCCCAGCTGGTGCGCTTTGTAGAACGCCTCGCGCAGGGCGAGGTCGGCGATGAACGGAACATCGAAGTCTTTTTCGATCACAGCAGCCCATCGCACACGAACTCCCCTGCCCTGTCCAGCTGCAGAAAGCCACCTACCGTGGTGTTCGACATCGTCGCCCCAAACTCCAGAACTGCCCCGTCCGATCGATCCCCCCCCTCACAGCACCCGCACTGACTTCAACTTGCCGGATGCCTTTTCGAAGGTTGCCATAGAGCCACCGGACCTGATGTAGCCACCTTGAATCAGGCGGTCCACGAAGCCGGGCTTGGCCGACGCCAGCCCTTCCGCGGCCAGCACCTCGGCCGCCACGCCTTGCGACTCGATTTCGCCATCGGCGAACATCTGCCGCAGGGCGGAGAGCGCTTCCTTCTTCGGTACTCCGTAGTGGTATTGCAGCGCGAAATAAGCCTCCGCGACGACCAAGTCGGAAACCACAGCCTGGTCGCCTCGACCGGCCAACTCTTCCAGAAACGCCACCGCGCGCCGGGCCTGGTCGACCGGCTGGCCCAGCAGCAAGCGGAGGACCGCCGACGTATCGAGCCCCACCATCATGCCACGCCCTCTCTTTTCCTGCCCGCAGCGACACTCGCCCGTACGGCTTCCAGTGAGTGGTCAGCAGCCGGCCGGCCGAAAGACTCGAGGCAACCGATCCAGCGCCGCGCACGGGCAGGCCGCGGGCGCAGCACCCACACCCTTCCGCCCGCTTCGTCACGGACTTCGAGTTCGACCACATCGCCCGGCTTCAAGCCCAGCGACCGGCAGGTCTCCTTCGGAAAGGTGGCCTGGCGCTTCGCGGTGAGAGTCAAGGTGGTCATGGTTTCACCATCGATCCGGTTACCTTACCTGTCAACATCCCGGTAAGGCGTTGAGCTCCCGACCGGAAGAATGAGGCAAGTCCAGGCCCCGAATTGGGTGCGATCGCCCCATATGCGTGATCGTTCTGTTGAATCTGTTTCTCGCGCAGGGCGATGTCGGCGATGAACGGAACATCGAAGTCTTTTTCGATCACAGCAGCCCATCGCACACGAACTCCCCCGCCCTGTCCAGCTGCAGAAATCCGCCTGCGGCGTCATGGCCTTCACGTCCGAGCACCGTGCGCATCCTTCTCGACGAGTGCATGCCGTCGTCTGACCGGTCGCGCGCCTGCCAAGCCGGAGCCAGGCGAAGGCTGGCCGCTTGCGTTGGCCATTGCATCAATTCCCGCAGCCTGACCCGTCCGGCTGCGCTGGTTCTGGTCTATTGACCGGTTGCTTTCGGAGCAGGCTGGATGAGTTCTTCGCGAGTCAGCGCGAAAATCCCGGCCCTCTTATTAACTCGCCAAACTTTTGCGTGGTTCAGCTGTTGTCGCTCAAGCAGAAGGTGCACGTAGGCTGCTGCGACCTCGCATCGTATGCCGAGGATCACGCCAACCAGCGCGTCTTTCGCAAAGGGCAAAAAATAGTAGCCGTCTTGCTGTTCGCACTTCTTGATCTCTATGAGGAGCCGTGTCTCCTCCTCGTATCTCCACGCTTGGGACTTGATTTTGAACGACTCCTGAAATCCAGGCCCAACTTTCGCGTTGTCAGCTCCAGATGCAATAAGGTCGCAGTCAAGAGCCGCTCGTGTTTTCCGATATTTGATCTTCAGCAAGTCCTTTCTGCTTCCGAGGTCGAAAGCGAGTGCAATACCGCGGTGGTGGTCCGCATAGTGACTCCAAAGGAGATGGTGCTTCCAAGTCCGCGAAAAACAAAGCAAGCCCAGCTCCTCGCTTCGTTTTTCCAAAAAGAACTGGCTCAAGTTGTTCCTTAACTCTTCCGGATGCTTTTCGCTGCCGGAAAATTCAGGGCAACAATCGAACGGATCATTTAACGATGTTGGACGACTTAGACTCAACCTCATCGACTCCAATGCGTCCAAAGCTCTCGACGCATTCAAAAATCGGTAGAGTGTCGGCATAACAATCGCAGCTTTTGACAATCGAGTGAATGAATCGGTCCCGTCGGTTGATACAACATGGCGCGATCCATGGGTCAAACTTTGCATTCTGACATTCCGCTGCATCGAGACCGCGGATCAACGGCGACGGGCAGATTGGAGGTGGAGTTCAGATTGCAAAGTGCGAAGTTTGAGGTTGCCCTTTAGATCGGCTTTTACCTCGGAAGCGCGATCCTGATATCAGCCGTTGATTCCGCCCGGACATCCCCTACAATCCCACACCAATCACCGAAGAACCGATTCAGGAAGCAAGGGGAAATCAGAATGAGCGCAAATAAGGGATGGTTGTCAGCGCTGTTTTGGGGCGGAGGCGGTGACAGAAAGCCTGAAGGCGGGGGTTCGCCCGCTGGCGCGCAACAGCAGCAACAAGCGGCCGCAGCAAGCCTGGCAGACTGGATGCCTGGCCACGCACTGGTGGACGACTTTGTGGTCGAACGGGTGTTGGGCGAAGGCGGCATGGGGAAGGTGTACTTAGTGAAGAGCCGGACCACGCAGATGCGTTTTGCCGTCAAACGAGCAAAAGGACTGAGCGAGTCAGCCCGGCGCAACTTCCTGGCGGAATTGCAGACTTGGATCGATCTACCGGAGCACTCGAACCTGGTAACCTGCCGGTTCTTCCGGACGGTTGGCGACGAGGTGCTGATCTTCGCCGACTACGTGGAAGGGGGCAGCCTCAAGGAGTGGATTGATTCGCGCAAACTGTATGAGGGCGGACCGGCCAAGGCATTGGAGCGGATGCTGGACGTGGCGATTCAGTTCGCCTGGAGCCTTCGCTGTGTGCACGAGCTGGGCGTGGTGCACCAGGACGTGAAGCCCGGCAATGTGATGATGACGACGGATGCACGTGCGGTCGTGCAGGGGCTGAAGGTCAGGGTAACGGACTACGGGTTGGCGCGGGCGCAGATGAGTGCCGGTGAACGATACATCCCGGAGTTGGGCAGGACTGTCCTGGTGAGCAGCGGAGGCTTCACACCAGCATATTGTTCCCCTGAGCAGATCAAGAAGGGACTGTCAGTGACGCGCAAGACAGACATCTGGAGTTGGGGCGTGAGTGTGATTGAAGTGGACCCCGTCCGTTAGACAGCGGATCGGGTGAAATATGTTAAGATATGGGAGGGGGTTGAGGGGGAGGGGCGAAGCTCCTCCCCCCTTCCCGGTTTGAGTTGGTCGGATTGG